>Ga0102924_1002337_pt1 | contig 20787 bp, 23 predicted proteins | sample PaiPotPPM11metaG_FD_80116 | JGI IMG/M metagenome (GOLD analysis project Ga0102924, IMG submission 80116) | Iron sulfur acid spring bacterial and archeal communities from Banff, Canada, to study Microbial Dark Matter (Phase II) - Paint Pots PPM... ...
AGTTCACTCGGGCTGACCTTGCCCACTTGCTGGCCAAAATGAGTCATTCGCCCCGATCGGCAGATTCAGCAGCCGCGTAACGGAAAAATACGTGAGTGAATTTATGAACCACTGTACTAAGGCGGTGTCTACCATGCCCAGAAAGGTATTGGTGATCGAAGACGAGCCGGCAATCAGAAACATCCTTTATGTTCTCTTGGCAGCTTTGAAATGCGAGGGCGATGTTGCCTGCAATGGTCAACAGGCCCTTGCCATGATCAGCCGCGAATGTTTTGACGCGGTGCTGCTCGATATTCGTTGCGCTGATCCTCCCGCCGAACAAATTCTCTCTAAGATCGTAGAACTTCGTCCCAATCTGATGGGACGAGTGCTGGTCATCACCGGTGAGGTTTCCGACCCGAAGGTCTTGGAAATGCTCACCAAGAACAGCGTTCCTTCGATTCCTCAAGCCCGCCTCGTCCAGGATCTTTGGGGCCGCCTTCGGACGCTGTTTGGACAGCTCCAATCCAGCAAAGTCGTTCAATGAAAGAAACGGCGAGGCGACCGGTCCGGTCTCTATTGACGGGACCGTCTTCGACGCGATTGGAATGCCTCTCCAGATTTGCCATTCTCCCTCCCGGTGTTTCATCGCAAATCGGAAATACAAACCGGGAATCCCGGTGACCCTCAGTTCCAAGCTTCAAGCTCATTTTGCTACTTTTTCAGGTCTAGAGTTCGCACGTAATCAGATAGTGCCTCCGGCCAAGGGCGGGGAAGTTTGAATCCAGCCGCCTCGATCGCATCCATATCCATGACTGAGTATTTCAGCCTTGCTGCCCGCCGGCCCATTTTTGCAGAAGGCTTACCAACCACCCGCGCTCGATCAAGACCTGCAATCTCTGCCGCCTTCCGGGCCAATTCGAGCCGGTCGCAGGCGCCCGCATTCGAAAGATGATAGAGGCCCAGTTTAGCAGCCTCGATCAGCTCCAGGATTTTCGCGGCCGCATCCAACGTGTAGGCAGCATTTCCCATCTGGTCCGAGGCCACCACGTAGTCCTCGCCAGCCTGGATTTTCCGAAGGCCCTTTTCGATGAAGTTCAACTTTCCTGGCCCGAAAAGAATACAAAGACGGAAAATCCACCAGCGGTCGAGGGCTCGCGTGGCTTCCTCGCCTCGTAACTTCGTGCGCCCGTAAACCGTGGGCGGAGCCGTGGCATCGCTTTCGCGGTAGGGAGTGGTTTTCTTGCCGTCAAAGACGGCGTCGCTCGATATATAGGCCATACCTGCCCCAATGCGGTTCGCAGCTTGAGCAACATTCCGCGTGCCGTGGAAATTCACTTGAAATGCCCGAGCGGGCTCGGCCTCACAAACGTCCGGATCGGGAATGGCGGCGGAATGGATGACGACATCGGGGCGAAGATGCTCGATCACCTCCTCTACGCGCTCGGAATCCGTGATGTCCAGGTCCTGGCGTGTAAGCGTAAAAACCGTGTGCCGGCGCCGGCACACTTGGACCAGTCCATAACCCAGGAGTCCATTCGAGCCGGTGATCGCAATTTTCATCATATTCCTTTTCCCGAATACCATAAACTTCAGGGATGTGGGGAGGCGTTTTTCTGAAGCTGTTGGACATATTGGCGGAAAGTCCGCGTGATGGTTGCGGCGATTTGGTCCGGCGACATGCCGTGGGCATAGATTTTCGTGTGAGGTCCAAGCGGCGGCGGCGGTTGGTTCTTCTTCTGCTTCTGATCGAGGATATCGGCGCGCCACAGCCATGCTTTGGTTACCCAGTCGACTACGGTCACGGATAGCAACTGAGGTTGCTTCTTGTTTGGCGCTTGTTTTTTTGGAAGACCGTTCCGCCACACAAAATGCGTGTCAGATTGACGGGCGTTGGATTGCATTTCCAGGTCCACCCCTTCGGAGTCGGTTGAGACATGGTAGCGGTCCCAAGCGTGCAAATCCTCCGTGACCCATCGGTCCAAATCGTTCGGCATCGGAGCCACGTAAATCAATTTTGCTGTGAGTAGTTTATTTGGCTCCATTGGATTCTGCACCTGGCCGAATAAGCAGGTACCGCCCATGATCAGACAAACTAGAGCCCATCTTAATCTTCCCTTCATCGAACCCTCCACGCAGTTTACCAATCAGGTCTCATCTTGAGCTATACAACCCCTCGGGCAAAAGGCCGCGTTGATTTTTGCCCGGTTCGTCCCGTAAGCTACCATCATGCGGTTCAACCACGAGAATATGCAAGTGAGGTACTCGAATGAATCAGGACTCCTTATACGTTTTTCCGCCGCCGCCTTCCCCTGAGATGAGCGAGTGGCCGGGGCAGGCGATTGGATTGTCAAACACCATCACGCGAACCAAAGGGCGTACGGCCGTCCACAACAAAACGGTCGATGCTACACCCGGTCTTCTGGAAAGACTCCTGGGAAGCGTCAACGATCACATCAAAGCGGCTGGAGGCGGCGAGGAAGTGCGAAGCCATGACGTCATCATCCACGGAATCCGCGTCCGCGCCCACACCAACAGCGCCCACCTGTACGATTTTTGGACCGACAACTGGTACAGTTTGGATGAATGGCAACGATTGACCCGCCATGCGCCCCCTCCCGAACCCCGAGTCCATGTCTACGCTTTTACCGGTGTCACCAACGAGCAGGAGGCGGCTTATTACAGCCGGTCCACGGATACCATCATCTTCTTTAATACGTCTTACTATGGCCAGTTGAAAAGCTGGGTTCTGGGCGCCGTAGGCAGAATCCTGGCCGCTGAGTACGGCATCCATTCCATTCACGGAGCCTGTGTGGAAAAAAGCGGCAAGGGTGTGCTCTACATTGCTCCTACTGGAACCGGCAAGTCCACCAGTTCCTACGGCCTCATGACTTATCCCGGCACCCGTTTTCATTCCGATGATTGGGTCTACGTGCGTTACGCCTATGCCACGCGCGCGGGCGAACGGGTCTCCATCCTGAAAGCGGAAGGGACGGACGGATCCTCCGCGCACGGATACAAGGTTTACCGTTGGATTGAGCAGCACGCGGATGACACCGAGGCGAGGCTCAATGCCCGTTTCCTTGATAACCGGCAAGAGACTCTCCGGCTCGGAGACCTGGACCTTTCCAAGCCGCTCGAAGCTTATGCTTACACTTCCGAAAAGGTCTTCTACCTGCGGACGAACTTGGCGGAAAACTTCCCGATCTCAGCGTTTGAGATTCTGGCTTCCAAAGAGGAAAATGTCCCCAGCGTTTCAAATGACTTTCTCAGCCAGCACGCCCACACCATTCGAAACATGATCCAGGATATCCGCGATGCGGAACGCCGCGAGGGTATTCGCGCTCTGGCAGCAAAGCCTGAGGCCGGTCTTCAACAACTCTGCGGGCGGCTCATTGCTTTTGATAATGCGCGGTCCATGCTCGATATTGGCAAGGTTTTGCCGCGTCATCGCGTTTATGTGAATCCGCTCGAGCCCTTGCGCCTGGCGGCCGTGATGCTTCTGAAGCGCGATGCCGGCGACCCCGCCGTTCTGAACCACGTCAAGCTCGAAGCTTTCATGGAAAGGCTCTTGATCGGCGAAACGCCCGAAAAGAAGCGGGAAACAGCCTACAACGCCTACCGTGCCGTGGATGACAAAGCTGAGCGGGCGTTTATCGAAGGCCTGGAAAAACAGGCCACACCCTCCCGTCCACTCTATTCGCTTTTTGCGGAATCTACGGATGCCCCGCAATCGCTGGATGAAGAGTTCGAGCTCTTCCGCATCATGTATCATGCCGCGCGCACCTTCGACCTGAACACCACGTTGCAGAAAGATCCCCAAGTGAAGGACAAGCGGGAGGCCGTCAGCCGGACGCTCGGCATTATTGCGCGAACCATTGATGAGGAGCCGGAGGGGATTCACCTGACCATCGAGAATTACCGGGATTACATTCGCCCGGTGATTCAATCGCATCGGGCGAAGTGAGCCGGGTGAAGCCATCAGCTTTCAGCCGGAACTGACCCATCTTGCGGACCGCTGACCGCCAAGTGCCGGCCGCTCCAATAGCCTCACAACGCGTAATGACTGGCCCGATTCCCGGTCAGAATGTGCAGGTAAGTTCCTGCTTGGGCCCGATGATGGGCGTGATGTTCATTGATGCCGTAGAGCATCACCGCCACCTTTCTGCGCACGTGAAAAGCATCGTTCACCCGCTCCTCGTCCCAACGTTGAATGGGAAATTCCCGAACTTCCTGGAGGGTGTCACGGTGAACGCGTTCGAGGTACTGAAGCTCTTCCTGAATCGACTTCACCTCACCCAAGATCCCGGATAATCCCAAAGGCACTCGTTTCTCGTAGTAAGACCAGTCATCGAGGAGCGCGACTCGCCGCACTCCTTCTTCCGACATCGCCACGTGCCGGACGAGTTCGCCCAACGTCAACATGCCTTCCACCGGTCTCCAGCCAATGCGCTCTTGCGGAATCATGCTGAAGACCTTAACGTCGCTCTGGTACGCGGCCTCGTTCTGCTTCAGCCAGAATTCTTTCAGGTCCACGGGGGCTTCCTTTTACGATAAACGAAACACGGCCACGGCCGCGACAGGAAACGAAGCCGGGCCGCGAAACTCGCCCTCCTGTCACGGGCGGTTTAAGACAATACTTGACGTTAGATTACGTCTTATGGCTTATGACGCCGCAGCCGCCGAACCCGAGGCCAGCTTCTTGACTACTTCCAGCACTTCCTTTACATCCGGGAGCTGGCCCAGCTCGTAGACTTTGGACCAGGCGATCTTGCCCTCTTTGTCCACGACAAAAATGGCGCGTTCATTGGAAAACGCCACCGGGTGCGAGGTGGGTGGGAAGATGCCGTAAGACTTGGCGACCTCGGCGTAGGGCCAGCGGTCGGCAACGATGGGGTAAGTGATGCCGCCCACCGCCTTCTGAAAAGCGATGTGCGAAAAAACCGTATCCGTGTTGATGCCCACCAACTCGGCGTTGGCCACCGCGAAGTCCGAGGCGTGCTGCTGGAATGCCGGCAGCTCATTCTGGCAGACTGGCGTGAAGTCGAGGGCATAGAAGAGGAGAACCACGGTCTTGCCCTTGTGATCCGAGAGTTGAAATTCGCCCTGTTTATCGCCAATGGCCGCTTTGAGCTTGAAATTCGGCGCTGCGTCTCCGGCTTTTAATGCCATGATGAAACCTCCTGATTGGAAGTGATGTCCTGTATATGGTGAAACCCGGAGCTTGACGGGTAGTGACGCAGTTTGCTGTAGCGGCGCTCTATGAGCGTCGAATTTGTATCTTCAACGGTTTCCGGCGCTCATAGAGCGCCGCTACAGCAAAGAAACTGAGACACTGCCGATTGACGGGATGGCCCGACGGCTCACTCCCTCCAAGCTGAATATCCTGAAACTGACGCCGACAGCGGACAGTCGGCAGAGGGCAAGGGCCGACCATGTCGCCGCCCGGAACGGACTTTATTATCGCCCTTCAAAAAGACCCGATCCTTTGTTTTCATACACATTCTAGCTTCGTTCTCTCTAAATCTGTTTGTTCATGTCATGGACCCCCGCCTTCGCGGGGGTGCAATGCAGTGCAAAGCCATGGTCGCCATCCTCAGTCATACCCTCTTATCATATACGAAAGGCGGCCTGCCGGTGAGGGTCTTCATGAAGATGCGGTTTCAACTACCGAGTCACCGTCGATTGAGCGGCGTGGATTGGTCAGAGATTGAAAGCAGGAAATGGCAATGATAGCATTGCGGCATGGCCAATTCCTCTGAACATCCTGATGAAAAATTTCATGGCAACCGGCAGGGCGCGCGACAGCCCTCGCATTTTGATCCGGCGCGGGCCCATTTGCTGAACGATCCCGCGCGGTTCGCTTATCTCGAACCTGGGGAAGTCGAGAAATTGCTGAACGCCCCATCTGGAGCGGTCGTGGTGGATTTTGGAACGGGCACGGGGACCTACGCCCTGGAGATTGCGCGCCGCCGTCCGGATATTGAAGTGATCGCCCTGGATGAGCAAGCTGAGATGCTTGCGCTGCTTAAGGCGAAGCCCGGCGCCGCCAGTCTTGCCAATTTGAGGCCCTTGCTGCCTGCGGATATCTTTGGATTACAGTCTTTCGCGGATCGCGTCATGGCGCTGAATGTGCTCCATGAAGCGACCGACGAGGCTCTTGGAATCATCCGAACCATGCTGAAGCCGGACGGATTAGCCTTGTGGATTGATTGGAACGCCGCAGTCGACCGGCCAGTGGGTCCTCCTCGGGATCACGTTTACTCGCCGGAAGAGGCTCGCGCCCGCCTGGAAGCTTTTGGCTTCCGCATTGACCACGCACTTCAATTCCTGTTCCACTATGGCTTTCTTGCCCGAGTCCATCCAAAATAGATTGTCCACCCAATTCCTGAACCCCGCGTCCGAAACAACGAGTCTTCCAAGATTCGATCTGATATCTGTACGCACGGTCGTAAGCCGGCGACACTCGGTTCTGTAGCGCCGGTCTGTGACCGGCGGATTTCGCCGCTCCCTGCCAGGGCAAGCTTCGAGCGGCGCTACAGCAAATACTCGGCGCCGACTTATGTCCACATGTATATTTTGGTCTGATTCCGATGGATTGCGGCTCCAATCCAGGATTACACCGTCATGCTTTCCCGCTCATCTCGCCAAACAGCGGCAAGTCCAGATCGCGCATGGGACTGAAAGTCCTACGGTGCTCCGGGCAGGGGCCGTGGACGCGGATGCTCGCAAGATGATCCGGTGTGGCGTAGCCCTTGTTGCTGGCCAGGTTATATTGCGGGTAACGAATGCCCATGTCTACCATGAGCGCGTCCCGTGCCACTTTCGCCAGAATCGAAGCCGCGGCAATGGAGACGCTGCGCGCATCGCCGTGGACAAGAGGCGTGTGAGGAATTGGAAATCTGCGGCCGCCGGGAACGTGAAGCGGCATGGCGTCGGTCAGGACAAAATCCGGAGGCGGATTGAGGGCCCGCAGCGCCTGAAGCATAGCTCGGCGGGAGGCTTGATAAACGTTCAGCGCTTCAATCTGGCGCGCGCTGATGGCGGCTACTTGGTATGCCAGTGCTTTCGAGCGGATTTCCAAATCAAGGCGGGAGCGAACATCTGCGGTGAGTTTCTTTGAATCATCAAGGCCCTCGATGGATTTCGCCGGGTCCAGAATGACGGCGGCAGCGAATAGCGGGCCGATCAGGGAGCCGCGCCCGGCCTCGTCGCAGCCTGCCACGAAGGTGTAACCTCGACTCCTCACCTGGAATTCGAGGCGCCAAGTGCACCGCAGTTTTTGGACAGTTCGTACACGGGGCATCTTAAGAACAGTGACGAGTGATAAGTGACAAGAAAAAACCGGTCTTGAGAACAGTGACAAGTTACGAGTGACGAGCGACTAAAACAGTGACCAATGGCAAGTGGCAAGTTAAAAGTGATCTACCCATTGTCTGGCTCTTGTCACTCGTCACTGTTCTTACCCCTCATGCCCGGTGCGAGCTTCTTTGATGCGGGCGGCCTTGCCGCGCAAAGCTCGCAGGTAATAGAGCTTAGCCCGGCGCACGCGGCCGGAGCGCACCGCCTCAATCTTTTCGATGATGGGAGAGTGAAATGGAAAAATCCTTTCCACGCCCTGGCCGAAAGAAATCTTGCGCACGGTAAAAGTGGCGTTGCTTCCGCCGCGCCGGATGCGGATCACCGTGCCCTCAAAGGCCTGAATTCTTTCCTTGTCGCCCTCGCGGATTCGCACGTGGACGCGCACCGTATCTCCCGCGCGGAACGGAGGGATGTCCTTCTTCATCTGTCCTTCTTCAAGCTTTTCGATAATGTTCATGGGTTGTTTCTCCTCTGATTCAATCTGCCTGCCGGAAGCGGCGGCTTGTGCGGCATTGCTTCCTCTGTGAGCCCCGGTCTCACGGCTTTATCGAGCTTCTGCGCTCCATCAAAACTTGTTCGTGGCTCCCGGTCACGCTTTCCGGGATGGCAAAATGCCGGCGATCCTCCTCATTTAACGAGCCGGTCTGAAGCAGGCCGGGCCGCCTTGCGGTTGTTTTCGCCACGGCTTGCTGTCTGCGCCACTCCGCGATCTCCTGGTGATTTCCGGAGAGCAGCACCTGCGGAACTTGCATTCCACGGAAATCCGCAGGCCGCGTGTAATGCGGGCAATCCAGCATTGCCGCGGCAGCGCCATGCGCTTCACCCTCAATCCCAAGGTCGAGATTCGAGAAAGAGTCCTGCTGGGTTGATTCCTCATTTCCGAGGGCGCCGGGTAGAAGGCGCGTCACGGCTTCCATCACCACGGCCGCGGCCAGTTCGCCTCCACTCAAAACATAATCCCCAATCGAAATCTCATCGGTGGCCAACCCCGTCACCACTCGCTCATCGACGCCTTCGTAGCGGCCGCAGATCAGGACAATGTGCTCTACACGAGCCAGGGATGCGGCCACTGGCTGGCGCAGCAAACGTCCCTGCGGAGAAAGCAGGATAACCGGAAAATTCACGCTTTCGGGTCCGGCCTGAAGGCTTTCAACCGCGCGGAACAACGGCTCTGGCTTCAAAACCATTCCTGGGCCGCCGCCGAAAGGCCGGTCGTCCACGGTACGATGACGGTCATCCGTGAAGTCACGGAGGTCAATGACGTTAACGGCGACGGTACCCTTTTCAGCGGCCCTTTTGAATAGACCGTGCTTCAGGAAGCTCTCAAAGAATCCCGGAAAGATGGTGATGACGTCGAAAATCATTCTGCCGGTCCTTCCGGTCTTTCAGTCCTGCACAGTAGCCCCGCCCTCCCGGCGGCATTTGCCAGCAGGATGCCGGAGCTACGTCAAGCACAAGGTTCAAATCATTTCTTGGTGTTCAAATCCAACAAATCTTCGGGTGGATCAATCACGATCACTTTGGCCGCAGTGTCAATCCGGGTGCAAATTTCCTGGACCAAAGGGATGAGTAACTCACCGCCCCCCGGACCTTGCCGCTCGACTTCAAGCCGTTGTGACCCGCCCGTCTGTTCCACGCCTGTCACGATACCGATATTCTGTTCCCGGCCATCCCCGGCGATGACAACCCGGCAACCCATGAGGTCCGAAATGTAATAGGTATGGGAGGGAAGCGGCGTTCGTTGCGATTTCGGAATCAGGACGTGCCGACCGCGTAAATCCTGAGCCTGATCGATGCTTTCAACACCCGAAAACTTCAGAACTATCCTGCCTTTGTGGGGCCACGCTCTTTCGATCCGCACCCGTGTTGGCTCGCTTCCGGGATTTTCAAGGTAGACTTCCTTCAGCGCTTGAAAGCGGCCAGGAAAATCCGTCAGGATCTCAGCCGCCACCTCGCCGCGCCGGCCTTGCGGTTTCACCACACACGCGATGGCGGCAAACGATTCATCGCGTCCGGAGTCCAAGGGCGCCTCCTTGAGGTTCTTAACATTCCGTTCCCATCCGCAGCATTCATGGCTGGCCTCCCGCGCTGCCAAGGGCCGGCCCGTAACGGCTGTTTGCGCAAAAGGATCACCCAGAATGAGCCAGCAACCGTCGAACGGCCGTTCCTGTCCCTGAAACAAGACGGATGGAGAATCCTCTATTCTAGAATTTCGAGAGTAAACCGCCTTTTGAGCTTCATGCCCGCCGCCCCCAGAATCGTGCGGATGGAGCGGGCGGTGCGCCCTTGCTTGCCGATCACCTTGCCGAGATCGGTGGGATGCACCCGAAGCTCCAGCACGGTGATTTGCTCTCCTTCAACAGTCCGGACTTGTACCTGGTCGGGATTGTCAACAAGCGCCTTGGCGATGGCTTCAATCAGCTCTTTCATCTGGCCCTCCCCTGCTTTCGAACCGTCCGGAAACGACAAGAAACCGTGGCATTATTCCGGCAGAAAACTTGGAGAGTTGATACTCACCAGGGCTGGCGCCGCCTGGACTAAGCTGGGGCCGGGGTTACTGGCGCCTTCTTGAGCAGGCTGCGGACGGTTTCCGAGGGCTGCGCGCCAACGCCAATCCAATAGGCGACGCGCTCGCGCTTCAGATTCACCTCGGGCGGCTGATGGCGGGGATGGTATGACCCCAGAATTTCAACGAAACGTCCGTTCCGGGCTTTTTCGCTCTCAATCACTACAACCCGGTAGCTGGGCTTCTTCTTGGCTCCAAACCTGGCTAAACGTATTTTCAGCAATCAAACCCCCTTCAAGTAGGTAATTTTAAAATCTCATGAACAGCTTTCGCTGCCGTAGCCCTCTGTTCCGCTTGCCCCTGAGCGTTGATGAATTCCGGGTGGGCTTTTCTGCGCGCAGTTCTTACGACTCGCGGCCGTTTCAGGAATTTGCGCCTGTCAATCCCGCAGGAAGCTTCATGCGGTTGATCTGCCGTCCCCAGAAACTCTTGCTCATGGTCTTCATCATCTTACGAGCTTGCACGTATTGCTTCAGCAACTGATTTACCTGTTGGACGCTGGTGCCGCTGCCTTTGGCGATGCGTTTGCGGCGTTTGCCGTTGATCAGCTCATGATTTTCACGTTCGAGCGGCGTCATGGAATCAATAATGGCGACGAGATACGTGAGTTCCTTGTCGTCCACGTGAGCCTTCGACGCATTCTTGAACATGCCAACTTTCGGAATCATTCCGAGCATTTCGTCGAGCGACCCCATCTTCTTCATCTGGTGAATCTGATCGCGGAAGTCGGCGAGCGAGAAACTGTCAGTCTGCAGTTTGCGATGAACTTCCATCGCCTTCTGCTTGTCTATGGCCTGTTCGGCCTTTTCGATGAGCGAGAGCATATCGCCCATGCCGAGGATGCGGGAAACGATTCGCTCCGGATAAAAGACCTCGAGAGCATCGTATTTTTCCCCCGAGCCCAGAAACTTCAGCGGCTGGCCGGTGACATGGTGAATCGAGATCGCTGCTCCGCCGCGCGCATCGCCATCCACTTTGGTCAGGATGACACCCGTGGTCCCCAGGCGCTCATGGAATTCCTGGGCGCTGCGCACCGCGTCCTGGCCGATCATGGCGTCCGCCACAAACAGCACTTCGCTGGGGCGTAGCCGGGTCCGCAACTCACTGACTTCCTGCATCAGTTGCTCGTCAATGTGCAACCTTCCAGCGGTATCGACGATCAAAACGTCGTTGCCGCGGTCTGCGGCGTCCTTGCGCGCCGCTAGGGCCAGCTCAATGGGCGAATTCAGTCCCTCGCCTGGAAAGATTGGCACGCCAATCTCCTGGGCGATAATGGCCAGTTGCTCGCGCGCCGCCGGCCGGTAAACGTCCGTCGAAACCAGCATGGGCCGCTTCTTGCGGCCTGCCAGCCATTTGGCCAGCTTGCCGGAGGAAGTGGTCTTGCCCGAGCCTTGCAAGCCCACCATCAGGAAGACCGTGGGATAATCCTTGGAAAATGTCAGCAGCGATTCCTTCTGGCCCAGAATATCCACCAATTCATCCCGGACAATGCGGATGACTTCCTGGGTGGGCGAAAGGGAAGATCGAACTTCCTGGTCCAAGGCCTTCACCCGAACCCGGTCCAGCAGCTCCTTGACCACGTTAAAGTTCACGTCGGCCTCAAGCAGGGCTAAGCGAACTTCGCGCAGCGTCTCATCCACCACCTCTTCGGTGAGGACGCCCTGAATCCGCAGATTCTTGAAGACCTTCTGGAATTTTTCCTGGAGCTGATCAAACATGTTCGGTCACAGATTCATCTCTTCCGGGGACACACAAATATCCACATTTTTCCAAGTCCTTTTTCCATTGTATTTTGCCCGGTGGGTTTAGTCAAATGCAGAGCGGTGGTATTGGGGAGCTATTTTGTTACTTGCTAGGCTTGTCCCTGGAGGCAAACCCAAGTTGTATCATAATGATGGCTGGCGAGGGTCTGACGAGTGGAGGAAGCCACACGGAAAGATATTCAAGAGATAAGGCCCAAAATCGAAGAGGCGATCAGAGGGGCAAGCTTCGAAGATTTCAAAGAAATACTTACTTCGAAACTCGGGATCGCTTTGGGGAGCGAGCGCCGCTACAGCAACTGCGTCACTACCGAGAAATGCAACGCTCTGGCTGGAATGCCTGAGTAGTTCCAATATATCGCGGACATCAGCAAGCCGAGCCGAGAGAAGCGAGTTCAGATGGAGTTGGGCGCCGCCTTGCCGCTCGCCTTCACCTTTGTCAACGCTCCCAGCAAGGGCGCCAGCGGCAGAGAAACCTGGCCGAATCGCATGGAGTTGTAGAGATTCGTGATGTCTCTCACGGCGATATTCAGCGCCGGATTCCTGCTGGTGATTGCCACCGTTTCGGCAAATTCCCACGGCGTCTGGCCAAGCGGTTTCAGGAAGCCTTTTTTCTTCATGGTCCGCAAGAACTGCTGATAGACCAGAGTTGCATCCTTCGCGTTCATTTTACTTGTTTCTTTACGCCCCCTGCGCAGCCAGAGGAGACGCAGGCCATCCCACTCCAAGGAACCCTGGCTGATGCGAAAGGCAATGACTATAGCTAGGATGAACACGAACACCACTCCCTTATGCTCGACGAACCCCTGGCCGGCTCCGGCCGCCCAATCGGCTCCCTTTGCTTGTAGGTGGCGCCATTCCGCTTCGATTTGCCGCCGGTAGTCGTGCGATCTCTCATCAATCTGCTGGGCAAGCCTCACCTGATGCCCAAAGTCATAGTTAATCACCCATTCGTTCCAGAAAAGACTGAAGGCGTCCAGGTAATCACCCAGGATCGAGAAGGCGCCGGCGGCTTCGGAGTTCGGATCAGAAGGCGTTGGGTCAAAAGCGATCCAACCATAATCGGGAAAGTAGACTTCCACCCAACTGTGAGCATCTCTCGCGCGCACCACAAAGTCCCCGCCCACGTGGTTATAGCTGCCGGTCTGGAAGCCATTCACAATTCGGGCCGGCACGCCAAGCGTTCGCAGCATCACGGCCATCGCCGAGGCAAAATATTCGCAATAGCCTTGACGAGCCTTGAACAAGAAGCTGCCAATGGGGTCCGAAGGCTCGATGCCGCGAGGATCCAGCGTATAGCCATAATGCGAGCGAAGGTAATCCTGGATGGCAAGAGCCCGGTCGTAATTGTTCGACTCGGAACCGGCGATCTGGCGCGCAAGCCTGGCAATGGCCGGATTCATTCGCGGTAGTTCTGTTTCCCGCCTTAATAAGCCGCGGGGAGCCGGACTATCATCCTCTCGCAGCCTTTGGGCGGGAGGAAGTCCGACGTTTGAGACTGCGTCATATTCAAAGGCGGAGTATCCGTGCTGAGGATTGTGCAAAGAGTCCGTCTGGTCGATGGTGATGGCGCGCAGGCGGCCGTTAATCTTCAAGGGCATGGCCGCGGCAAAGATCACATCTGAAGAAATGCCGGAAAGCAGGACGCGATAGCGAAGTTCGCGCAACGGCCGCTTGCGTTGGCCATCCTCCACGGGAATCAAGAAGCGGCCATCACCCGCCGACTGGATGACGGTTTGAGCTGTGTCATCATCATACCAGCGGCGGCCATTAAAGCTGGTAAATCCCACCCCGCGCCATTTGATCCCTTCGTAGAGGTGCGGATTTCCATCCACCCGGACCCGCATCACCACCAGGTTCGATCTCTTGACAGCGCCGAGATCGCCCAACTGGACACTCTCCGTGAAGCCGGTGATGTTCTGTCCTTGAACTCCGAGGTCCGTCAAATAAGCGGCGTGATAGCGCGGAATAATGAAAAAGAGCGGAGGCGTGAAGACGGCGATCCCCAGGGCCAAGCCAAACGTCGCCCCGAAAAGGGAATTCTCCACGGCCACGCGATTCTCTCCCGCGGTGCGGTAGGGCCCGGATGGGGGGCGGTCCGCATGGTCGATGCCTTGCTTGATTTCGAAACTGATGAACATGGAAATTGAGAGCAGAACGTAAAGAGTGAGGCCAACCAGATAGGTGGTGCCAACGGTGAGCACGGCGCTCGCCAGCATGGTGAGGAAGGAAAGAACGGCGAGGTAAAGATAATCGCGGTATCTCCTTGCGGAAAACACCTTGATGATGGTGGTAAATAAAACCAGATGAATGGTGGCGGTCAGCACCCGGTCCATGAGGCTCGGGCCGCTCGCCAAAAGGAAGAAGTCAACCGGGTAAAAGAGCAGATAGGCGATGGCGATCCGGTTCACGGTGCGCGGCTGAATGACGTAGCCCTGTTCGCCGCGGGCGTAACTCCACAACTTCGCGCCGAGCGTCCCGGAAAACAGAACCAGGGAAAAGGTATCCAGCTTGCCGGTGGTGGCAAGCGTCAGGAAGCTGGTGGCCAGCATCAACAGCAGCGAAATCTCAAAGTAGCGTTGGACGCTAATTTTGGCTCGCGCGTTCGAAACCCCCACCGCAATGGCCGTTTTCTTCGCTTTGGCCAGTCTCGTATTTTCGCTCGATGATTTCATTCCCGTTTGCGGCTCTACTCTATGGCGAAGCATGGCCAGCCTTCAGCCGGCAAATGCAGCTCTGCTGGCTCCGGTTCGTGCTCATCTTCTGATTATCGGCCACTCGCAGAACCCTGTTTAACGCATCCCATTTTTCTCCGCTTCCTTTACCAGTCTACCTTCATTCCTAGTTGTTCGTTTAATGAGCCGTGCTGGGGGTAGTGACGCAGTTTGCTGTAGCGGCGCTCTATGAGCGCCGAACTTGTATCCTCAACGATTTCCGGCGCTCATAGAGCGCCGCTACAGCAAACAAACTGAGACACTACCGTGCTGGGTGGCAGAACTGCGCTACCACCGGAAGCGGCCTGCTGTCCGTTCGATTTTGAACACTCGGTTCCCACTTCCGAACACTCCGTGGCCCAATTGCCGTGTAAAGCGCTTGTTAATTCATCTATTGTCAATGGTTTGTGGATATGCTTGCCTTGGCATTCAGCTTGCCATCCTATAAGGACGGATCGCAAAATGTGGAGCAAAGGGATACCAGGAAAGGGCATTAAAAGGGAGTTGCAGATTTCATAGAAAGTGGGTCAAGGCTGCCAATGTTCGAGTCTGCGGGATACACATCAAGCCAAGAGATGAGCGGGGAATTTCAAGTAGGTTCTATGAAGATAAACTACGAAAGTCCCAGAATTCTAATTGCCGATGACCAGCCGGACGTCCTCGAGGCGCTGCAATTGCTGTTGAAGGGCGAAGGGTACGAAACACAAACGGCCGCCTCGCCCGAGGATGCCGTCCGCGCATTCGAGAAGCGTGATTTTGATGCCGTTCTGATGGACCTGAATTATGCACGGGATACGACCTCCGGCCAGGAAGGCCTTGACTTGGTCACGCACCTGCGCAGCATTAAGGATTATGTCCCCATCGTGGCGATGACGGGGTGGGGAAGCGTTTCGTTGGCAGTAGAAAGCATGCGTTCCGGCGCCTGTGACTTCATCCTGAAACCCTGGAGAAATGACCAGGTTCTGAGAATCCTTCGCCGCGAAATTGCCCAGCGGCGTATGCATGGAGAGCGCGTAATTTCCGAGCAATTTGAGATGGCGGAGGCCCGGAGCGTGGAGCAGGCGTTGCTTTCCCGCGCGATCCCACAGATTCCCGGATTCAGCGCCGCCGCCCGCTGGCAGACGCAACGGCACGTGGGTGGGGATTACTTTGAGGTTCGCCGGTTGGGCCGGGATCGCGTGGCGATTGCCATTGCCGACGCCTCCGGAAAGGGTGTTCCCGCCGCACTCTTGATGTCGAGCTTTCAATCGGCGCTGCGCCTGCTGATGGACGAAAAGCTTTCCGCAAGCGAAATATGCTACCGGCTGAACGGCCTCTTGCGTGAGCAGACCGGTTCAAACAAGTTTGTCAGTTGCTTCGTCGCCATTCTGAACCTTGGGGCCAATCAAATCTCCTTTTCCAATGCAGGACATCCTGGTCCCATGCTTTTGGGCGCTGATTCCCGGTGTGTGCGCCTGGAAAGCAGTGGTCCGGTCCTCGGAGCATTTGACCAGCCGTGCTACCAGGAGGAACACACCCCGGTTGAACCAGGAGATACATTGCTGCTCTTTACGGATGGAGTGACCGAAGCCCGTAACCCAGCGGGCGACGAGTTCGGTGAAGGGCGTCTGGCGGAGCTTCTGGCCGCCATTGGCGGGCAACGGGCGGAGTCCATCGCCCAGAAGATCACTGATTGTGTGGCTGGCTTTGCCCAGGGGGCGCTGGAAGACGATGCCACTTTGGTCGTCCTGCAACGCGTCCAGGCGGAAAGGGAAGTGTGAGCGTGGTCTGCCTTGTGCCCATAAGATGTACAGGGCGCCAAAAGTCGGCGACGGTCATTCGCTGTAGCGCCGCCGACTTACTGCGTTGTATTTAGAACAGGAAGGGGCCGGGGCTCCTGAGGCGGAGCTGGCCCCTTCTTCTGTGACGGCTTCCTGAGGAAGCTGCTAACGAGCAGCAGTGGCACTGCGGATTCCGGAAATGTTGCCGTGATATTGTTGGCTCTTTGGGATCAGGTCTGTATCTGTCATTTGCAACCCACTGGACGTAATCCAGAGAGCCTTGTTCAAGTTCTGTTTAAGCGCCGGAGAGCCGGAAATAAGGGTTGTGGACAATTGCGGCTGGGTGTTGATATAGACCTGTGCGGTGCCGCCATCCCCTGAATCCGTCTTCCAAAGGAAATACGTTTGGGTTGAGGTTTGGATTGCCAGATGATGCTTGTCGAGATTTTGCTGAGCGGTGCAATCAGGAATATTACAGCTTCCCGACCGCGCCCCGCCTGCCTCCACATTGTTGGCGCCCACTGTGATATTGTCCGCGGGGGTTTCCGCATTGCTCAACTGAACCGGGCTTCCGGTCAGATTAACCAAAACTGCGAGTTGAATATTCGGCATCGGGAGCACCCTCCTTGGATGCGGCAAGAGTATATGTTCAATTATGAGTTATTGTCAAGTACATTAATTATTAATAATAAATAATCCTTCGAGACAGAAATCCATCGGGACGTGGCGCCGCTACAGCAAAGAAACTGAGACACTGCCCATTTCTAAAGACCCTTGTCAAGGAGAGAAGTTCTTAATGCGCCACGCACCAATTTGTATTAAGATATCAAGGTTCGCCATGACTCCCGCTGCCGCCAAATCGTATTGGTTCTGGTTTTGGTACTTTTACTTTAGTCCCTGAACCCATCCGAGTGGTGTTGGCCTGAAAAGAAAGAAATCAAGGAAGCCGGCCCACTCGAAAGAGTGGGTTTTTTGTTTTAAGGAGAGCCCCATGATTATTTCAATGAGACTTCATGCCACCCGGGAAGAGATTGACGCCGTGTGCAACCGCATCCGCGAGTTCGGTTATAAGGTCCACTCCATCGAGGGCGAACAACGCGTAGTGATCGGAGCGGTGGGAGTGGGCGACGTCACCGCCTGCCTGGAATCTTTGGAGGCGATGCAGGGCGTTGAGCGCGCCATGCGCATTTCCGCGCCCTACAAGTTCGTCAGCCGCGAATTCCGCCGCGAGCGTTCCGTGATTCGCGTCAACGGCGCCGAAGTTGGGGGAAGTGAGTTCGTGGTGATGGCAGGACCTTGCTCGGTGGAATCCGAAGCCCAAATTATGCAGACGGCGGAAGCCGTGGCCGCCGCGGGCGCGCGACTGCTGCGCGGCGGGGCGTTTAAGCCGCGTACCTCGCCTTATGACTTTCAAGGCCTGGAGGTGGAAGGCCTGAAGTTGCTGCGCAAAGCGAGCGAGGCAACAGGGCTTGCCATCATCACGGAGGTGATGGGCCAGAACGATGTTGACTTGGTAGCTGAATATGCCGATGTCCTGCAGATCGGCGCCCGCAACATGCAGAACTTTGCGTTGCTCAAGTCGCTCGGCAAATGCGAAAAGCCGGTCCTGTTGAAGCGCGGCTTGAGCTCCACGATTAAAGAACTGCTGATGTCCGCCGAATACGTGGTGGCTCACGGCAATCCTCGCGTCATCCTTTGCGAGCGAGGCATCCGGACGTTTGAGACCGAAACGCGCAACACTTGTGACATTTCTGCAGTGCCAGTGCTGAACGAACTCACCCACCTGCCTGTGATTCTCGACCCCAGCCACGCCACGGGCAAGCGCAGCCTGGTTCCGGCCCTGTCTCGTGCTGCCGTCGCAGCGGGCGCGGACGGATTGCTGGTGGAAGTGCATCCCGCGCCGGAAAAGGCCTTCAGCGATGGCGCGCAGTCTTTGAACATCGAGGGGTTTAGAAAAATGATGCGTGATCTCGAACCTTACATTGCGCTCTGGAAGCAGGCAAGGATGGCGCAAGAGGCGGTAACCTAAATTCGCACCAGGCAGCCGGTAGCCACGGCCAGTGACTTTTTGACGTGGGCCTTTTCCCATGACAAACCCACGGTCAATTCTCAAAACGAGTTGACCGTGGCTTGCCATATCTGCCAGCAAAGCGCAATGAGGGACAAAAGAGATATAATCATCAAGATGACCAAGCACGTGATCCATATTTCAGAGGCGGAAGCGGCGAGCGAATTCGCTTCGTTGTTGGCCCGCGTCCGCGCCGGCGCGGAGGTGATCATTGAACACGATTCCCAGCCGGTAGCGGTGGTGCATGGAGTCCCGCCGGTGCGCCGGACGATCTCCGAATCCATCGCGCTGGCTAAAGAGCACGAAAAGAAATTGGGCTATACGCCCACGCTGGACGCGGACTTCGCCGCCGACCTCGAAGAAATCATCAATAGCCATCGTGAGCCGTTAAGCCCGCCGCCATGGGACTAATCCTTACAGCCCGCTCCATGGCTCTGCCGTTGGTAGTGACTCAGTTTGTTTGCTGTAGCGGCGCTCTATGAGCGCCGAACTTGAATCCTCAACGGTTTCCGGCGCTCATAGAGCGCCGCTACAGCAAACTGCGCCACGACCCGGCTGTTGCTTCATGGGAGGTTTTGCCGTACCATGAAGACGATGGAAGTGCAGCTCACCCCGGACCAAAAAGCGTTCGTTCGCCAAGCCATTGAGAGCGGCCGCCTGCGCGCCGAAGAAGATGCAGTCCAAGAGGCTCTTGCCTTGTGGGAAGACCGCGAACGCACCCGCGCTGAAATTCTCGCCGCAGTCGATAACGCGGAGGCCTCCCTTGCCCGTGGCGAGGGGCGCATCGTCACGCAGCAATCCATGCTCGACCTTGCGGAGGAAGTGAAGCAACGCGGACGTGCTCGTTTGGGGGCCGACCCGCCGCCCGCCCGCTGATGGCGCACCGTGTTGCACCGGAGGCCGAAGCCGAGCTTGACGACGTCTGGTATTACATAGCCAAAGAAAGCGGGTAGATTCTCTCTTGAATTTCAAGAGAGAATCTACCTGCTTCCCCGCTCGCTCTCACTTGCCGCTGCCAGCTTCAATTTGGGTGTTGAACCCGGCCAGAAAGTGGGAGTCTTTCGCCGTGACTTGGATAGGCAGGTTGGCGAAGCTTTCCAGCATCCCGGCAATCCGGCGATAATCCCCTTTGTCGGCTTGAATGCCCAGCGCCTTTCCATCCTTCAAATCAACAGAGAAAAAGTGCTGGTAGCCACGGACAGTGCTTTCCTGTCCGTGTGCTTTTCGGCGAGAGACAACCCCACGATCAATCAAAAATCGATATGAGCAGGTGGGTAGCCACGGTCAGTGACTTTCTGACCGTGGGCTTTTTCTTGCGTCCGAATTTCACGCCTCGCGCTCTCGCGGCGCGCATACCGGCGCGGGTGCGCTCGGCAGTCACCGCTCGTATACTTCGCTTCGGTGACGGATTCGCGTTACCTCCACCAGCAATTTTGCGTCGTCGATGGCGTACACCACGCGGTAGTCACCGACACGAATGCGCCACTCGTTATCACCGCCTTTGAGCTTCTTGCAGCCTGGCGGGCGGGGATTGGAAGCCAGATTTTCCAAGCGCGGAACGATGCGCGCATTCAGTTGGCCAGACAGCCTTTTGAGTTCTTTCTCTGCACTCGCAGTCAATGCGACGCGGTAGCTAGCCACGCAGCTTTCCGCTTTTGATGAGGTCTGCTTTTACCTTGTCGAGCGGGATGCGCTTTTCATGCCGCCGCGACCGGGAAACCAGCACGTCCTCGATGTCCTCCCAGAGCGCCTTGTGCTTCTTGAGGTCGATAATTGCCGCCGTTTTGCGGCCTTTTTCGTCAGTGATGAACTGTATTCCGGTCATGGACCGTGTCTCCTTGGGGCGTGGAACCTGTCCAACCCTTCTTCACCCTAATTCCGCCGCCTCGCGCTGTCAACCAAGATAGTACAACATAGCGTCCTATATGGGGTGTGCGACATCGAAGTGAGGCTCACTCGGGTGGCGCATCCATCGTGCAGTACGCCATGTGTGCGGCGCAGAGAACTACCCGCCCATTTTCCCATCCAAGCTGGTAGCGGTGACCGTGGCCTTTTCCCATGACAAACCCACGGTCAATTCTCAAAACGAATTGACCGTGGCTAGCCGCTAACGAGCCGGAATCGGATGCGGCGTTGGAATGGACAACCGCGGGTGGCGAATACATTGGTTTTTATGTATTCGCCAGGGGCAAGCCCTCACGGCGTCCTGTCCATTGCGGCTGGTGGTGGCGCATCCATGAATATCCGCCGCCGCAGTGTCCCTAAACGATACACTTTCCCGGTCTAACCCCGTCCCACTGGCCCGGCGGGCGCCGAAAATCCTGCGCAACTGCCTGAATCTTCGCGCTTTTCGGGCGGCAAAAATAAACTGTCTCACCCGTCTCACCTGTCGCCACCGTCTCATGGGGCGGTGTTACAGTCATTTCGTTTCCTCGAGGCGTTTCACGCGCTGCGGCCGCGCGCTGGCGGGCCGCGCATCGCCCCTCCGAGAGCCGGGGCGGTTAGAAGAGTTTGCTGTCATCCTTCCGCACTCTTCGGTAGTGGCGCAACTTGCTGTAGCGGCGCTCTATGAGCGCCG
>Ga0102924_1002340_pt1 | contig 20780 bp, 21 predicted proteins | sample PaiPotPPM11metaG_FD_80116 | JGI IMG/M metagenome (GOLD analysis project Ga0102924, IMG submission 80116) | Iron sulfur acid spring bacterial and archeal communities from Banff, Canada, to study Microbial Dark Matter (Phase II) - Paint Pots PPM... ...
GTCCATGACGGCCGTGAGCTGAGAGTCGAGAATCGACGAGGCCGGGTTCTTGATGATGTCGCTCGAGACGATCGGGTCCTCTGTGTATGCGAGCAGGCCCTGCATCGGTCCGCTCTCGGACGCGCTCTTGAAGGCCTCGTTCAGCTCCTCGATGGTCGTCTCCCGCTGCGCCTCGACGGTGAGGTCGACGACGCTGCCCGTCGGCACCGGCGCGCGAACTGCGAAGCCATGGAGCTTGCCATTCAGCTCAGGGATCACGAGCCCGATCGCCTTGGCGGCGCCGGTCGAGGCGGGGATCAAGTTGACCGCCGCGGCGCGGGCACGGCGCAGGTCCTTGTGGGGCATGTCCTGGAGCCGCTGATCGGCGGTGTACGCGTGGATCGTGGTCATGAGACCATGCTTGATGCCGACCGTGTCGTGCAGCACTTTCGCGACCGGCGCGAGGCAGTTGGTCGTGCAGGACGCGTTCGAGATCACGTGATGATGGTCGCGGTCATAGGCCTCGTCGAAGTTGACGCCCAACGCGACGGTGACGTCTGGGTCCGTCGCAGGGGCGGATATCACGACCTTTTTCGCCCCGGCCTTAAGGTGTTTGGCGGCGTTCTCACGCTCGGTGAACAGGCCCGTCGACTCGATCACCACATCGGCGCCGAGATCTCCCCACGGCAGCGCCGCGGGGTCGCGCTCGGACAGCACGCGGATCTCGTTGCCATCGACACGGATGCCGGTTGCGGTCTCTTCCACCTCCCCGGGGTACGGCCCGTAGTTGGAGTCGTAGCGGAGAAGGTGGGCGATCGTCTTGGGATCGATCAGGTCATTGACCGCCAGCCATTCGATCTCGGCACCGCGCTCGTGCGCCGCCCGGAACACGTTACGGCCGATCCGCCCGAAACCGTTGATCGCAACACGCACCGACATGCAGACGACTCCTTTCTCTACGACGCCCTCCCAGAGGCGGCCAAGGCTAGCCGAAGGTGCTCAGCGGTGGCTGACGACCTCGACCCGCAGCCCGTCGGGGTCGCGCATGTAGGCGGCGTAGCACCCGTCTCCGTACTGAGGACGCAGACCGGGCGCGCCGTCGTCAGCACCGCCACTGGCGAGCCCGGCCTTGTGTGCGGCGTCGACGGCTGCCTTGCCGTTGGCTGCGAGCGCCATGTGGCCGTAGCCGGGCGCGGGCGGTCGGTCGCGCACGACGATCCAGACGAGCGGACCCTCGACCCCATAGGCGATCGCGTGTGCGGACGCGAGCATCCGCCGTCCACCGAGCGCGAAGAACACCGCGTCGTAGAAGCGCGCGGAGCGCGCCAGGTCACTCACCTCAAAGCCGATGTGGTCGATCATCAGACGGGCCGCTCGACGTCGCGGTGCGTTACCTCCACCAGGTACTGGTCGGCCGAGCGGTAGCGCTCGAACAGATCGCCCGCGATCGCGACCGAGCGGTGGCGTCCGCCGGTGCACCCAATCGCGACCACGAGGTGAGCTTTCCCCTCCTCCAGATACTGGGGGAGAAGGAAGTCGAGCATCGGGTACAGATGCTCATAGAACGCGTCCAGTGCGCCGTCGCGGTTTATGAACTCCTCGATTCGCGGGTCGTCGCCGGTCAACGGCTGCAGATCCTCCTCGTAGTAAGGGTTGGGCAGGAAGCGCACGTCGAACATCAGGTCGGCGTCGCGCACGGGGCCGTGCTTGAAGCCGAAGCTCTCGAACGTGACGCCGAGCCGTCCTCGGCGTGCCTCGAGCATGTCCTCTCCGAGCTTGCGGCGCAGCATGGCGGCGGTCAGCCCGGTCGTGTCAATTACGAAGTCCGCTTGCCCGCGTATCGGCTCGAGCAGGGCGCGCTCGCGCGCGATCCCCTCAGTCACGTTCCCGCTCGGCGCGAGCGGATGGCGGCGGCGGGTCTCCTTGTAGCGCGTGAGTAGCGTCTGCTCGTCGGCATCGAGGAACAGCACCCGGTGGTTGACGCCGCTTAAGCGCAGGTCGTCGAGCATCGTCACGAGCCCTTCGAAGTAGCTGCCACCCCGCACATCCGAGACCACCGCGGCACGAGCGACCTTCGATCCCTCGTGCTTGAACAGCTCGACGAGCGACTGGATCATCTCCGACGGAAGGTTGTCCACACAGAAGTACCCCTCGTCCTCGAATGCGGCCATCGCGGTCGACTTGCCCGCGCCCGAGAAGCCCGTGATGATCACCAGGTCGGTGAGGGCCGAGACCGCCTGGTCGCTCTCGCGTCGTGCTGCCTCCATCGCCTAAAGCTTGACAGGGCGCCCGGCCTACACGCCCGACTTGTGCAGCTCCCGGTACAGCTCTCTGGCGAGCTTGCCCGGAACGCCCGGGACAGCGGCCAGTTCCTCGCGCGATGCTTGGAGCACCGCGTCGGGGGAACCGAAGTGGGCCAGCAGGGCGCGCTTTCGCGCCGGCCCGACGCCTGGCAGCCCGTCGAGGATCGAGGCGGTCATCGCCCTGTCGCGGCGCTGGCGGTGGTGGGTGATCGCGAAACGGTGGGCCTCGTCGCGGACCCGCTGGAGAAGCTGAAGCTCGGGCGTGTCGTGCGCCAGGCGGAGCGGAGCCGCGCGCCCTTCAATGAACACCTCCTCGATCCGCTTAGCGAGGGCGAGGACCACGACGCCGCGCTCGCGGAAGCCCTGTAGCGCCCGGAGACCGGCCGATAGCTGCCCCTTCCCGCCGTCGATCACGACGACGTTGGGCAGCGTTGCAAACGAGGCGTCGTACTCCTTGTCGTGCGGGGAGATGTCCCGCTGCGCTCCCCAGCGCGCGAACCGGCGACTCAGGACCTCCTCCATCGCGGCAAAGTCATCAGGGGCGGGTGATTTGATCTTGAAGCGCCGGTAGTCGGACTTCTTCGGCGCGCCGCCCTCGAACACGACCATCGAGGCGACCGTGTTGGTGCCCATCAGCGTCGAGATGTCAAAGCATTCGATTCGCAAAGGAATCGTGTCCAGGGCCAGCGCCTGCTGCAGACCATCGAGCGCTTCGACCCTCTGCTGGCGCCGGCGCTCTGAGCGCAGCTTCTCCTGGTCGAGCGCCAGGCGCGCGTTGCGCTCAGCGAGTTCGAGGATGCGCCGCTTATCGCCACGCTCGGCCGCGCGAATCTCAACCGCGCCCTGACGCCGCTCGGACAGCGCTTCGGCGAGCACAGGCGCCGGACCGAGCTCTCGTTGGACGATCAGAAGCGGAGGAACGGCCATCGCGTTCGCGTAGTACTGGAGGATGAACGCCTCGGCGACCTCGGCGACTCCGGCGCCGGCCTCGTTGTCGAGATAGAAGCTCTGGCGGTCCGACAGCACGCCGTCGCGCACCTGAAACACCTGTGCGTTTGCGTCGCCGTCGGCGATCGCCACGGCGATCGCATCAAGCGTTCCCGTGGCTTCGTTCGCGACACGCTGGCGTTCGAGCAGCGACCGGACCGCTCGCAGCCGGTTGCGCTCGCGCGCGGCGTCCTCAAACCGCTGCTCGTCGGAGGCCTCGTGCATGCCTGCCTCGAGCGCGCGTTCAATCTCGCGGTATCGGCCGGAGAGGAATGCGATCACGCCGTCGATGCCGTGCCGGTAGTGCTCCCTCGACACGTATCCAACGCACGGCGCCTCGCAGCGCTTGATGTAGTAGTCGAGGCACGGCGAGCCGCTGCGCCGGCCCGGCTCCGCTCCCTCGCACGAGCGGAACATGAACACCTTGCCGAGCACCTCGAGAGTCGCGCGCACGCGCTTGGCGTTGCTGTAGGGGCCGAAGTACGCGCGGTCGCGGCGGTGGCGCTCGCGGGTGAAGTAGACGCGCGGGAAGTCCTCGTCGAGCGAGATCGCGATGTACGGGTACGACTTGTCGTCGCGCAGGCGAATGTTGAAGCGCGGCGTGTACTGCTTGATGAAGTTCTGCTCGGCCAGCAGCGCCTCGGCCTCGGTGTGAACGACCAGCGCCTCGATCCGGTCGATCAGATCGACCAGGCCGCTCCCGCCCCGGGTGCTGGGGTTCGAGAAGTGCGACGCGACCCGCTTCTTGATCGACTTGGCCTTGCCGACATAGATCACCCGCCCGCGCGCGTCGCGGAACAGGTACACGCCGGGCTCCTCGGGCAGCTCGCGGCGCTTCTCGGCGGGGGTTACAGACACGGCTATCGAGGATACGAGGGGGTTCGTCGGCCGGGCCGGCCGCGCCGCTAGTCAGCCGAGAACGACAGCGCGAGCCCGCCGAGCGCGATCAGCAGCGCGAGGATCGCGAGGGTCTCCCCCGCCCCAGCAGTCGCCCCGGGTGATGCGTAATGGGGCACGCTGTAGGCGGGGTTGAAGATGTTGGCGCCGCTCGTCGGCGGGTTTGAGAGCGCGTTGAACGTGAAGATGAGCGCGACGGCCGATGCCCCGGCGGCGACGATCCGGTCCCGGCGCGCTCCCAACATTGAAATCGACACGAGCCCGACGGCCACAAGCGCGAGCACGACGTCCATCGAGGAGTACACCTGCCACGCCGTCGGGTCGTGCGGCACACCGTGCAGAAGGTCGGTGGTACCGAACTCCGTCAGGAACGGACGGGAGAACTGGTGGCTCCAGGTCAAGAACAGCGACGCAAACAGCATCAGACCGCCGACCACGATCATCCAATCGGCCAGTACCTCGCGGTTCTGCTTGCTCACCGCGCCGGAGTCTAAGGCGGCGACTAGCCGCTGACTTCAGCGGCGCGCGCGTCCCCGGACGGCTTCTCGTCCTGCTGCACGAATAGGAACGCCGCGCCGGCCGCCGCCGCGCCGAGGAGATCGGCGAGTAGATAGATCCAGTAGTGCGACCACTTGAACAGGCCCGTGACGCTGGCTCCGAGCGCGATTGCAGGGTTGAACGCCGCCCCAGAGATGCCGCCGACCGCGAGCGCGCCGGCCAGGACGAGCCCGCCGATCGCCAGCCCGTAGAACGAGTTGCCCTCGGTGCCCTTAGCGGTCGCGACGTTCAGCACCGTCCAGACGAGTGCGAACGTGAAGATGACCTCGACGACGAGCATCTTGGCGGTGGACGCAACGGAGGCGGCCGCCTCGTGACCGCCGACGCCCCGAACGAGGAGACCGGCGAGCGCCGCGGCGACCAACTGGGTCACGACATACGCGACCCACTCGTTGGGCGCAAGCTTGCCTCTGACGAGCACGCCGGTACTGACGGCCGGGTTGTAGTGGCCCCCGGAGATGTGACCGCCCGCAGAGACCATCACCATCAGCACAAAGCCGATCGCGATCGGGGCGAGCGTGCCCGCGCCGGTCTTCTCGGTCGCCATCCCGACCGTGAACATGAACACGAACATTCCGATGAACTCGACGGCCAGTTTGCGGTTCAGCACCATGAGCCGAGGCTTCGCCCCGGCGAGTGGTTTCCCTCCCTGCAGGTTCAGTACTTGCGCGCCGACCAGATCACCGCAAACGCTGCGTACGCCGCGCCGATCAGCAACATCAGCCACACGAGCTTCCCTGCGGTCGACGCGAACAGGCGGTGGGTTGCAGTCAACGTGAGCACGACGACGCCCGCTGCGGCGTAGAGAATCGCCCGGCGTGAATCGCCAAGCGAGAACAGGGCGATGCGGTGCTCGCGGTACATCGTGTACGCGGCCCAGCCGACGACACCGAGGAACAACAGCGAGACAGCCTGCAGCGCGAATCCCGCACCCGTGCCCCCGCCGGGGATCAGCACGATCAGCGCGGGGATCGCGAGCAGAATCGCAATGTTGCGAACGGTCTTCGACATCCTCGGCAGAGCTTAGACCGGTGGGAAGCTCACTTCGAGCCGGAGCCCGCCTTCGGGCCTCGGAACGGTCGCCAGCTGCGCGTCGTGCGCCGCGGCGATCGCGTCGACGATCGAGAGCCCAAGGCCTAGGCCTGACGGGGATTCGCCGTTGGCCGTGCGCTCGCCGCCCAGACGCCGGAATGGCTCGACGAGCTGCGCCACCTGTTCAGCGTTGACCCGCGGCCCTGAATTCTCCACCTTAAGCAAGGGCCTCCCGTCCCGAACGCCGGTCCACGCTTTGACCCACCCGTGCTCCTGGTTGTACTTGAACCCGTTGTCAAGCAGGTTGGCTACCAGCCGCTCGACGAGCCGCGGGTCGCCCGACGTCTGGGCAGGCTCGAGGTTGAGATCGAGTTGGATGCCGTCATGGTCGAGTCCCCGAGACACGTCGGCCGCGACGGTGGCGAGGTCGAACTCCTCGTGCGCCGCCAGCCCGCTCTGGCTGCGAGCGAGAGTCAGGAGCGCCTCGATCAAATGCTCCTGCTGTTCTGAGGATGCAAGCACTCGCCGGCAGGTGTCGCGCAACGACGCGGCGGACGCCTCGGGATCGGCGAGCGCGACCTCGACGAGGGCGCGCTCGACGGTGATAGGAGTGCGCAGCTCGTGCGACGCGTTGGCGACGAATCGCCGCTGGGACTCAAACGCCGTCTGAAGCCGCGCGAGCAGCCCGTCGAAGGTGTCGGCGAGCTCCTTGAGCTCGTCATCGGGCCCCCTCAACGCAAGTCGCTCGTGGAGGTTGCGCTCCGAGATTCCTCGCGCGCGCGTGCTCATCGTCCGGACCGGTCGCAACGCGCGACCCGCCATCAGGTAGCCAAGCCCGATCGAGAGCAGGGCCATGATCGCGAGCGCGATCCCCGACCTGGTCAGCAGCGTGTCGAGCTGCACCGTGCGTTGGCGATCAAGAGCTTGCTTGGCTTGGCGCTGGAAGGCCAGCAGTTGTCTTCGCTGCGCTGCGGTCAGCTTTCGAAACTGGCGCGTGACCGTGCCGTTGAACGCGCGCAGCTGCACAGACAGATCGGCGGCAGCCCCGCTCTGCGTGCTGAGGACGAACCCGGCTTTCGCACCGGCGGGCGGCAGTGCGACTTGCGGTCCCGGGAATGGCACTGGTGTCTGCGCGCGAGCGCCGGCCCGACCTTGCACCACCAGTGCGTCCTTCGCCCGAATGGTTTCGCTCGTGACGCTGTCCGCGACCAGGCCGTACACGATCGCCAGTAGCACCGCTCCAGCGACCAGGAACAGCCCGCCATAGAGCAGCGTAAGCCTCAGCCGCAGTGTCCGACGGGGCAGCCAGCGCCGCTTAGATCCGGTAACCCGCACCTTGCACCGTCTCGATCAGCGGTGGCTCGCCCAGCTTGCGCCGCAAGCGGCTGATCGTCACCTTGACGACGTTGGAGAAGGGATCGGCGGCCTCATCCCAGGCGCGCTCCAGCAGCGCCTCGGCCGAGAGCGGCACCCCATCTGACTGAAGCAAGAGCTCGAGCACGACGAACTCCTTGGCGCTCAGCTCGAGCCGGCGGCCGCCTCGTTCGGCGACTCGCCGAGCAGGGTCGAGCCGCAGCTCGCCCTTGCCCAGCACTGGAGGAAGAGCTGGTTGGGCGCGCCGGCTGAGTGCCCGGACGCGGGCGACCAGCTCGGCGAACGCGAATGGCTTTGCCAGATAGTCATCGGCACCGAGGCTGAGCCCGGCGACGCGATCCTCAATAGTGCCCGACGCGGTCAGCATCAACACGCGCGGTCGCCCGCCGCGTTCGGCGAGCGCTTCGCACACCCGGTCACCGTGTTCTCCCGGCAGGTCACGGTCAAGCACCACCACGTCGTAGCCATACACCGCCGTGCGCTGAAGCGCGGCCTGGCCGTCGCCCGCGACATCGACCGCCATACCTTCACGGCGCAGGCCAGTCGCGACCGTCTCGGCCAGTTCCCTGTGATCCTCGACGACCAGCACACGCATAGCGCATAGAAGTGTGGCGGACCAGCATGCTCCCCACGCGGTTACGCCACGGTTACGGCGGCAGTTTCCGTGGTGTAACCGCCCGAGGGCTATCACTGGCGCATGTTCCGATATGCATCCCTCGCCGCGACGCTCGCGGCCAGCCTCTTGATTGTCGCCTGCGGGAGCAGCGGCCCCGGTAATACGACCGGCAAGCCTTCGCGAGCCCAAAGCATCGCGTTCGCGGACTGCGTTCGCAGCCACGGAGTCCCTAACTTCCCCGACCCTTCGACGGCCCAAGGGGGCGGGTTGCAGATCCAGCAGAGCGACCGCTCCGGGTCCGGCGCGTCCACCAAGGTAAACGGCGTTGCCGTCAACGGCCCCGCGTTCCAGGCCGCGATGCAAGCCTGCCGTTCCTACCTGCCGAAGGGCGGGACCCCATCGCCGGCGAAGACCGCGCAGCTCAAGGCCAAGGCGCTCGCGATGGCGCGCTGCATGCGCTCCCACGGCGTCCCGAGCTTCCCCGACCCTCAGTTCCAGACGGGACCCGGCGGCGGCTTCGGGATCCGCCTCGGGGGACCTGGGATCAATCCGCAGTCGCCCGCGTTCCAGACCGCCCAGCGGGCGTGTGGAGGCATCTTCGGAGAGGTTGCTAAGACCGGCCCGTAGCTCCGACGTATTCGGCCCAGCCGCCCGCGTAGCTTCGAAGCGCGCCGTCCTCGAACGCGACCGTGCGGGTGCCGACCGCGTCCAGCAGCGCCCGGTCGTGAGAGACGAGCAGGAGCGATCCCTCGAACGCGCTCACGGCGGCCTCGAGCGCCTCGCGGCTCTCAAGGTCGAGGTGATTGGTCGGCTCGTCGAGGATCAGCACGTTCGCTCCTGACGACACCACGATCGCGAGCGCAAGGCGCCGCCGCTCCCCTCCCGAAAGCTCATCGAGCGGCTTGTCGGCCTCCGCGCCCGAGAACAGAAACCGCCCGAGCAGAGCGCGCGCCTTGTTCGGACTCAGCCTGGTCGCCGCCTGGGTCGCCTCGAGCACCGTTCGGCCTGCCGGGAGCTCGTCGCCGTGCTGGCTCAGGAAGCCGAGCTTGACGTTGTGGCCGGTGCGGAGCTTGCCACTGCCAAGCTCCCGATGACCCGCGAGCGTCTCGATCAACATGGTCTTCCCGGCGCCGTTGGGACCCACGAGCGACACGTGCTCGCCACGCTCCAGCCACAGCTCGGCGCCATCGAGCAACAGCCTCTCGCCCGCCTCGATCTGGCCCTCGAGAAGCTCAAACACGATTCGCCCGGATCGCTCGGGCGGCTTGAACTGAAACGACAATCCCGCGCCGTGCTGCGCTCCGCTCGGGATCCGCTCAATCATGGCGAGCTTCTTGACTCTCGCCTGCGCCTGGCGCGCGCGGGTGCCGGCGCGGAAGCGGGTAACGAACCGCTCCAGCCGGTCGATCTCGGCCTGCTGTCGCTCGACCGCGCGCCCCTCAGCGAGTTCGCGCGCGGCCTTTTCCTTGCGCCACGCGTGCCACGGGCCCTTGAAGAAGCGGCCGCGGCCGGCTTCGAGCTCGAGCACGCTGGTGCCGACCGCCTCTAGGAACCAGCGATCGTGTGCGACGAGTACGACCGCCGCGTCAAGTCCTTGGAGTGTCTGCTCGAGCCATTCGAGCGCGGAGATGTCGAGGTGATTCGTCGGCTCGTCGAGCAGCAACAGGTCCGGATCGCCGGCCAGCGCGCGCGCCAGCGAAGCGCGCGTCAGCTCACCGCCGGAGAACGTCTCAAGCGACCGGTCGAGGTCGCTCTCGTCGTGGAAGCCGACACCTCGCAACGTCTGTAACGCCCTGTCGCGCCAGCCGTAGCCGCCGGCGTGCTCGAGCCGCGCCTGGGCGTCTGCGTAGCGGTTGAGCGTCGAGTCGTCGTGCGCTCCGCCGGCCATCGCCTGCTCGAGCTGGGCGAGCTCGCGCTCGATCGCGACGAGCTCGCGGGCACCCGAGAGAACGTAGTCGCGGAGTGTCAAGCGTCGCTCGCGCGGCGGGCGCTGATCATGCAGAGCGACCCTGACGCCCTTCCCGAGCACCAGTTCACCGCTGTCGTAGGACACCTCACCGGAGAGGATCCGCAGCAGCGTCGTCTTGCCGGCGCCGTTGCGCCCGGAGACGGTCATACGGTCGCGGCGCTCGAGTTTGAAAGAGACGCCCCGCAGGAGCGGCGCGCCGGCGATGTCCTTGCCGATGTCGGATGCGATCACTACCGCCATTGCAGGCCATGGTAGGTAGCTTAAGGTGGCCTCACGCCCCGATGTCTACAACCCCGTTCTGCTCGAGTCGCTGGCGGCCGTCAGGACAGGCGAACGCGCCGCCGCTTAGATAGGCTTCTCTGTCGTCTATGAGGCGCGCTTCAATCATCGCCATTCTCACCGCCGTCGCCGTCCTGGCGACAGCGTCAACCGCATTCGCCGCGGCCGGCCAGGGCTGGTACGGCGAGACCGACGACAAGGTAATCACCAACGCGATGTTCCTGGTGATCATCTTCTTCCCGGTACTGATCACGGTGCTCTCGACGGTCCAATGGCGGCTCGACAAGCGCAAGCACGCCAGGATGGACGCGGCTAAGCGGCGCGCTGCGAGCGCCGACTGGCGCGGCGGCTGGTAGTCGGTTGACCTACTTCGTCACCGGTGCAACTGGATTCATCGGGCGTCACCTCGTTGAGCGCCTGCTGGCGCGCGAGGGCGACATCTATGTGCTCGTGCGCGAGGGCTCGCTCGGCAAGGTCGCGGAGCGCTGGGGCGACGAGGAGCGCGTCAAGCCCGTAGTCGGAGATCTCGCACTGCCGGGGCTGGGGATCGAACCCGAGCAGCTCCCGAAGATCGACCATTTCTTCCACCTCGCCGCCGTGTACGACATGACGGCCGACGAGGAGCGCAACCGGATCGCCAATGTGGAGGGAACCCGGCACGCAGTCGAGCTCGCGAACGCGCTGAGCGTCGGGTGCTTTCACCACGTGTCCTCGATCGCGGCGGCGGGCCTCCACAAGGGTCTCTTCAGGGAGGACATGTTCGATGAAGGCCAGGAGCTCGACCATCCCTACCACCGCACGAAGTTCGAGTCGGAGAAGATCGCGCGCGAGAAGACGACGAGTCCGTGGCGCGTATACCGGCCGGCGATCGTGGTCGGCAACTCGCAGACAGGCGAGATGGACAAGATCGACGGCCCGTATTACTTCTTCACGGCGATCAAGCTCGCGCGCCACTACCTGCCGGGCTGGTTCCCGCTCGTAGGACCCGAATTCGGCTACACCAACATCGTCCCCGTTGACTACGTCGCGGCCGCGATCGATCACATCGCCCACCAGCCGGGCCTCGACGGCCAGGCGTTCCACCTCTGCAACCCGAAGCCACAGCGCTCCGGCGACGTCATGAACGCCTTCGCCGCCGCCGCCCACGCGCCGCAGATGACGGTCCGGATCGACGCGAAGCTACTCAGCGCGCTGCCAAAGGGGACACTTTCGATGTTCATGCAGCTGCCGGCTGCCCGCGGCGTCCGCAACGCGATCCTCGCCGACTTCGGGATCCCGGCCGAGGTACTCGACTACATCGGCCTGACGGCCGAGTTCGACACCCGGGATGCCGAGCGGGCGCTCGATGGCTCCGGCATCGCCGTGCCCCCGCTCGAGAGCTACGCCGCCAAGCTGTGGGACTACTGGGAGCGCAACCTCGACCCCGACCTGTTCAAGGACCGCAGCTTCGAGGGTGCCGTCAACGGCAAGACGGTGCTGATCACCGGCGCATCGAGCGGGATCGGCAAGGCCGCGGCACTCAAGATCGCCAAGGCAGGCGGAATTCCGCTACTGGTCGCGCGCTCGGAGGACAAGCTCGAGCAGGCGCGCCAAGAGATCGAGGACCTGGGCGGCGCTGCATACGTCTACACCGCCGACGTGTCCGAGCCGGACTCGATCGAGGATCTCGTCGAGCGCGTGCTGGCCGACCATCCGGCGATCGACGTTCTGGTCAACAACGCGGGCAAATCGATCAGGCGCTCGATCGAGCTCTCGTACGACCGCTTCCACGACTTCGAGCGCACGATCAAGATCAACTATCTGGGCACGATCAAGCTGACGATGGGACTGCTGCCGCACATGCGCCAGCGCAAGTCGGGCCATGTGATCAACGTCTCCTCGATCGGGGTGCAGACCAACCCGCCGCGCTTCTCGGCCTACGTCGCGTCGAAGTCAGCGCTCGACGCGTGGACGCGCGTGGTGGGCTCGGAAACGATCTCCGACAACGTCCACTTCACGACGATTCACATGCCGCTCGTCCGCACGCCGATGATCGCGCCAACCAAGATCTACGACAGCTTTCCGACGATCTCGCCGGAAGAAGCGGCCGACCTGATCTGCGAGGCGATCCGCGCCAAGCCGAAGCACGTCGGCACCCGGTTGGGCACGTTCGGCGAGGTGTCATACACGCTGTTCCCGAAGGCGGTCGACCAGATCCTCTCGACGGCATACAAGGTGTTCCCCGACTCGGCCGCGGCCAAGGGCGAGAAGGACCGCGACGAACAGGCCTCGACCGAGCAGGTCGCGCTCGCGCATTTGATGCGCGGCGTGCACTGGTAGCCGGCTAGCCGGATGGGTAGAGCGGGCATCTAGATCCTGAACACGGGCAGGAGCCGCTGCTCGTGCTCGGCGTCTATCCGGGCGATGACCTCGATGTGCTGCTCGAGCCCCGAGCCCCTCAGCTTCGTGGCCAGGAGCTCGTCGACCTGAAAAATCCCGGCGCTGTTGGACATCGCGATCTCGACCCTCACCGCGCGGTCACGGCCGGGCAGGATCTTCACCTCCTCGATCGCGTAGGCCGACAGCGAGTGGATGTTCTGGTGGCCGGCCTCGAACGGGACCCGCGAGCGTCCCCGGGCCATGTCGAGCGCGTCCGCGACGCGGACGATCCCGGCTTCGATCGTGACCGGCGCGCCTTTGCGCCGATGACCGATGATCGTGTGCAGCGCCTCCGATGCGATCACAGTCCGCTCGGGCTCCTCGTAGATCCCTTCGAGCAGGGAGCCGAGCTTGTCGGCGGCCAGGAACAAGCTGAAGCGCTCGTGGTCGTCCCGGTGGATCGACATCCCGACGCAATGAAGCAGGCAGCCGGCCGCGATCACGACTTCCGCATCGCGCTCGGCCATGCCGTAGTCGACCACGATCCCGGGCGTGACCCCCCGCCGGAACAGCAGCCGCGCGAGCCGCAGTCCGATGTTCAGCACGATCTGGATGTGGACCCAGGAGTGGTCCGACATCCCCAATCGCCGAGTCGCGTTGACGCCCGAGACATGCCACCACGCCTTGACCTGCTCGTCGCCGTTGACCGCCTTAAGGAGGCGCTCGAGCCGGCGGTTGCCGCGCGTTGGAGCCCGCACGCGGACGTCGGCCAGCGCTTCTTTGGGTGGGACGGGGGGTTCGGTCATCGTGTCGCCTCCAGCAGCACGCCTTCGCGGATGCCGCCCCACCCTATCCGCAGTGGTGCCCCGAACCGCTCCGAGGCCGCCTGCAAGATCACCAGCCCGGCAGGGAGCAAGCGGACACGGCCGGGATCGAGCTCAAAACGCCCCGCCAGCTCGGCCGAACCTGCACTGGCTAGCACGTCAAGTGCGCGCGCGAACGCCTCGTCGTCGAGGACGTCGCCGGCGACGGCGCGCAGTGAGGTCGCGCTTCCCCCGACGGCGATCACAAGCCGCGGATGCGGCACCTGGAGGCCGTTGAACGTGCGCGACACGTGAGCGCGAGCCGCGTCGAGCTCTGCCGAGCCGGGCGGATCGGAGCGCAGGTAGGCGTCGGCCAGGTCACCGGACCCGAGCGCGAAGGAGGCCGACCAACGGACACGGTCGGGCGCTTCGCCCAGGACCAACTCTGAAGAGCCGCCGCCTACATCCACGACTCCGACCGGGCCGGCCGGAGCGGACGCGAGCGTTCCTACCGCGCCTACAAACGCCAGCCGCGCCTCCTCATCTCCGGTCAGGATCCTGACCTCAACGCCACACGCGGTCCGGATCGCGTCGGCGAGCTCCGCGCCGTTGCCCGCCCTCCTGATCGCGGCGGTTGCCACCGCCCGGACCGTCTGCGCTCCGAGATCGGTCGCCCGGCGCGACTGCTCGGCCACAACCGACGTCGCCTCCGCGATCTTCGCCTGCGGAATCGGGTCGCCGTCGCCCAGACCACGGGAGATACGCGTGAACTCCCGCTCCTGATGGATCTGCTGCAAACCGTCGCGATCGCAATCGGCGACCAGGAGCCGCGTCGTGTTCGAACCGATGTCGATACAGGCGGCCCGCACACAGGTAGTGCATCATCTTTTCGATGTCGGCGCCGGCAATCGAAGTCAGCGAGCTGCGCAAGTCCTACGGCGAGTTCGAGGCCGTCCGCGGAATCGCGTTCGAGGTCAGCCACGGCGAGGTGTTCGGGCTGCTCGGACCTAACGGTGCCGGCAAGACGACCACCGTCGAGATTCTCGAGGGCTATCGCGACCGCAGCTCGGGCGTGGTCAGCGTGCTCGGCGTCGACCCGGGCCACCGCTCGCGCGCGCTGCGCTCACGCGTGGGAATCGTTCTCCAGTCGACGGGCCTGTACAGCCACATCAAGGTACGGGAGGCGGTCGCCCACTTCGCGGCGATGTACCCCCACCCGCGCGACGTTGACGAGGTGATCGGGCTGACGGGACTGGAGGGCAAGGAGAACTCCGTCACGCGCACCCTCTCGGGCGGCCAGCTGCGGCGCCTCGACCTGGCGCTGGCGCTCGTTGGGGATCCAGAGCTGATCTTCCTCGACGAGCCGACGACGGGGTTCGACCCGGCGGCGCGCCGCACGGCGTGGGACACGATCCGGTCGCTCAAGGAGCTCGGCAAGACAGTGCTGTTGACCACGCACTACCTCGACGAGGCGCAGGCGCTCGCCGACCGGGTCGCGATCATCAAGGACGGCCGCATCCTTGCGGAGGGAGCGCCGCGCGAGCTGGGCTCCGCCGAGGGTCCCTACCTGATCACCTACCGCGACGGCGACGGCAGCCTCGTCGAGCGGCAAACCGACGACCCGACCACGTTGCTGCATGAACTGACCGCCGAGGCGCTAGCTCGCGGCGAGCGCTTGGAGGGCCTGGCGGTGGCCCGACCGACGCTCGAGGACGTCTACCTCGAGCTGACAGCCGGGGGTGAGCTTCCGGGTGACTGAGGTCGCGCAGCTCGCCTGGCTCCAGTACCGGCTCGAGCGCCGGCTGTTCTGGCGCAACCCCAGTGCAGCCTTCTTCAACTTCCTGCTGCCGCTGCTGTTCCTCGCGTTCTTCGGCGCGATTTTCTCCGGCAAGCAGCACGATCTGAACGTGATCGTGCCCGGAATCGCGGCGATGAGCGTGATGTCGACGACGTTCACCGCGCTCGCATACAACATGACGTTCTTGCGCGAGCGCGGCGTCCTGAAACGGATCCGGGGCACGCCGATGCCAGGGATCTCCTACCTGCTCGGGATCGCCGGCAACGCCATCACGAACACAGCGCTCCAGATCGCGATCATCACCGTCGCGGGGCGCGTGTTCTTCGGGATCGGCTGGCCACGCGAGTGGCTCGAGCTGATCGTGTTCGTGGCCGCCGGCGTCTTGTGCTTCGCGTCGCTCGGCGTCGCGTTCTCGCACGCGATCCCAAACTTCGAGTCGACGCCCGCGTATGTGAACGCCGTGTTCCTACCCGTGATCCTCGTCTCGGGAGTCTTCTTCGACGCTGCCCACACGCCCGGATTCATGAAGGGAATCGCCGAGGGGCTGCCGCTCTACCACCTGATCAAGGGCCTCTCGGGAGCGATGGTCAAGGGCACCTCGCTGGCGACCAACGTCTCCGCGCTCGGCGTGATCGCGGCGTGGGCGGTGCTCGGAGTCGCGCTCGCGGTGCGCGGCTTCAGCTGGGAGGCGCGACGGAGCTAGATGCGGAGGCCAGCGCAGCGGTCTCCTCGACGTGGTGATAGCGGCCGCCGCGCAACAGCGAGGCCACCGCAGCCAGTAGGCACGCGACAATCGCGAAGGCGAAGGTCTCGCGCAACCCGGTGCGAAACGGGCCGGAGATCAAGTGCGGAAAGAACGACCGGCCCGTGAGCAGCGCATGCTGGGCGGGGAGCACTGCGTGGAGCGCGTGCGCGCCGACAAGACGCTGGACGGGGTTGTACCCGAGGAATGCGGCGAACAGGATCGAGACCGGCGGTAGGTGGGCCGCGTGCTGAGCCGCGGCGGCCGGCACGCCGTGAGCCTCGAGCCCGCTCGACAGCGCGCTCGGCAGCGTGGAAGACAGTCCGACGATCATCAGCGTGAAGAAGATCCCGATCGAAACCACCTGGGCTGAGTTCTGGAACGTCTGATTCATCCCGCCACCGGCTCCTCGGTCGCCGGGCGGCAGACTGTTCATCACGCCGGCGCGGTTGGGCGAGGCGAACATGCCGATCGCGACCCCATTCAGCGCCAGCACGATCGCGAACACGGGGTAGGAGAAGTTGATCGGCAGCAGCATCAGCAGCCCAAAGCTGATCGCGGCGCCGACCATCCCGCCGGAGGCGAACGGCCGTGCGCCGTAGCGGTCCGACAGGTAGCCGGAGGTCGGGCCGGCCAGCAGCATCCCGGCGGTCAGCGGAAGCATGTAGATGCCGGCCCACAGAGGAGTCTCGGAGAAGCTGTATCCATGCTGCGGAAGCCAGATGCCCTGCAGCCAGATGATCAGCATGAACATCAACCCGCCGCGCGCGACTGCCGACAGGAACGTCGAGGCCGTCCCGAACGTGAATGCGCGGATCCGGAACAGCGGTAGGCGGAACATCGGGTCCGTGACGCGGCGCTCGACCGCGATGAACACGGCCAGAAACGCCAGCCCGACCGCCAGCAGCGCGATCACCCTCGGACTGCCCCAACCTGTGGCGTGCGAGCCGTACGGGCGGATTCCGTACGTGACCGCGACCATCAGGAAGACGAGCCCCAGCGCGAACGTGACGTTGCCCCACCAGTCGATCGTCGTGCGCCGCGGCTCGCTGAGCTCCCTGAGCTTGAGATATGCCCAGACGGTCCCGAACAGGCCCACAGGCACCGAGATCAGGAAGACCAGCCGCCAGTTGATCGGTGCCAGCAGTCCACCCAGGACCAACCCGATGAACATCCCGCTGACGCCGACGATGTTGTTGATGCCGAGCGCCATGCCGCGCTGGTTCTCCGGGAACGCGTCCGTGATGATCGCGGCCGCGTTGGCCATCAGGCACGCCCCGCCGACACCCTGGAAGATCCTGAACACGATCAGGTAGTCCGCGCCCGCGCGGCCCTTCAGCCAATCGACGGTCAATAGCAGCGACGCGACGGTGTAGATGACGAATCCAAGGTTGTAGATCCGCACGCGCCCGAACATGTCGCCGAGCCGCCCGAGCGACACGATCAGCACGCTGCCGACGATCATGTAGCCGAGGATCATCCACAGCAGGTAGAAGCTGTTCGACGGCTGGAGCGGGTCGAGGTGGATGCCGCGGAAGATGTGCGGCATCGCGATGATCGTGATCGACACATCGAGCGTCGCAAGCAGGATCGCGAGAGTCGTGTTCGACAGCGCGATCCACTTGTAGCCATCGCCTTCGTTCACAATTTCGAGATTAGACTGGCCGAGCTGTGCTGGCCCTGCTCTACGACGTCCACGGCAACCTCGCCGCGCTCGAGGCCGTGCTCGACGACGCTCGCGCCGACACGTTCGTGCTGGGAGGCGACTATGGCCTGTTCGGGCCTTGGCCCGTCGAGACCGTGGAGAGGCTGCACGGTCTTCCGAACGCGGTCTGGATCCGCGGCAACGTGGATCGCTGGACCGCCCATCCCGGCGACGCGCCCGACGACGCACTGATTAGAGACGCGATCGCGGATTGCTCCGAAGCGCTCGGCACCGCGGTCGTGGACGAGCTGGACGGGCTTGCGGAGCAGCTGGTCGTCGACGGCGTCCGCTACTGCCATGCATCGCCGCTCTCCGACTTGCGCTCGTTCATGCCGTCGGCGACCGCCGAGGAGGATGAGCTGCTCGACGGCGCTTCGGAGCAACGCATCGTTTTCGGCCATACACATCTCCAGTTCAAGCGCGGGACGGCAACGGGCGCCGAGCTGATCAATCCCGGCAGCGTCGGAATGCCGTTCGACGGTGACCCGCGAGCGGCATACGCGCTGCTCCACGACGATGGCCGCATCGAGCTGCGCCGCGTCGCCTACGACCATGAGGCGAGCGGCACCGCGGTCGCAGAGCGATTTGCCGGCGCTGCCTGGGCGGCGCGAAGCGCACGGCGCCTGCGCACCGCCACAATGTGTGACTAATGGGTGCGCTGGCGCTCGATCAACTTTCCTGGCCGGAGGTCAAGGCCGAGCTCGATGGCGGCAGGGACACCGTCGTAATCGCGTTCGGCGCCACCGAGCAGCACGGGCCGCATCTGCCGCTTGCGACCGATGCGCTAATTGGCGACCACCTGGCGCAGCTGGTCGCAGACCGTTTGGACGCATTCGTGGCGCCGACGGTGCGGATCGGGTGCTCGTCGCACCACCTCGAGTTTCCCGGGACTCTCTCGCTGTCCGATGACACCTTCCACCAGGTAGTCGCCGACATAGTTCGCTCGCTCGCTCGCGGTGGCTTTCGACGCGTCGTGTTGCTGCCGACCCACGGCGGTAATTTCGCTCCGCTCCAGGCGGCGATCGAGAAGCTCGGGGCCGTCGATGGCATTGCTCTCAGCGCTATGACGGACCTCGGCGCACTGTTCAAGATCGCGCAGCTGGGCCAGGATGAGTACGGCGTGTCACTCGGTGATGGAGGGCTCCACGCCGGCGAGTGGGAAACGTCGATGATGATCGCGATTCACCCCGAGCTCGTGCATCTCGACCGAGGCGAGCCCGGCTACACCGGGGACATGGAGCAGGCGATCGGCGCGATCTTCGGCGACGGGGTTCACTCGGTCGCACCCAACGGCGTGATCGGCGATCCGGCGCAGGCCAGCGCCGAGCACGGCGCCCGCTACTGGGACGAGGTGGCGGCGATCGCTTCCGACGCCGTGGAGGAGCCCTGATGTCGATCCGGGCACAGGCATGGCAGCGTCGCCGCACGTTCCATCACGACGAGTTTGCCGCCGAGCGGCTCGCCGTGGAGCGCGACGGCTCGGTCTCGGTCTGTCTGCCGGCTCGCGACGAGGAACGGACGATCGGCCCGATCCTCCAGGAGCTTGAACCGCTGCGCGAGTCAGGGCTGATCGATCAGGTGGTCGTCGTTGACGACTCCGACGATCGAACCGCCGAGATAGCGCGTGAGTACGGCGTCGAGGTTCACAGCGCCGCGGCACTGATGCCGTCGTTCGGACCCGTGCTTGGAAAGGGTGACGCGATCTGGCGAGCACTGGGCGTCCTGCGCGGCGACTATGTCTGCTTTCTTGACGCCGACTCGCAGTGTTTCGGCGGCCACTTCGTCAGCGGTCTGCTGGGCCCGCTGCTGTCTCGACGTGAGGTCGCGTTCGTCAAAGGCTTCTACCGGCGCCCGTTCAGGGTCGGAGAGCTGACGCTGCCGGACGAGGGCGGGCGGGTGACCGAGCTGATGGCGCGGCCGCTGCTTCAGACGTTCTATCCCGACCTGGCCGCGATCGACCAGCCGCTCGCCGGTGAGGTCGCCGCGCGGCGCGAGCTGCTCGAGCAGCTGCCGTTCGTCACCGGCTACGGCGTCGACATCGCGCTGCTGCTCGATGCCTACCACGCCGTTGGCCTCGACGCGCTCGCGCAGGTGGACCTCGACGTCCGCCAGAACGCCCACCAGCCGCTCCGCGAACTTGGCGCGATGGCATCAGAGGTCCTGGCCGCGGTGACGTCGCGGTTAGGGCGCGAGGGTCGGCTACGCGGTCCGGCTCCGGACGTGACCGAGCGGCCGCCGCGCCTGTCGGCACGCGCGGCGGCCTGACGGATCAGAAGTACAGCGCGGTGGACTACCTCGCGGCGGCCTCCTCCCGCACCGCCTCAAGGTCGGCGACCGTATCGACGTCACGCCCGCAGCAGAGCTCGCCGCACTCGATCGTCGGTGCATCGCCGAGTAGGTCGCGCGCGCCATGGTCACCGCGTAGCTTCGCGACGGCGCGCATCTGAACGGGACCCATGACCACCGGGTGGCCCGGCCGCCCGTCGTAAGTCGCCCGCGTCCCCGGCTCAGCATCGACAAACAGGCCGATCACCTCGGGCGTCACGAGCGGCTGGTCGCCGAGTGTCACGATCACGCGCTCGGCGCCATCGAGCTCCTCGACGCCGCGGCGCAGCGACGCCGCAATCCCCTCGCGCCATTCGGAGCAGATCACCGGCTCGGCGCAGTGGAAGTCGACCCGGGCGAGGACCCCGGCCGCGTGTGCGCCGAGCACCACGACCACGCGGTCGAGTCCCGGGACCGCGCACTGGGCGTTGATCGCGTGTTCGAGCACGGATCGCCCTTCGATATCCGCCAGCAGCTTCGGCTGCTCGCCGAATCTGGCCCCCTCGCCCGCCGCGAGGATCAGGCCGGCCTTCAAACGGCGACCTCGTGGATCCGCCCGCTCGCCTGCGCGAGGCGGCCGCCGTCGTGACCATGGCGCGCAGCCACGACTTCGGCCAGGATCGACAACGCGGTCTCCTCGCCCGACACGGCGCCGAGATCGAGGCCAAGTGGCGCCGACAGACGAGCCAGCTCATCGTCCGACAGCCCAGCCGCGAGCAGCCGCTCTCGGCGCGAAGCCTGGGCCCGGCGCGATCCCATCGCGCCGACGAACCGCGCGTCTGAGCGCAGCGCGATCTGGAGCGCCGCGTCGTCGAGCTTCGGGTCGTGGGTCAGTACAACGATCGACGTGGCGCGGTCGATCCCTCCGAGTCGCGCAAACGCGTCCTCAGGCCAGCCGGCGATCACCTCCTCTGCGTCCGGAAAACGGGCCGGGTCCGCAAACCGCGATCGCGGGTCCACGACATACGACCGCCAGCCCGCGGCCCGGGCCAGAGTGCAGAGCGATGCGGCAGCGTCGACCGCGCCAAAGATGATCAGCCTCGGGGTCGGTGCTA
>Ga0102924_1002341_pt1 | contig 20779 bp, 20 predicted proteins | sample PaiPotPPM11metaG_FD_80116 | JGI IMG/M metagenome (GOLD analysis project Ga0102924, IMG submission 80116) | Iron sulfur acid spring bacterial and archeal communities from Banff, Canada, to study Microbial Dark Matter (Phase II) - Paint Pots PPM... ...
CATTTCCTTCCTGTCCCAGATCTGCAGCGCGCGCAGCCGGAACTTGGTCATCCACTCCGGCTCGTTCTTCATCCAGGAGATCTCTTTGACGACCTCCGGGTTGAGGCCGCGCTTGGCCTTGAAGACGAACTTCTCCGGGTCGAAGAAGCCGTACTTCTCCTTGTAATTGTCACCGACGTCGATCCGCGGGATGACGGTTGCCATTAATTTGCCTCCAACGCCGCCGGCGCCTTGGCCGGCTCTTTGACCCATTCCGAGTAGCCTTTTGCCTCCAACCAATCGGCGAGCTCCGGCCCGCCCGAGCGAACGAATTCGCCGTTGACCAGGACGTGAACATAGTCCGGCTTGATGAACTTCAGGACGCGGGTGTAGTGCGTGATGATCAGGACGCCCAGCTCCGGACCGCGCATCCGGTTGACGGCATCGCTCACGAACTTGATGGAGTCGATGTCGAGCCCGGAGTCGGTCTCATCGAGGATCGCGATCTCCGGCCTGAGCACCGCCATCTGGAGGATCTCGGCGCGCTTCTTCTCACCGCCGGAGAATCCCTCGTTGACGTAGCGCGAGAGGAAGGAATCATCCATCCGCAGCACCGACATCTCGTCCTTGAGCATGGCGCGGAACTCCTTGACGTTGATCGCCTTGGACTTGTCCTTGCCGTCGTAACCGCGCTTGGCATTGATGGCGGTCCGCAGGAAGTTCGACATCGTGATCCCGGGAACCACCACCGGGTACTGCAGGGCGAGGAACATGCCGAGCTTTGCCCGTTCCTCGGGCTGCAGGGTCAGGATGTCCTTGCCCTTGAAGAGCACCTGGCCGCTGATCACCTTGTAGTTCGGGTGGCCCATGAGCGTGTGCGAGAGCGTGCTCTTGCCGGACCCGTTGGGGCCCATCACGGCGTGCACCTCGCCCTTGTTGACCGAGAGCGACACGCCTTTCAGGATCTCGCGGCCCTCGACGCTGACCCGAAGGTCCTTGATCTCGAAATCTGCCATCTCTCTTGTTACTTTACCCGTGGGTTCCATATTCAAAGCGAATTCAGTCCTCCTCAGGGTTGTCACCGTTGAGCGCGACCCGCAGCGTGTTGACCGAGAGCGTCGCGCACTTCATGCGAGCCGGGCTGATCTGGATCCCCAGCTCCTCCAGCAGATCTTTGGTGGGAAAGGCCTTCAATTCCTGCACCGGCCTGCCGACGATCATGTCGGTCAGCATCGATGCCGACGCCTGGCTGATGGCGCAGCCCCGGCCGCGGAAGCTGACGTCACCCACCCGGCCGTCGTCGAGCTTGAGGTAGAGGGTGATGACGTCGCCGCACAGCGGATTGTCGCCCTCCTGGGTGATGTCGGCGTCGGGCAGCTCCCCGAAATGGTGCGGGTTCTTGTAGTGCTCGAGGATCTGCTCGCGGTAGAGATCGTCACCCATAGTTATGCGAACACCTTCTGGGCCTTCTGAATTCCGCTCACGAGCTGGTCGACCTCGTCCGGCTGGTTGTAGATGTAAAAGCTTGCCCGGGTGGTGGCCGGAACGCCGAGCCGGTCCATCAGGGGCTGGGTGCAGTGATGCCCGGCGCGCACCGCGATGCCGTCGCGATCGACGAGCGTCGCCAGGTCATGGGGATGGATGTCGGGGATGGTGAACGAGATCGCGCCGCCGTGGATCTCAGGGTCGCGCGGACCGTAGATGACGATGCCGGAAATCTCTTGCAGCTTCTCGAGCGCGTAGTCGACGAGTGTCCGCTCGTGCGTTCGAACCTGGTCCATCCCGAGGTTTTTGAGGTAATCGACCGCCGCACCCAGGCCGATGCCTTCCGCGACGCTGGGCGTGCCGGCCTCGAACTTCCAGGGAAGGTCATTCCAGCTCGCCTCGTGAAGCTTGACCCGCTTGATCATGTCGCCTCCGCCAAGGAACGGCGGCATCACCTCCAACAGCGCCCGTCGCGCCCAGAGCACGCCGATCCCGGTTGGGCCACACATCTTGTGACCGCTGAAGGCATAGAAGTCGACGTCGAGGTCTTTGACATCCACCGGCATATGCGGGACGGCCTGCGCCCCGTCGATGAGCACGAGCGCCCCGGCGCGATGCGCGGCGGCGGTGATCGCCTTGATCGGATTGATGGTCCCCAGCGTGTTCGACTGGTGGGTGATCGCCAGCAGACGGACGCCCTCCAGCCGGTTGTCCAGCTCGTCGAGCTGCAGCAAGCCCTGGTCGTCGATGCGGAGGAACTCGAGGGTGGCCCCCACCTCCTGCGCCAGCAGCTGCCAGGGGACGAGGTTGCTGTGATGCTCCATCTCGGTCAGCGGGATGCGATCGCCGCGGTGGATGTTGACCCGGCCCCAGGTGTAGCGCACCAGGTTGATGGCCTCGGTGGTGTTGCGGGTGAAGATGACTTCCTTGACGGAGGCGGCGTTGATGAAGGCCGCCACCCGCTGACGGGCCGACTCGTAGGCGGCCGTCGCCTCCTCGCTGATGGTATAGACACCGCGGTGAGGGTTGGCGTTGTAGCGGCGGTAGTAGTCGTCCATGATGTCGATCACGGCCGCCGGTTTCTGCGAGGTGGCGGCGCTGTCGAGGTAGACCAGCGGCTTGCCGTTGATGGTGCGGCCGAGGATCGGGAAATCGGCACGCACCGCCGTGGCGTTGATGGCGCGGGCCTCGATCATGCCGGCTGCGCCTCGTGCATCAGGTCCGCGACCGTCACCGACTGCAGCGTCGAGGTAATGGTTCCCTGCAGCTTCTCCCAGAAGGCATGCGCCGAGCACGGCGTATCGGCATGGGTGCATTCCCCGGGACCGCCGCCTTCCGCGAGGCAGCTGACGGGGGCCAGCGTGCCCTCGAGGCTGCGCACGATATCGGCCATCGAGATGGCGGCGGGACGGCGAGCCAGGGTGTAGCCTCCCTTGACGCCCATCCGGCTGGTCACGAGTCCGGCGCGGCGCAACTGGCCGGCGATCTGCTCCAGGTACGACTGTGGCAGCCCCTCCTGTTCGGCGAGCGCGGCCAGCGGCGTGGGCCCCAGGCCATAGCCACGGCCCAGGCGGACCATGACGCGGATTCCGTATTCGGAGCGGGTGCTGAATCTCATAGATCTCCGACCGGATTAGTCGGATATCTCAAAGTATAGCGGGCGGGGAGTTGCGAAGGCGACGTTCCGTGTAACGGTTGTCAGGGTTGCGGGATTCCCGCATGTAACGTATCGGCGTGACCCTGCCCCTGGATAAAGCTTCCTTTCGCCACGCCATGGGGCACTTCGCCAGCGGCGTCACGATCATGACCACGACCGCAGCCGGGCGGATGCACGGCATGACCGTCAGCGCCTTTGCTTCGCAGTCGCTCGACCCCTTGCTGATCCTGGTCTCCGTCGAGCGATCGACCGAGATGCACAAGCTGGTGATGGCGAGCCGAGCCTTTGCCATCAACATCCTCGGGGAGCACGGCGAAGGCACAGCGCGTTTCTTCGCCGACAACGCGCGGCTCAAGGGCCCCGAATTCGTGGCAGGCGCCTATCACATTGGCGCCAGCGGCGCGCCGCTGCTCATCGAGGCGGTCGCCTATCTCGAGGCAACCGTTGACAGTACGCTCGAGGCAGGCGACCACTCGATCATCGTGGGCCGGGTAACCGCGTTGGAGGTTCGCAGCGACGCGGGCCCGCTCGTCTATTTCCGTAGCGGCTACCACCGCCTCGACTAGTCGTCGAGCAGGTCGGTTAGCTTGCCGCTGAAGGCGGCCAGCCGCTGGTGGGCGTCGAGCACCTCGTCGTGGGTCAGCGGATCGCCCTCGATCTCGTCGGTGTCGCGCGGCGAGGGGGCCGCGACGTGCGTGACTTCTTCGACGGCGTTGACAATGGATCCGGCGAACTCGACGTGAAGGAAGAAGGAATCGCGGCAGCGGCCGCAGGTCACCTGCACGATCAGCTTGTTGTTGTGGTTGCCGATCTTACGCAGCTGCGAGCCCTTGTGGTTGCTGCCGCACACGCGGCAGCGGTAGTTGCGAGCCTGGGACCGTAGGAACTCCAGGATGGGATCTTCCATCGTCGCCCGGTCCAGTATAGGACTGGCGATGGCGCATCATTGATGGCGAAATCGTGGCAAAACCGCTGATCCTGTTGACCAACGACGACGGCATCTATGCGCAGGGTATCCTGGCCGCCTGGCAGGAGTTGCGCAAGATCGGCGACGTCGAGGTGGTTGCGCCCGACGCCGAACGCAGCGCGGTCGGCCATGCGATCACGCTCCTACTGCCCCTGCGCACCAAGGAAGTGGTGCGACGCAACGTTCGGTTCGGCTACGCCGTCAACGGCATGCCGGCGGACTGCGTCAAGATCGCTGTCCGGGCGATCCTGCCGCGCTCGCCCGACCTGGTGGTCTCCGGCATCAACCTTGGCTCGAATACCGGCACCAACGTCATCTACTCGGGCACCGTCAGTGCCGCGACCGAAGCGCGCATCCTCGGCATTCCCTCGATCGCGGTGTCGCTGGCGACTTTCACCCACCCCGACTTCACGTACGCGGCGAAGTTCACCAGGAAGCTCGCGCTCCAGGTGCTCGCGAAGGGATTGCCCGACAAGACGCTCTTGAACGTCAACATCCCCAACCTGCCCGAGGAGAAAATCAAAGGAGTCGCCATCACCCGGCAGGGCGACTCACGCGTCGAAGAACGTTTCGAGAAGCGCACCGATCCTCGCAACCAGACCTACTACTGGCTGGACGGTACCTTCAAGCTCCAGGAACTGGAGGAACATGCCGACGCGGCGATGGTGAGCGACGGTTACGTCTCGATCACTCCCGTGTCATACGACCTGACCGCCTATCCGGCGATCGACATGCTCGAGCACTGGAACCTCCAGCCCTAGCGAACCGGATTCCTCAGCACACCGATCCGCTCGACTTCTGCCTCCATCACGTCGCCGCGCTTTAAGTACTCCGGTGGTTTTCGACCGTCGCCAACCCCCTGCGGGGTCCCGGTCGAGATGCAGTCTCCGGGCTCGAGCGTCATCCCCGCGGACAGATCCGCGATGATCCGCGCCACCGAGAAGATCATGTCGCCGGTGTTGCTGTCTTGCTTTTTGACCCCATTCACCGACAGTTGCAGGCGCAGTCGCTGCGGATCCGGAACCTCGTCGGCCGTGACGATCACCGGCCCCATTGGGCAGCTGCCGTCGAGGGACTTGCCCTTGAACCATTGCGACGTGCGGTATTGGAGATCGCGGGCAGAGACGTCGTTGAAGATCGTGTAGCCAAAAACGGAATCGAGGGCGCTCGCCTCGGGGATGTCCCGGCCCGCGAGTCCGATGACGACGCCGAGCTCAACTTCCCAGTCCAGCCGTGTGGTCAAGCCGTCCGGATACGGAATCGCCTCACCTGGTCCGATGACGGTCGTCGGTGGCTTGGTGAAGTAGATCGGCGCCGTTGGAGGAGGGTTTCCGGACTCCGCGGCGTGGGCCGCATAGTTCTGGCCAAGGCAGAAGACGTTCTTCCTCGGCCGAGGAATCGGCGCGTGCCGCCGAACGCGGTCGGCAGGATAGGCGAGGCCGGCCTCGGCATCCTGGGCGAGGTCGTGGCTCTCGAGCTCTGACGAGAAGCGCCGGCAGAGATCGGCCGCGTGTCGCCACGCGTCGGGGCCAGCGTCGAGCAGGCCCTGCATATCGGCCGGCAACCGCAAGCCATCATGCAGATGTGAATACCTCACCAGGTCCAGGACAGCACGGCCGCAGTCGGCGCCGAGGCGCGGCACGCCGGGGTCGACCGAATAGCTGCACAGCCTCATCGCGGGACCAAGCTTACGTTGTCGAGCTAAGAGACGCGGACGCTGTGGCCGCCTATTGCGGCGCGCACATGAGCTTCGGTTTACCCGGACTGCCACCCTGGCAGTTGAAGCCGGGCGTTCCGCGGTCGGCATCGGCAACCGGCGGCGGCGCGACCGGCCTTGATACCGGGGTCAAACGTAGCCGGTCAGCCGGATGACTGACAGGCGCCACCGGGCGGCTGACCTCCGGGGCGGCGGGTGAATGCTTCGCGCTATCAGCGACCTCGACGGCGTCGGGTGCCGCCACCATCGTGGCGCTCTTGACGCTCGATCCCGAGATCGACGAGGGCGTGCCGCAGGCGGCGAGATAGACGGCGGCCATCACGATGGCTAAGATTTTCCTCACTGCACGTTATAACGCCGGTCCGCGACGCCTCTCACGGCTCGCAGCGATGGTCAGATCGCGCTCGCCCTCACCTGTGCGGTGAGCCGTCCGTCGAGCGGAGGCAGCCCGCAGGCGTCGCGGAGGGCACGCTCGATGTAGACCTTCGTCATGCGCTTCCGCCAGTAGTGGCTGAGGTCTGTGTTATCGAGCGGTCGCGAGGGCTTGTCGGCGGCCTCCGCGACCTCCGCGATCAGGTCCTCGACCGGGCGCCTCCCGTTGAGCGGCTTAAGGAACGGGGTGATGTCGACCGGATGCGAGCCGACGGCGCCGAGCGCGCCGCGGGCCTCGCGTACCACGCCGTCATCCCAGATGATGGCGACCGCGACACCCAGGATGGGAAAGTCGAATGACGGACGGCGCCGGAGCTTCCAGTACGCGCTGCTCATCCTGCCATCCACGGCCGGCAGGGACACCGCGGTGATGACCTCATCGGGGCGTTTGGTGGTGTAGTCGATCCCGTCGTCCTTGTAGAGCCCGGCCGCTGGGATCGTGCGGGTCCCCTCGACGCCCTGCAACGTGACGTTCGCATTCAGGGCGAGCGCCACCGGTGCACTGTCGGATGACGAAACGGCCCAGCAGCGCGGCGAGCTGCGCGCCACCAGGCAAATCTGCCCATCCTTCTTCATGCAGAAGCCGACGGCTTTGCGCCAGCTGTAGGTCTGGTTGTAGTAGTTGCAGCGCGGGTCAACCAGCAGGTTGCCGCCCAGGGTGCCCATCACCCGCACCTGCGGCGTCGATACCAGGGCGCAGGCCTGGGCGAGCGCGCGATAGGGTCCCTCGAGCGCCGGATGCGCCGCCAGCTCATCGAGCGTGGCGCCGGCGCGAATCTCGAGTCCACGCCTCGCATCGCCGTCAATCGTCGCGCCGTTCGGTAACGCGTTCAGACTGATTAGCGTCGAGACGTCGAACTGGCGCCGCTTCAGGTTTGGGACCAGGTCGGTGCCGCCGGCGATGAACATCGAGCCGGGATGCGACACGGCCATCTCGGACGCCTCGTCGACCGAGCGCGGGCGGAGGTAGTGGAGACGCGGAAGACGGAGCACCTACTTACCCTTCCACTCGTCCGGCACGTCGGCATGGATCAGTGGCGGGAACTCGAAGGACGGCACCGCCTTCGGCCCCACGCGCTTCCCCTTGTCGTGCATCGCCTTGAGCACCTTGTCGGGCGTGATCGGAACCTCGTCGATCCGCACACCCAGCGCGTTGTAGATGGCGTTGGCGACCGCAGGGATTACCGGGAGCAGCGGTCCCTGCCCCGCTTCTTTGGCGCCGAAGGGGCCCTCCCGGTCGATCGTCTCGACGAGGTACGTGTGCATGATCGGGGTCTCGAGCGCGGTCGGGCTCTTGTACTCGAGCAAGGAGGGAAACTTGTGCAGACCCAGGCGAAATGTCTGCTCCTCCATCAGCGCTTCGCCGAGCGCCATGTAGACGCTGCCCTCCACCTGGCCGATCACCAGCGTGGGGTTGATGGCGCGGCCGACGTCGTGCGCGATCCACACTTCCGGCACGCGCACCTCACCGGTCCTGCGGTCGCAATCGACCTCGACCACCGCCGCCGAGAAGGAGTAGGCCGGGCTGGGCCCAACGCCCGATCCCTTGTAAGGACCGGCGAGCTTCGGCGGCGTGTAGCTGCCGGTGCCGGTCACCACCCCACCCTGCGCCTCAGCGAGCTGAACCGCCTGGGCGAAATCCATGCCATCGGCCGGCCGGGTTCGGCGGGCGATCCGGTGGTCGCGGGCGATGAGATCGTCCGCATCGCACTGGAGCGTTCGAGCCGCGACCTCGAACAGCCGGTCACGGACCTTTTCCGCGGCCGCCTTCGCGGCATTGCCGGCCATGAACGTCACGCGCGACGAGTAGCTGCCGAGGTCGATCGGCGTCAGGTCGGTGTCGGCGGTCGTGAGCTGGATGTCCTCGAGCGACACGCCGAGCACCTCGGCCACGATCGCGGCCAGGATGTGGTCGGAACCCTGGCCGATGTCGATGGCGCCGCACAGCAGCGACACGCCGCCGTTGCGGTCGAGCTTGAGCTGCACTTCGGAGTGCGGCATATCGTTCCAGTAGATGGCGGTGCCGGCGCCGCTGAGGTAGGAGCTGACCGCGAAACCCAGCCCGCGTCCCGGTGGCATCGAGGTCCGCCGCTTCGAGAAGCCGGAGGCCTCGACAACCTTATTAATGCACGCCTCTAGCCCGCAGCTCGTGATCCGCAGCCAGTTGACCGTGCGCGAGTCGGGCTTCGGCAGGTTGCGTAGGCGCAGCTCGACCGGGTCGATGCCGAGCTCTTCGGCGACCTTGTCGAGGTGCGTCTCCAGCGCAAACCGCGGCTGCGGCGTGCCGTGGCCGCGCTTGGGGCCGCAGGGTGGCTTGTTGGTGAAGAAGCGGACAGCCTCGAACCGGTATCGGGGAATCGCATAGGTGGTCGCCTGCAGCGCGCCAGTGTAATAGGTGCTTGCCACACCGTAGCTGCCATAGCCGCCGCCGTCGAGGAAACTCTGGAACTGCATGGCAGTGATCCGACCGTCCTTCGCGAACCCGGTCTTGACCTTCATCAGCACGGGGTGGCGCCCGCGATGGGCGTAGAAGACTTCCTCGCGGGTCAGCGTGATCTTCACCGGACGACCGGTCACGAGCGCCAGCTTGGCGGCGACCAGCTCATGGGAAAAGATGTCGCTCTTGCCGCCGAAGCCTCCGCCGTTGGGCGTTGCGATCACGCGAATGCGGCTCATCGGCATCTCGAGCACCTTGCCCAGTGCCCGATGGACATAATGCGGGGTCTGCGACGAGGTCCAGAGCGTGAGCTTGCCATCGGCCGCGACCTGGGCCAGCGCCGCGTGTTGCTCCATCGGAAGATGGGTATTGCCCTCGAAGAACACGGTGTCCTCGCGCAGATGGGCCGCCGCTCGCAGCGCCTCGTCGGTGTCGCCGAATTCGAGCGCGACCGTCTTGTGCACATTGCTCTTTCCATGGATCGGTTCGCCGTCACCGGCGATCGCCTCTTCGATCGACATCACCGCCGGTAGCTCCGCGAACTCGACGTCGATCAAATCGAGCGCCTCGTCGGCGATCCACTCGTCGGTCGCCGCAACCGCGGCGATGGGATCGCCGACATAGCGGACCTTTTCTCTCGCCAGCGCCTCCTCGTCCTGGCTGACCGGAAGGATGCCGAACTTGACGGGCAGGTCATCCCCGGTGAGCACCGCCAGCACGCCGGGGTGCGCCCGAGCGCGCGAGGTATCCACGCGCAGGATGCGGGCATGCGGATGGGGACTGCGCAGGAGGCGTCCGTAGACCATCCGCGGCATCGCCAGGTCGTCGGCGAACTTCGTTTGCCCGCTGACCTTGGAAAATGCGTCGAGCTTGATCAGCGGCTTGCCGACAATCGAGAGTTCGTCCGCTGGTGGCGTCATCGCGCCGCGATTCCGGTGCGGGCGGCGGCCAGCTCGACCGCCTCGAAGATCTTGAGGTAGCCGGTGCAGCGGCACAGGACGCCGGCAAGCGCCTCCATGATCGCCTCGCGGCTCGGGTGCGGATCGCGGTCAAGCAGTGCCTTGGCGGTGAGCAACATCGCGGGGGTGCAGTAGCCGCACTGGGCGGCACCCAGTTCGGCAAACGCGATCTGCAGCGGATGCGACCGGCCATCGGCCGACATCCCCTCGACGGTGGTGATCTCGCGGCCCTCGAGGTCGAGCGGCATGCTCAGGCAAGAGAGAAACGGTTTGCCGTCGACCAGCACGCCGCAGGTCGAGCACTCGCCCAGCTCGCATCCATGCTTGGTGCCGGTCAGTCCCATGTCCTCTCGGAGGACTTCGAGGAGCGTTTTGTAGGGCGGGACCATCAGCGCCGCCTCCTCGCCGTTGACGCGCAGGCGTACTGCAACCCGGTCCGGGATCGACACGCCCCTACTTTAGATGGGGAGCCGAGGAAGCTGGATGTCGAGGAGGCGCGGTCCGGCGGCGTGTCGCGGCTCGACCATGGCGGCGCGCACGCATTCCTGCGGCGACACTTCCGGACGCAGCCCGCTGAAGATGGGAAACCGGACCTGTCCGCTGCGATCCCACTCGCTGTACCTGATCGCGACCACCAGGCGCGGCTCCACCCAGCAGATCCGGTTGTCGGCCCAGCGGGGATCGGTCGAGGCCGGCGCGATGGCGAACGCATCCAGCGCCTTACGCAAGCGTTTCGCGGTACTCGGATCGAAGCCGCCCACGACGCGCCCCGCCGGCTGATAGCCGCGGCCGTCGTAGGTGGCAATGATCAGCGCCTCGAGAAGGCGCTCTCCTGCCTGCGGAATGAAGCCGATGACGGCAAAATCCTGCCGGCGGACCGCCTCGATCGCGAGCCAATCAGGGTGGCGCTGCCCGGGACGGTACGGGCTGTCGTACCGCTTCGCCACGATGCCCTCGAGTCCTCGCTCCTGGGCCGCATCGAACAGGGCGAGGCCGTCCTCGGCGACCGGTTCCACCACGTAGATCCGCGCCGAGGAACGGATCGCCTCGCTCATGCGCGGGCGGCGTCGCACCAACGGCAGCTTGAGCATGGAGCGGCCGGCGAGGTACAGCAGATCGTAGACCACATACGTCACGGGCTGCGCGGCGACGGCGCGCGCTACCGCCTCCGGATTGGCCGCCTGTTGGCGCTTCTCGAGGGCCACGCTATCGGGACGTCCTTCACCATCCGCCACGATCAGCTCGCCGTCGACGATCGTCTCCGCCGGGGCGATGGCCGCCAGCGCCTGGACTTCGGGATAGCGCCCGGTGAGGTCGCGCAGGTCACGGCCCCAGAGACGTACCTGGCCTCGGTCGATGCGCGCGAGCGCGCGAATGCCTTGCCAGGCGACTTCGAATGCGTACTCGTGCGAATCGAACGGCTCCGCCGCAGGCATCGGCAACATCGGCCGCAGCCGATCCGGAACCGCCCGCTCGAAGGGCAGGTAGAGCTCAACCGTTCGCGATCGCGCCGGCACCTTAGCGGAGGGTACTACGCGTAGCTAGGCCGTGCGCCGTTTGGCCGCAGGTCGCGCGGCCGACGTTTTGGCGGCCACCTTGACCTTCGCCGCGCGGGTTGCGGCCGGCTTCTCGGCAGGCTTCTTCTTTCCCTGCTTTGTGGCTTCGACCGACGCGCGCAGCGCAGCCATCAGGTCCATGACCTTGGGCTCTTGCGTCGCCGCCGGCGCCGTGATCTTCAGGCCCTTCATCTTCTGGTCGACGATCTGCTGGAAGGCCGCCTTGTAGTCATCGGTGTAGCGCTGCGGTTGGAACGTGTCCGTCAGGTTGTCGATCAGCGACGTCGCCATCTGGACTTCCTTGTCGCTGATCTTCACGTTCTGCGGCAGGTTCAGCTCCTCGGTCGATCGGATTTCGTCCGGCCAGTTGAGGGTGTTGCAGAGGAGCGTGTTGCCTTCGACCTGGATCAAGGACAGGTGCTCGCGGTCGCGAAGGGCGATCTTCGCAACGGCCACCTTGTTCGTATCCTCCAGCGCCCGCTTCAACAGGTAGAACGGCTTGACGCCGACCTCTTCAGGCTCCAGGTAGTAGGCGGATTTGACGTATAGGCCCAGCGGCACCTCGTTCCGCTCGACGAACTCCACGATGTCGATCGTCCGGGTGGTCTTGAGCGGCAGCTTGTCGAGGTCCTCCTCGTCGATGATGACGAACTGGTTCTTGCTGACCTCGTAGCCCTTGAAGACGTCGTTGAAGGCGACGACGTGATCGTCCGTCGGGCAGTGTCGCTGCTGCTTGATCGGGAGTTGGCAATGGGGGCAAAGCTGCCGGAACGAAACGGCGCTGTGCGCCTCGGTGGCGAGGTACATGCGGACCGGGATCGCCACCATCCCGAAGCTGATTGCGCCCCGCCACATAGACCGGGCCATTTCGCCCGAATTATAGCGCCGCTTGGGTGACGGGACGAAAAGATGTTCGGACCTGCTCTGACAGCCGCTGCGCGTAGAGGGGCCCGAGCTTCTCGTGCTTGAAGTAGACGAAGACGTCACGGCCGCCCGCAAGGTACGCGGCAATCCGCCGCGCCCAGGCGGTGAGCCGCTGCGGCGAGTAGGTTTCTCGCCGCAGCCGAAGGTAAATGAAGGCGCCCCGGCCCAGCGGTCCCGGCTCTGCCTCGCCGTCGCCGTGGACGAGGGCCGCCCCCATCCGCTCCAGCTTGTCGGCGACCTGCGGCGTGTGCCAGGACCGGTGCCGGAACTGGTAGGCCACCCGCCAGTGGCCCGGCAGCAACGCCGCGATCCGCTCGATCCGGCCCTCGTCGAATGGGGCCGTTCGGGGCAGCTGGAAGAGCACCGGACCCAAGACCTCGCCGAAGCCGTTTGCCTCGACCGCCAGCACTCGAATCGCTTCCTCGAGATTGGGCATGCGCCGGTTATGGGTGATGCGCCGGTGGGCCTTGACCGCGAATCGGAAGTCGGCAGGGACGGCTCGGACCCAGCCGGTGACCACCTCCTCCGGCTGCGTCCGATAGAAGGTGGTGTTCACCTCGACGGTCGCAAGGCGTTGCGCGTAAAAACCCAGCATCTCCCCGGGCTTGAGGCGCCGGGGATAGAAACTACCGCGCCACGAGGCGTAGGCGAATCCCGATGTCCCGACCATGAGCCGGGCGCTCACGGACATCCAGCCATGTGCCCTACGGGTTGGGAACGCCCTTGATCAAGCCCATGAACTCGGCCCGCGTCTTGGGATCGGTTTGGAAAATGCCCAGCACACAGCTGGTGAAAACGCGGCTGTTCTGCTTTTCGACGCCGCGCATCTTCATGCACAGGTGATCGGCCTCGATGACGACGCCGACACCGACGGGCTCCAGGTATTTCTGCAGACACTCGGCGATCTGCCGGGTCATCCGCTCCTGCACCTGGAGGCGACGGCTGTACAGCTCGACAAGGCGCGGCAGCTTGCTCAAGCCGACCAGACGGCCCTTCGGGATGTAGCCGATGTGCACCCGGCCGAAGAAGGGCAGCAGGTGATGCTCGCAGAGCGAGTACATCTCGATGTCCTTGACCACGATCATGTCCTTGTAAGCCTCGGCGAAGGTCGCATCGCCGAAGACGTCCTCGACCGTCATGCGATAGCCACGCGTCAGGAACTCGAGGCTCTCCTTGACCCGTTCCGGCGTATCGCGGAGTCCCTCGCGGGCCGGGTCCTCGCCGAGCAGGATCAGCTGATGGCGGACGAGCGCCTCCATCGAGACGGCATCGCTGAGACGGTCGTGGGCCTGGGCCATGGCCCCATTATGCGGAGCGGCCCGGTTCGCCCTAGCTGATGACGTTCATCGGGTCGGCCGGGAACTCTTTGATGTAGGCCTGCATCGCGACCCAGAGCGCCGCGACCGAGATCGTCTGGAAGTCGGGACCACGGTAGCCGGCCAGCGGCGACGGCGTCTCCGCATAGGTCACGGTGTCGAGGGCCGGGTCATTGTGGCTGAAGTCGAAGGCAAAAATCGTGATCATGTGGGTCGCGTTCCAGTGGTTCCAGCCGGGCATGGTCTTGGTCATGGTCTGCACCATCACCGGGACGCCGTGGCCGAAGGTCATGATCGCCTGCTGGTCGACGATATCCTGCGCGATCCGCGTCTTGACCTCGTCGAGCTGGATGATGTGCTCGGCCTTGTAGCGCGGCTGCCCGAACGCTGGGATCACGACCGGGTTCACGTATCGGTTGATCGCCCTGGTCGCATCGGCGCCGAACTCACCGCGGTTGGGGTTCAGATTCGACGCCTTCGCCACCGTCTCGATGTCGGGGACATCTGACATCCAGGCCGACAGCAGGACCTGGGTCGCGCCGGCCCCGCAATAGTTGCGGTGCGCCCAGTCTCCCGGCTCGTGGAAGCCGCGGACCTGGACCGCGCCCTGCCCGGCCGCCACCTGGCCAAGCGTCAGCGACGGCTGCGGCTCGGGGGTCCCGGTCGGCGTCGGCCGCGGGAAGTTATAAGCGAGCGCCACCGGCCCTCCGGGCCGGGCGGTATTCACCTGGGCGCCGAAACACGACGGCAGAAGCGCCGCAAATGCCGTCGCCAGCGCAATCTTGATTACTCCCTGTGACATTTCGGTCTCATCCTATCAGTGACGGTATCAGCTGACCAGACCCTGCAGCTCGTTGTTACAACGCGCCGGCGGCCGCCAGGTTATGCCCGAACTCAGTATGCCCGGGACCTCCCTGTGCACGTGCTTAGTGATAGTCCTAATATAACGTTCGATGGCCGCGCCTGACCTGAGTCAACCGCCCCCGGACCCGATCCTCGCGGTCGTCAAGCCACAGTCCCAGCCGGTCGATGACGTCGCCGAGGGCGCGGAGCGGTCGGAGCTCGCCGCCACCGGCAGCCCGGCTGCCGGCCGGACGACCCTCGAGGCGGCGAAGGGAAAAGGGGTCTTCGGCTTTCTGCAGCTGCTCGGCCCAGGGCTCATCACTGGTGCCAGCGACGACGATCCCAGCGGGATCGGCACCTACTCCCAGGTTGGGAGCCAGTTCGGCTACGGCCTCCTCTGGCTGGCCCTCTTTACCTTTCCGCTGATGAGCGCGGTGCAGGAGCTGTGCGCGCGGATCGCGCTCCAAACCGGGGTCGGGTTGGGCGCCAGTCTCCGGCGCAAATTCCCCCGCTGGTTGGTGGGCATCGCGATCCTCGGGCTGCTCGCCGCCAACATCTTCAATGTGGGCGCCGACCTTGGTGCGGTGGCGGCGGCCGGGTCGCTGCTGTCCCGCGGCGCCCTGCCTGCCCTGTGGCTGGTGGTTCCGGTCGCGCTGCTGATCATCGCCATGCAGGTCTTCGCCAACTACGCCACGATCTTCAGGATCTTCAAGTGGTTGACGCTCGCGCTGTTCGCCTACGTCATCACGGCGTTCTTCGCGCATCCCTCGCTGCTCGAGGTGGTCAAGGCGACCTTCATTCCGCACTTCGAGTTCTCGAAGGATTTCATCATGGCCCTGGTCGCGGTGCTCGGCACCACCATCTCCCCATACCTCTTCTTCTGGCAAGCATCCTCCGAGGTGGACGAACTGGCCGCGGCCGGCGCCACCAACCCGCACGGCGGTCGTCGCGGCCTCCGACACTCCGAGCTCCGCGCTGCCAGAACGGATGTCGTGATCGGCATGGCGTTTTCGAACCTGGTGATGTACTTCATCATTCTTACCTCGGCCGCCGTGCTGCACGCGCATGGCAAGACGGACGTGCAGACCGCTGATCAGGCCGCTGCCGCGCTGGCTCCGCTGGCCGGGCCCTTTGCCTTCATCATCTTCTCGGTTGGGCTCATCGGCGCCGGCCTGCTCGCCATTCCGATCCTGACCGGCTCCGCCGCCTATGCCGTCAAGGAGTTCTTCGGGTTCGGAGGGAGCCTGGCCAGCAAGCCGCAAAATCGACCAACCTTCTATCTCATCCTGACGCTGGCCACGGTGGCGGGGGTGGTGATGAACTTCGTCCACCTCGATCCGATCCGTGCGCTCTTCATCGCGGCGGTCATCAATGGCGTCCTGGCGCCGCCCCTGCTGCTTCTGATCGTTCTCCTCGGCGCGGACCGCTCGGTGATGAAGCGCTATGTGAGTGGCAAGGTCAGCCTGGCGCTGACAGGGATTGCGACCGTCTTCATGGCGGTCGCCGCCATCAGCCTGTTCGTGACGATCGTCGCCGCCCGCTGAGCGCACGCCGCGGAATTGCCGTCTAGTTCTTAGTTTATTCTCATGGGAGCGTGCTTAGATGGTGGGGAGCATGGCTGAGCAGCCCCACGTCCTGGTCGTCGATGACGACGCCAAGATCGCGGCCGCGCTGCGCCGCGCCTTGATCTACGAGGGCTACCAGGTCGAGGTCGCGCCCGACGGCGAGATCGCGCTGACGCGCGCCCGCGAGCGCATGCCCGACCTCGCCATTCTCGACATCATGATGCCGGGCATCGACGGCCTCGAGGTCACGCGGCGGCTGCGCGCCGAGGGCGACGTCCCGATCCTGCTGCTAACGGCCAAGGATGGCACGGCCGACCGCGTCAAGGGCCTGGACAGCGGCGCCGATGACTACCTGGTCAAGCCCTTTGCGTACGAGGAGCTGCTCGCCCGGGTGCGGGCGCTGCTTCGCCGCCGCGCACCCCGGACCCGCCGGACGCTGCGCTATGCCGACGTCGTGATGGGCCTGGCGACGCGCGAGGTGCGCCGCGCCGACGAGCTGATCCCGACGACGGCGAAGGAATTCGACTTGCTGCAGCACTTCATGCGCAATCCCGGGCAGGTGCTTCGTCGAGAGCAGCTGCTCGATGCCGTTTGGGGCTTTGATTTCGGGGCGAGCAGCAACGTGGTGGACGTCTACGTCGGCTATGTTCGGCAGAAGCTCGAGCAGAGCGGGCGGCCCCGCCTGCTGCAAACCGTGCGTGGCGTTGGGTACATCCTGAAGGAGGAATGAGCTCCGTCCTCGGTCGCCTCTCCGGGTGGGTCGAGCAGCACACGACGTTCCGGCATCGGCTTCCGATCCGCGCACGGATCGCGTTGTTCGGCGCCGCCGTCGTCGCGCTCACCGTCCTGATCTTCAGCGTGCTGGTGTATGTGACCGTCAGCCGCAGCCTCGTGTCGCAACAGGACAACAACCTGAAGGTCCAGGGCGACTACGTCTGGAGACTGCTCGAATCAGGACGGCCCTTTCGGCTTGGCGGCCCCTCCTTCCCGCTTGTCGACTTGAAGACCGGCTCGGCACCATTTGTGGAAATCGTGCCGCTGGCCGGCCAACCTGTGTCGACCGGCAGCATCAACGACAGCCTCCCCGTCCTTCCGGATAGTGTCTCGAAGGCGGCCACGATCGGAGGCCGTTTGATCGATGTCCAGGCGCAAGATGGGCCGCCACTCCGCGCCTACGTCCGAGCCTGGGGGACCGGCGGGAACAGCGGTTACCTGCTCGTTGGTCAGCCAATCCAAGGGGTGAAGGAGCAACTCGCAGGCCTTCGACTCTTGCTGCTCGCGGGCGGGCTGCTGAGCCTCGTCGGAGCGGCGGCGGCCAGCTGGTTCGTCGCCGGCCGAGCTCTCCGTCCGCTGGTCGCGATGTCGAGCACCGCTGAGGATATTGGCCGCACCCAGGACCTCAGCCGACGCCTGCCCGAGAGCGCACCCGACGACGAGGTGGGACGGCTGCAGAAAAGTTTCAACCAGATGCTGCGCCAGCTCGAAGATGCTTACCATCGACTCCAATCAGCCCTGGTGGCCCAGCGACGCTTTGTCGCCGATGCATCGCACGAGCTCCGTACGCCCCTCACCACGATTCGTGGAAATGTCGGACTGCTGTTGAAGCGGGATGACATCACAGCGGACGATCGGGTCGCCGCGCTGAATGACATCGCCGGTGAAAGCGAACGCATGAGCCGGATGGTGCAGGACCTGCTCACCCTGGCTCGGGCCGATGCCGGCTATCACCTCGACAAGGCGCTCGTTGATCTGCTGCCGATCGTTCAGGAAGTCTCACGACAGGCCCAGATCCTGCAGCCGTCGCGGCGCATCGAGCTGCTGGACGGCGTGCCCGCTCCAATGCAAGGCAATACCGACGCCATCAAGCAGCTGCTCTGGATCCTGGTTGACAACGCCTTTAAACACACGGGCGAGGACGGCCGGATCGAGTTGCGGCTGGAGAACGGCAACCGAGCGGTACGGTTAGCCGTCGCCGACGACGGACCCGGCATCCCAAGCGAGGATCTCGAGCGAATTTTCGAGCGTTTCTACCAGTCGGACGCCGCCCGCTCGGGTGAGGGGACGGGGCTCGGCCTGGCGATCGCCCGCTGGATCGCGCAGGAGCACGGCGGGCGCGTTTACGCGGCCAACAACCCACGAGGCGGCGCCGCCTTCACGGTCGAATTCCCGCTGGATTCTAAAGTCTTAGCGAAGTCTTAGCCGGCTTTCATAGGCGGCTCATCGCTCCGGCGCAGCATGAGCCTCGACTATGCGGGATCCGTTCACGCCGGACTTCATCGAGACCCCGATCGCCCCGGAGCCTGCGGCGCCCGTTCAGCCCGTCCAGCCCGTTCCCCCCTTTCCCCACCGTCCGGCGCGCAGCATGGCAGCGGCCATGCTCGCCGCCGGGCTGGTCGCCGGCAGCATCGGTGGGGGCGCGGTCGGCGCACTCCTAGCGAGCCATCGCACCACCGCCAACACGGCCTCGAGCAACGCGACGGTCGCGGCGGGCGCCGCCGCGCCGGCGCCATCGCCCGGGTCATTCGCCGCCATCTACCAGCAGGTGAAGGATGGGGTCGTCACGATCACGACGTCGGTCTCTCGCGGTGGTGCTCGCTCCTTCTCGCAGGCGGAAGGTTCCGGCATCGTCGTCGATAAGCAGGGCGACATCCTGACCAACGCCCATGTCGTTGATGGGGCATCGCAGGTCCAGGTGACCTTCAGCGATGGTCATACCGTTAGCGCCCCGGTCAAGGGAGTCGACCAGAGCGCGGACCTGGCCGTGGTCCAGGTCTCGAGCTCAGCGGACCAGCTCCATCCGCTGACCGCCGGCAACTCCGATGCGCTGCAGGTGGGCGACACCGCGCTCGCCATCGGATCACCGTTCGGCCTGCAGGGAACCTTCACTGCAGGCATCATTTCCGGCCTGAACCGTTCGAGCACCGCACCGACCGGCCGCGCGCTGACCGGGATGATCCAGACCGATGCGCCGATCAACCCCGGGAACTCGGGTGGCGCGCTGCTCGACGCTCGCGGCCAGCTGATCGGCATCAATGACTCGATCCAGAGCCCGGTCGAAGGCAACGTCGGCGTCGGCTTCGCGATTCCGATCAACCGCGCCGAGAGCCTGCTGCCCTCGCTCGAGAAGGGGATTGCGATTCAACATCCCGCGCTCGGCATCACTGCCCAGACGCTCACGGCATCGACCGCGAGCCAGCTCGGCATCACCGGCGCTACCTCCGGCGTGCTCGTCATCGACGCCGCCGGCGGCGGACCGGCGGCCGCGGCGGGGCTCCAGGGCAGTGGCCAGGCTGATGCCAGCGACGACATCATCACTGCGATCGACGGGCACGCGGTCGCCACTGTCGATCAGCTCACCCAGTATCTGGATACCAAGAACGTCGGCGACCGCGTCACGTTGTCCGTGATCCGAAATGGACAGCACATTTCCGTAGGAGTGACCTTGGGCAACTTCCAGGCCCGACCGTCGGCGACGCCCTAAAGAAGCCATGATTCGCATGACTCGGTCGGGGGCGATGTGATGCGGCAGGCACCGACGCTGAAGCCGCTTCCTCAACTCCGCCGAAGCGCCTGGCTGTCGGGCACCCGCGTCTGGCTGATCGGTCTCGGCCTGGTCGCCGTGCTCCTGGTTGGCCTGATCGCGCGGGATACCGTCTTCGCCCAGCCGGCCGCCGCGACGATCCGCACCACAACGGCTGACCGGGGCACCGTCACGTCGGTCGTCAGCGGCACCGGGTCCCTTTTGCCCGCCGGCCGGATGAACGTGAGCTTCAAACAAACCGGAATCCTGACGGAAGTCGACGTCAAGGTCGGTGACAAGGTGACGACCGGCCAGGTGCTGGCGCGGATCGACGCGTCGACGCAGCAGGCCACGCTGGCGCAGGCTCAGGCGTCACTCGCCACCGCCGAGGCCAACCTGCAAGCAACGCAATCCCCGGTGACGGCAGCGCAGAGCGCGCAACTACAGCACCAGCTGAGCGCCGCGCAGCAGAACTACAACGACACCGTGGCGTCCACGAACGCCACGAACCAGGCCGACGCCGCGACCGTCGCCAGCGACCAGGCCAAGGTCAACGCCGACTGCCCAAACGGCGCCCAATGCAGCCAGGAGCAGGCCCAGCTCGCCAACGACAAGATCAAGCAAAACATGGATGCGATCAGCGGCCAGTCCCGGATCAACTCGGCGGCGCAGCAGATCACCTCCGCACGCGACAACCTGGCGGTGCAAACGCAGGTCAAACCCAACGCGCTGGCTTCGAGCCAGGCGCAGGTCGCCGCCGCCCAGGCCCAGGTGCAGGCCGCTCAGCTCGCCGTGAACCAGGCGACCCTCACCGCCCCCACGTCCGGGGTCGTCATCAGCATCAACGGGGTGCCTGGAGAGGTGGCGGGAAGCGGAACCGCGCAGGCCCCCGGGTCGCTTGCGCCGCAGCCGTCCTCGGGCGGGACGGGCGGCGCCTCGTCGGGCTTCATGGTGATCGACGACAACAGCAGTTTCGTCGCCGTCATGCCGTTCGCCGAGACGGATGCCGCGCGGCTGTCGGCCAATCAAACCACCTCATTGACGTTCGACGCCATTCCAGGCCTGACCATTTCGGGGCACGTGCTGACGATTAGTCCGAGTGCAACCGTGGTCTCGAACGTCGTCGATTACTACGTCAGCTTCGTCCTCAACCGCACCGATCCGCGACTGCGCGAAGGGATGACCGCGAACGCGTCGGTCACCGTCGCCCAGGCGGACAACGCGGTGCGCGTCCCCAATGCCGCCGTGCGAACCACTGGCGGAACAACCATGGTCACCGTGCTCTCGAAGGGCCAGCAGGTCCCGACCGAGGTGATCACCGGAGTCGTGGGCGACACCTATACCGAGATCAAGGCCGGTCTGAACGAGGGCGACACCGTGGTGCTACCGTCGCTCCGCACAACGACCGGGACTGGCAATAGC
>Ga0102924_1002342_pt1 | contig 20767 bp, 18 predicted proteins | sample PaiPotPPM11metaG_FD_80116 | JGI IMG/M metagenome (GOLD analysis project Ga0102924, IMG submission 80116) | Iron sulfur acid spring bacterial and archeal communities from Banff, Canada, to study Microbial Dark Matter (Phase II) - Paint Pots PPM... ...
CACATACACCTGCATGTAGGTCACGGGGGCGGTGGTATCGGTGGAACCGGCATTAACGTGGAAGGTGGTGTTGACCGTGGCGCCGTTCGACGGAGTGCATATGGTCACGGTACGGTTGGCGGTGTTGAGCTTGCACGTGGCCCCCGGGCCCACGTTGATGTAGTAAACCGTCTTGAACAGGACGCCCGCCGAATCGTGCGCCTGCACCGTAAAGCGCTGGTTGCTGCCAGCCGGCAGGGTTAAATCGGCATCAATGAAGTTCCGGTTTTGGGTGAGCTTCACCACGCCGTTCACATACACCTGCATGTAGGTCACGGGGGCGGTGGTATCGGTGGAACCGGCATTAACGTGGAAGGTGGTGTTGACCGTGGCGCCGTTCGACGGAGTGCATATGGTCACGGTGCGGTTGGCGGTGTTGAGCTGGCACGTGGCCGCAGCAAAGGCCGGGGAGGAAGCGGAAGCTAGACAAAGCAGAACAAGCCCGTAAGTCGCAATCAACGATACGCAATTCTTTAATGTCATAACGCCTCTCTCTTCCGAGTGCGAACATCTCCGGTCGGTGCAATAGTTCGGATATTCCCTAAACGCTCGCACGCAAACGTTCCCAGGAAGCGCCCCCGTAGGACTTGACAATCAATTTATTCGTCGTTCTTGAGAATTCTTAATGACTTCGCAGTTGACTCCGGCACAGCACACGGCGTGGAGATCGTCCTGCCTGATGCGCCGATCGCGAAGTCTTTGCGATTCCACGCTCGCTAATCGTCGTGCCTGGTAGATAACCTCATCCCGTCAATGGTGATGACCACTGGAAGGTTTGTGCCGTCCGGCAGCGACGCCGATTGGAAGATCGCGCGAAGATGTCTACGATTGTTGTCAAAAACGAGATCGATAACGGCGGTGCGAACCAGTTGGCCCGATTGGTAGACGTTAGCGTTCAGCGTTCCCGTGCAGTCGCTATTCACCGTAACGGTTCCAGTAGCGGTCTCCTGCGCATAGGTACCTCCTACGCTGCGGTTCTGACTTGCGGCGAAGCTCCCTTTCGTATCCTGGGTGTAAGTGCCCACAGTCGCGACCGGTACTGCGCCGGTTGGAAGGAAAATCGTTCCGGTATATGTGTAGGCCCACCGTCCGGCCACAGTCGAGGTTGAGCAGCCGCTTTCATCTTCAGCATGCGCGGTCGACACCAGGCCCGCGCAGAATGTGGCGACGGAAATAATTACGAGCAGTGTTCGTGCAAGGTTGCGTTTCATGAGAGTTTCTCCTGTTAAATTTTTGATTTGACGTATGTCTTTCACCTCTACCGCGTTTTCTGTCTCTTACTGGCTAACGCGACGTTTCCGCTGAAAAGCGGACACCGGTGCGCACAATTGCTTCGAAATAAGTGAGAAGGGGAGTAAAATTCGTTGATTTCGCCTTGGGTTCGTGTCCGGGATCCAGGAGGTTAAGTGGAGTCCTCGCCCGCAGATGTAACGTCTTTGCTTAACAAGTTGGCAGCAGGTGATCAAGAGGCTGCCGCTCAACTTGTCCCGCTGGTTTACGCAGAGCTGCGTCGCCTGGCGGCTCGCCGCCTGCGCCAAGAGCGCCCCGACCATACCCTGCAAGCGACCGCGTTGGTGCACGAAGCCTATATGAAACTTGCTGCCCAGAAGGACGCCAAGTGGCAAAATCGGGCGCAGTTTTTCGGTGTGGCTTCGCGGGTAATGCGCCGAATCCTGGTCGATTACGCCCGTGGACAACAAAGAATCAGGCGGGGAGGCAAGCAACAGAAGGTGTCATTGGATGAGGTCTTGCTGGTCTCGACAGATCGCACCGAAGAAGTGCTAACCGTGCATGAATCGCTATTACGGTTGGAGAAACTTGATGCGCGTCAAGCGCAAATAGTCGAACTGCGCTACTTCGGCGGATTGACGATTGAGGAAATTGCGGAAGTGGTGGGTATCTCGACGAAGACAGTGATGCGTGAATTGAACGTGGCGAAGGCGTGGCTCTATGGAGACCTGAAGGAACGACATGCGAAGGCCGAACCGCGGGCAAAGCTTGAGGGGTCTGCTTGAGCCCGCCGGCCTAGACTCTCCAAACCCGGGGCGGCATGCGTCGAGCCCATGTCCGTTTTTTCCCGGAAGCATCGCGTTAACCCATTAGAAGTGGAGTAAGGTTTCTCTCGAGCGCGCACATGCAGATGACTCCGGACAACTGGGACCGGGCCAAAGAGCTATTTGAGGCCGCTCTCGAGTTGGACTCTTCTCGACGGGCATCGTTTCTGGCTGAGAACTGTCGCGACGAGAGTCTGCGACAGCAAATTGAAAAGCTGCTCACCAACTACCAGGAAGCCGGCGACTTTCTGGACGATCCCATTCTGAATCCCAGTATTCCGGCACCAAGGACTCCTGCGGGAAATCAGTCAGAGGAAGCGTTACGCCTACGCCTGCAGTCGGCTGAGCTTCTGGTCACTGCCACAAGCGCGGAAGTAGAAGATCCCATGGTCGGGCGCCAGTTCGGGGCTTACAAGCTCCTGCGGCGCATTGGACAAGGCGGCATGGCCGCTGTTTTTCTGGCCTCGCGTGCCGATGACGAATACCGCAAGTTGGTGGCGGTCAAGCTGGTACAACCGGGCTTGAACAGCCGTGACCTTTTGAACCGTTTCCGCAACGAGCGCCAAACCCTTGCTGGTTTGGACCACCCCAACATTGTCAAGCTGCTCGATGGTGGCAGCACGCCCGAAGGGTTGCCCTTCCTGGTGATGGATTACGTGGAAGGTAGCCCCATCGATGAGTATTGCGACCAACACAAACTCTCTATCGACGACCGCCTGCATTTATTCGGCAAGGTGTGCGACGCCGTGCAGTATGCCCACCAGAAACTGGTGGTTCATCGCGACCTGAAGCCGAGCAACATTCTGGTCGTTGCCGATGGTGCGCCGAAGTTGCTGGATTTTGGGATCGCAAAAGTTCTGAATCCGGAACCTTCCTCCCAGAACTTGCTGGTCAGTCAAACGGACACACGGTGCATGACTCCGGCTTACGCCAGCCCCGAGCAGATGCGCGGCAGGGGGGTCACCCCGGCCACGGACATTTACTCGCTAGGTGTGGTGCTTTACGAGCTATTGACTGGTCATCGCCCCTACCGACTGACGCAGCATACTCCGGCGGAGATCGAGCGCGCAATTTGCGAGCAGGAACCCGAGACCGAGCGCGGTCATAAGCCGTGTGGAAACAGATACGTCTTCCGACGGCAGGCCTGTTACCAAAACTCCCGAGTTGGTATGCGAAACGCGGGAAGGGCAGCGGGACAAGCTGCGTCGCCAGTTGCGGGGGGACCTGGACAACATTGTGTTGAAAGCGCTGAAGAAGGAGCCGCAGCGGCGGTATGGCTCGGTGGAGGAATTTTCGGAGGATATCGGACGTCACCTGCAGCACCTGCCGGTGAAGGCGCGGCGCAATACACTCACTTACCGCGCCTCGAAATTCGTCCAACGGCATATGATCGAGGTTAGCTCGACTTTAGCCATCTTAGTGGTGGTTGTCGCCGCAATTGCATTTGCCTTGAACGCTTTCGGCGTGCGCGATCGCGTCCTCGGTACTGGCTCGCGCACGAGCAGTCAATCCTTGAATACAACCCGACCGTTTAGACCGAAGGGATGGGTCATGGCGGGGCTGGCTGGCACGAAGCCCACTGTGCCCTGCGAGAGTTTGGCTGACCTCAAGCTCCCAGACACCACGATTATTTCGACGCAAGGCATCCCCACTGGAAGTTTTACTCCGCCTGGATCAGATCCCATCCCGAACCTGCCCGCGTTCTGCCGGGTGGAAGGTGCAATCAAGCCAACTGCCGACTCAGATATTCGATTTGAAGTATGGATGCCGAGTTCCGGCTGGAACAGGAAGTTCCGTGGCGTTGGGAACGGAGGTTTTGGTGGCTCGATCAACTACGACGACATGGCGCCCGCGGTGCGCAATGGTTACGCCGCTGCTTCCACCAATATGGGTCACCTTGGGGATGATCGGGACTCGCTCTGGGCGTTAGGGCATCCTGAGAAAGTCATCGACTTTGGCTACCGAGCCATCCATGAAATGACCGAGAAATCAAAGGCGGTAGTACGAGCGTTCTACGGTCAGGCGACGCAGTGGTCGTTTTTTGAAGGCTGCTCCAACGGAGGCCGTGAGGCCCTGATGGAAGCACAGCGCTTTCCTGAGGATTATCAAGGCATCCTGGCCGGCGCCCCAGCAATTCCTGCAACTCACCTGCTCGCTGCGGGTCTTTATAACATTCCCACAAGTGCTCCTGCATACATCCCGGCGAGCAAGATACCAGCGATCAGTGCAGCTGTGCTCGCTGCCTGTGATGCTCAGGACGGAGTCGCCGACGGCATCATCAATGACCCTCGGCAATGCCATTTCGATCCCGATGTACTGCGTTGCCGCGGAACAGACTCCGAAAGTTGTCTCACTGTGGCCCAGGTTGCTCAGCTAAAGAAGATCTACAGCGGATTACAGAATTCGAAAGGCGAGCAGCTTTACCCCGGCTATCTGCCTGGAGGTGAGCAGGGACAGGAAGGTTGGACGACATGGCTGACTGGCGAAGCTCCAGGCCAAGGGTTGATCACTATCTATGGCATAAACTACTTTCGCGACATGGTTTTCGACGATCCTACGTGGGACTACCGCACGATTAGTGCGCAGCAAGCGGCAGCAATCGCTGACGTGAAAACCGGACAAACTCTCAACGCCACGGATGCGGATCTGAGGCGATTCCAGAGTCGGGGCGGCAAGCTTATTCTCTACCATGGCTGGAATGATGCGGGCATGTCGGCTCTAGCTACGACCAACTACTACGATAGCGTCGTGACCGCTTTGGATGGGCGCGAGACTGACCGTTTTGTTCGTTTGTACATGGCTCCCGGCATGCACCACTGCTATGGCGGACCTGGACCCAACTTCTTTGGCCAGATTGATATTGCCACCCTCGCTCCAAACGCACAGCAGCTCTCGACGAATATGGATCCGCAGCGCAACATCTCCTCGGCCCTCGAACGGTGGGTAATAAAGAGTGGCGCACCAGGCCCGATCATCGCAACAAAGTATGTGGACGATTTAAATCCGGCGCAAGGCGTCAAGATGACACGCCCCCTTTGCCCATATCCGCAGATTGCTAGGTACAAAGGATACGGAGATACGAACGAAGCCGCGAATTTCGTTTGTGTCCAAGTGAATAACAAATAATTATCGGGTAGGGCGCTTCCCACGGCGTGGGTGGGAATCTCGCCACTTCTCGAAGCGAGGTTTTGTTAGACGCTCTTATTAAAGCGCCCCGAGAGGAAGGTAAGAATAGGGAGCGAATGCTAACTGAACAGACGCACTTCATGGACTCCGTCTGCCACTAGGGACGGCACTGATATGGACCGCTATCCTGACTTTTTGAACGGGACTTGATTACTGCTTTATCTCACAAAAAACGCGGGGAGAATTCCGATGCGAGAAAGTGCGATTCTGAAACGACGAGCAACTGTCGAAAACAGTGTTTACATTAGTCATGGGAGTAGTCGGCCTGGCGTGGATGGCAGGGGCAATTGGGCTCTGGATAAGCCACTCTTGGGGGTGGTGGCTAGTAGTTGTGCTCAATGCTTTGGCTGCGACCATAACGATAGCACTGCAATCCCTGAACTGGCATACATACATCTTTGACGTCCCAGCCACGGCGGCAATCGTTCTCCTCATTCTTCCAAGTGTGAGGAACCAGTATCGCAGCGCATCAGTGCAAGCCGTTCAACCAGCGTAACGAGGGATAACTGTTTAAACATCGCCATATCGCTCACTGACAAAATCTGGCCCTCGACACTTCGACAGAGTATGGTTCGGGTTTCGACCCGCTTCCCTCTTGAAAAAGTCGGCATTGACCAGCACAACCGTGCCACAAACGTGACCCTTCTTCCGCCGTCACATGCAGCACGACCGCCATTCTCGCTGGGTTCCAGAGTGCCTCCGTGCGGGCTTGGTTCTCGGGTAAGTAGTTGATGTCAAAATGAGTTGAGAAGAAATCTGGGCTTCGGCGGTTTCTCAGCGTAGCCGAGCTCAGCGAGGATCTTGGACGCAACATAAATGTCCTGCATCCGCAGAAACGTGTTCAGCGTGGCGAAGATGTTATATACGGTGCGGTCTTCCAAGTCACCTTCGTGTTCTTGTAGGAATTTTACGTAGCGCAGGAGCCGACCACGCTCAATCTGGTCGAGCCAAACAAGTTTCTAACCAAGCATAAACCGAGTCTGTAACTTTGCGCCGACCTGCATCTTGTTCGTCCTGCACGACTGGGACATTCGCCCGCAGGGCGGTGAAGTATGCCTGCTTCTGCTTCTGCGCCTCGATTGCGACATCGAGGTCATTGGCCACCGGCTCCCATGGGCGGGCGCCGTCTGCGAGCGAATACCTAAGGAAGTAGGGACCTTCCAGCCCTACTGGGCGGCGTCCCCTTCCTAGGTTGACCTTCTTATAACGCCGATTCTTACCCTTTCCAATTTGCCGATACAGTGTGACTGCCACTTCGCATCTCCCAACGGTAAATACTGCGTTGGTCGCGAAATGACGTTTATCGAGGGAAAATACCCCTCACTTTGGTAGCAATTGGTAGTCAGGACTTCTAAGTCGCAGAAAATAAAGTAATGGCGGAGAGAGTGGGATTCGAACCCACGTTAGAGTTTCCCCTAAACACGCTTTCCAAGCGTGCGCCTTCAGCCACTCGGCCATCTCTCCGGCGCTATTCACCCTAACGAGTTACGCGTTGGGCAAGACGGAAGCTTCTGCTGTCAACCAGAAGCGCAGGACAAGCCTGCTGATCCCGATTCTATGAGGACGGGCGTCCGGTCGCAACTCGCGCCCGGATTCGCGCGCGCTGGACGCGGAATCAAACGCCGGCAGCATTCGAGACCCGTCTTCCATTCTGCGAAGGGCTACGAAATTCTGACTGATGTAATGACTTAATTGTTGAGAGAACGCGACGCTCAACTACGAGTGATTATTGGTCTCAGCTGTTTCCGTATCGGCAGGCTGTTCTTTGGTTTGGCTTGACGCTTGCGTCGGCTGGACAGGTGCCGCTTTGGGCTCGAGAATCACCCGGTTATTCAAGCAGTAGAGCGCCAGCTCGAGACGGTCGGCAACGCCCAGCTTGTCATACACCTTGCGCAGATAATTTTTGACCACCTGCTCAGTCGTGCCGACGCGCGCTGCAATTTCTTTGTTCTTCATTCCCTGAGTGACGCAGGAAACGATCAGGGACTCCTTCGGAGTGAGCTGCACTTTCGAGCGCCCGCTACTAGGCCGGCTGCCCTGCGTGCGGTATGCCTCCATTACCCACTTCATGGCATGAGGTTCGAGCCAGGGCTCACCTTTCGCGATCGTGCGCAGGCACTCGACAAAAACTTCGGAATCGATCTCGCGCGAAACGATCGCATGCGCGCCTCGGCGGAAAAGCTCCAGCGTAAGCTCCTGGTCGGGCGCCTCGGTCACCACCACCATTCGCAGTCCGGGCGCGCTCTTCAGGATCTCCTGCACAGCGTCGATCGGGTTCTCGGCCAGAGCGGATTCGAAGATCAGGATTTCAGCAGAGAATTTCTTCGCAGCCGAGACCGCTTGTGGGAGAGTTTCGGCTTGTCCGACTACGCGAATGTCATCTTCCACGGCGAAAATTTTGCGCAGCCCCGCGCGGAAGATCGCCTGCGAGTCGGCCACGATCACACGTATGAACTGTTCTGTGCTCTCCATCTCCGGAGGGGCCACTCTTGCTTCTCCCGTGCTCAACCCAGCACTTGCCATGAGTTACCTTTTCCTGCCACTAGTCAGCGGCGTTCAAAGCGATACTCGTCAATGACCACGCCAACTCTGCGGCGTGCGCCTTCTTCACTGGTGCGTGCCACGCGTCCGCGGCATTGCACCTTCACGTCCGCGTCGGAGCCGACAACGTCTGCAGGAAATGAAATTGTGAAATCTACCGTCGAGCCGATGGGCGTATCCACCTCGTGGTGAAACAGCACGCCGTTGGCCGAGATGTTTTCGCTTTCGGTGTCAGACTCGCCCGCCTGCGACTTCACGTGCATGGGGAGCTTGATGGGGAAACGCGGTGCGCTCTGCACTTCTGTATAGCGCGACCGCCCGGTCTTCGCAGCGCCAGATGACTTGCCCGATTGGTTGGACATCAGGGGCAGATTACATGGCAAAGTAAGGCGGCGAAAGTTACCGAAGTCATTGGCCTTTGAGTTGTAAGTATTTGCGGTACATGGACTTGCGGCTAGGAGCCCGGCATTCGGCAATCAGTACTCAGTGGATAACATGTGGGAACTTGAGGTGCATCGCGATTCATTTGGGAGCCTTTAGGGGCCGGGCGGAAATCTGAAGAGAATTACCTAACTGATTGCGGGGTTTGGAGTGATTGGTCGAATTTTCAACTCGCCAATCTTTCCTTTTCTACTTTGAGGATCAAGGAGGCCAACATGCACTTCAGCCCCAGCACGGTGAAATTAAGCTCTTCATATTTATTGCCTGGAAGCAGCCCGAGGTCCCTTGCTAACAGGAAGTGGTATTCGAGTTCGCTTGCTGATCCGGCAGCAATCGTGAGAAAACGCTGGAACTCCCCGTTGCTGCGCTTGCCGCAGCCTTCGGCAATGTTTGCAGGAATTGAAGCCGCGCATCGACGTATCCGGCTAGTGATTCCGTACAACTCGTGCTTGGGAAAGACGTCCGTCACTTTGTAACAATTCAGTGTGAGCGCATGAGATTTGCCCAAAACCTGGAGATCTCGGAAATTTTTCATTGTCGGAGGTTCTTTTCTAATGGCGGCCAACTCCAAAGTTAATTCGGAGAGGCCCGCCTTTCAGTGATATGAGTCACCGCGAGATTGTTCGTTTGTCACAATAGGCGAGGACTATAAAGTCGAAACGCTGTGTACACGGCTGTCAGGTGGATTAGCGGCGAAACTGCGGCTTTGTTTGCGGCTGAATGCTGAGTGCTGATTGCTTGTTTGCTCTGGCTAAAACTTTGTCACTTCGGTGAAGTTGAAGTCGCGAATCTTCATTGCCGGAACGACCATGTCAAAGGATTCTTCTCCGCTGGTGCGCACGGGGGTGCTCATCTGCTCGACATTCGAGAGCATCTCAATCAGACTTTGATTGAAGCGGAAGTTGAGCACTCCGCAAACTAGTTTTCCGTTCTCAACCAGGAATGTGCCGTCGCGGGTCATGCCGGTGAGGATTTTTTCATAAGGATCAACTTCGCGGATGTACCACAGGCGCGTAACCAGAATGCCGCGTTCGGTTGAATAGACCATCTGTTCGACGGTCTTCGGGTCGCGCGGCGACTCGAAAACAATATTCATCGGGCCTTCGCCCATTTCGTTGGGTATGGGAAATCCGTGGCCGGTCGGCTCGATCGGACCGACTTTACCCGCATATTCAGACTTCCGCATTTTCTCGGCAGTGGCTCGCGCGTACACTACGCGTTTCACCACTCCGCTCTCGACTAACTGGACTTTATGCCGGCGCACACCTTCGCCGTCGAAGGGTGGCCCTGATTGCAGAGGATGAGCCACGTCGTCCCGAATGGAAATGTTTTCGCCGAACAAGCGTGGGCCGATTCGATTGTTGAGAAACGACCGCTGGTCCAAAATCGCCAGACCCCCGAAATCAAAGAACGCGAAACCAGTCATGTCTAGCACCGCGGCTGGCTCAAGAATTACCGTGTACTTTCCTGGCGCGATCTCCCGCGGTCCGGCGGACTCGACGGCTTTCTTCGCCGCGATTTCAGCAAGCGCTTTCGGATCTAGATTTGCGACGTTGGGAGAGTTCGCTTTTTGCCATCCGGATGAATCCGGGGCCAGCATGGTGATCGAAACTTCCGCGGACGTCTGAGTATGCCAGTTACTCAGCCCGCGAGAGTTGAAGATGCCTTCGATACCTTCAGCGCTGGAGAAAATTCCTGCCGTAGTGAGCTTGTGCTTCTGAGCAATCGAAACAATTTTGCCTACGGCTTCCGCGCGCTGATCCGGAGTGAGCGCTGCAGTGGCTTCAAAATGTCGACTCGGTATTTCCTGTGTGGCGCGGCCGCCCTCGGCCGCGTCTGGAACAGGTAGTAAATCCGGATCTGGTTCCTGCACCCTGGCCAAATCCCCGGAAGCCTCCACTACATCTCTTAGGCTCTGGTCGTCAAATTTGTTCGTCGTGGCGCGGGCGGTTCGTCCACCAAAGACGGTCCGAACCGAGACTCCATAATTTTCTTCCGCAACATTCTGATGAATGGTGTTATTTGCAAAACGCGTAAGCGCCGACCGCCCACCATAAAAGAGACACTCGACCTCATCCGCAGTCGACTGCTTCTTGATGCGGGAGAAGATATCGGCGGCTTGATCTTGGGTCAGCATTGCGGATTGCTCACAGTTAGCGTCACTCGGTGAACTCGCCTCATTCAAACTTTGTTCTGTGAACCTCTGTGTTCTCTGTGGTTAAAAAAACAGCGATTACCACAGAGGACACAGAGTTACACAGAGGAAAACACCGAGAGCGGACCGATCCAGCGCCATTCACTAAGTGCCTTTGTACGCGCTCCCCACCTTTACCTTGCGAAATCTCGCGGGCGACGCGCCGTGGCCCGTACCCATCACCTGCTGCGGTTGTCCTTTGCCGCAATTAGGCGTACCCCATAATGTCCATTCATCGCGCGAGCAGATCGCATCCATTGAATTCCAAAATTCCGTTGTGATCCCGGAGTAGGAGGGATTTTTCAGCATGCGGACGCGCTTGCCGTTTTTGATCTCCCATCCAATTTCAGTACCGAACTGGAAGTTGTAACGCTTGTCGTCAATAGACCAGGAGCGGTTGGTCTGGAATAGAATTCCCTGATCGGTCGAGGAAATCAGCTGTTCGAAGGAAAGCGGTTTTTCGCCAGGTAGAATGCTGATGTTGGTCATGCGAATGATAGGCAGGCGGTTCCAGCTTTCGGCCCGCAGAGTGCCGCCGGAGCGTTGTAATCCGATCAGGGCCGCAGTTTCGCGAGAGCTCAGGTATCCGGTAAATAGGCCATTGCTGATGATCGGCGTGCACTGCGCCGGAACTCCCTCGTCGTCAAAAGCAAATGTGCCTAGGCCCGGGCCGTGCTCCTGGCGCGCATCGGCGACCACATTCACCAATTCGCTTCCATATTTCAAAGTGCGCAACTTATCCAGAGTTAAAAACGAAGTGCCGGCGAAATTTGCTTCCATGCCAAGCACACGGTCAAGCTCAATGGGATGCCCGACCGACTCGTGAATCTGCAAGCCAAGCTGCGAACTCTCTAGAATTATGTCGAAGACGCCTTCGGGACACTGCTCAGCATTGTGCAGCGCAACCGCTTCTTCGCCGATCCGTCGCGCGTTCTCCAGCAATTTCAGCTCGTCGATTAGTTCATAGCCTTTGTTCTGCCATTGCCCGCCAAAAGAATTGGGATACGACCGCTTCTGGATCTCACTGCCGGCAAAGCTGTAGGCAACGTATCCGGCACCGGTCGTGAACTTGGTCTGATGAATGTTCGCGCCGTCGGATGAAAAGAACCGCAGCTCCTCGCGGCGGAAATTCATGTTGGTCTCCGCCAACGTGACGCCTTTGACCGACCGCAGTTCAGCATCGATCTTCTGGAGCAGGCCGAGATTCTGTTCGATGGAAATGGAGAAGGGATCGATTTCGTGCGGCGTTGTCCAGTCGGCCGTCGCCGCCTTCTCGGGAACCAGCTTTACATCTTTTTGTTTGACCTGTGCGGACGCCCTGGCAATCGCGACCGCCTGCGCTGCCGTTGCCTCCACAGAGGCGCGTCCCAAATCTGCGGACGAGGCGAATCCCCAGGCACCGTCCACCATTACGCGAACATTGAACCCTTGTGATCGCGAATCCGAAGCATTGCCGATCTTGCCATTCTTGGTGGCAAGCGCCCGACCGCGTTCATCCACGACCCGCACGTCTGCGTAAGTGGCGCGGCGTTGGTGGGCAGTGTCGAGTGCCCAGGAGGCGAGATCTTTCATGGCGGAGACTAAAATTTACCACACGAACTTGGGGCGGAGTTTCTGCAGTTAAATGGCGGGTGATGCTGCAGCTTTCACTTGGACTAGGCGGGCAAGCAGAGTTTGTATCGCATCGAGGAGTGGCCCGGAACCGTTTTCCAGTCTGAGCAGCGACTTTTCGAAATACAAGCTCGCGCCTTCGCCCAACAGCTTTTCGCGGTTGGATTCAGGAAGGCTGGTTAGTACTATCACCGGAGTTGATGCGGAAGAAGGGTGAGTACGCAGCCGTTGCAGAACTTCTTGGCCTGAAAGCTTCGGCAGCATCATATCCAGCACGATCAGATCAGGGTCACTTTCCAAGGCGAGGCGCAGACCCTCTTCGCCATCCGCTGCAGTAATAACTTCGTATCCTGCCTTCACGAGCATGCGCTCGTTCGCGATACGAAGGAGGCGGCTGTCGTCCACTATCAGAATTTTCATGCGAGCTCGCGGTCACGAGCAATCAAGCAGAACTGATCGAGCTTAACCGAAACCCATCGCCTTCGGAGCCGGTGGTTTCACGCGGCGAGTACTCTTGTAACGCTTCGCGGCAGACACAGTGATGCTCTGTTTCGAACATCGCTACGGCGTTCTGAAATACTCTCTCGAATACCCAAGTGCGTTATCGGCAGCCTCAGAAGAAACCTTAATTGCAGCGGCGAAGGAGGGATTAAAACACCTAAATACCTGACCGTGGGAACCCCAACGCCAGAGCGTCTTTTGTCCCTAATGCGGGTTTTTATATGCAGAGAACGAGCCGGCGCGGGGGGCCGAAATATGGCAAAGATAATTCAGTTCTATGTTCCGCAGGATTTTCGTAAACGCCCTGTGAACTCAAGCAAGCGCGGGCAGGTAATTGAATTCATCGTTCAGCCCAAGAAGTCTGCGTAACGACTCTTGAAAGGCGATATAGGGCTGAAATGAAAAGCTGTCCCGCTAGGGGATATATCAGAGGCTTAGTCGCCGCTGACCGGGTTCTGGCCACGGATGAAGAGCATTCCGGCGTGCGGTTTGCGCGATCGGGAACGAAGTGCGTGCAATAGGGCTATAACGGTGGCGTAGGCGGCTGTAATGCCAAGAGCGACGGACCCGGCGACGGTGAAAGTGACTACAAAAGCAACCAGCAAACTCCCCAAGTTAGGCCTGCCCTTCCCGTCACTCCAGCAGCAAGAAAATAAACGACTTAAGTCCGGTCATTTGGTACAAAAACCACCCATCTGGATGGCGACCGGTGCGCTTTCTACTTTACCCGCGTTGACGCTTGCTGCTGTTTACAAATAAGATACGTGAGTAAAGCCGCGCACTTTCACTTTCCAACATTTCTGTGGACCCGTCCACGTTACCAAGGTTCATTATCCAGTCTCACAATGGCTATTAAGGAAATCTCGATTCGGGGCGCCCGGCAGCACAATCTTAAGAACATAAACGTCGAAATTCCGCGCAATACCCTGACCGTGATCACCGGGCTGAGCGGGTCGGGGAAGTCCTCTCTGGCGTTCGACACGATCTACGCCGAAGGGCAACGCCGGTACGTGGAGACACTCTCGGCCTATGCGCGGCAGTTTCTCGACCAGATGGAGCGGCCGGATGTGGACGCCATCGACGGGCTGAGCCCGTCAATTTCCATTGAACAAAAAACTACCAGCCGCAGCCCGCGCTCGACGGTGGGAACGATTACAGAGATCTACGACTATCTGCGGCTGCTTTTTGCCTCCATTGGTGTGCCGCATTGCCCGAGCTGCGGGAGAGCAATTTCGCGGCAGACCGCGGCGCAAATTGTGCAGCGGGTGATGGCGTTGACTCCCGAGGACCGAGTCATGGTGCTCGCGCCGATTGTCCGTGGGCGAAAAGGCGAATTCAAAAAAGAGTTGGAGAAGCTGTCCGAGCACGGCTTCACACGCGCGCGCATTGATGGCGAACTGGTCAGCCTGGAAGATGAAAACGAGATCCAGCTCGATAAGCGCAAGAACCACACCATTGAAGTTGTGGTTGACCGCTTATTGGTGAAGCCCGGAATTGAACAGCGGCTCGAGATGTCGGTTGGCTTGGCGATGAAGTTGGCGGGCGGCCTGGTGCAGGTTGCGGTCGTGGGCGGAGCTGAACAGCTTTACTCGGAACGGCTGGCGTGTCCAGATTGCGGAATTGATGTGCCGAAGCTTGAGCCAAGGTCATTCTCGTTTAACAGCACATACGGCGCATGCCTCGAATGTCATGGGCTGGGGAACACCTACGATTTTGATCCGGCAAAAATAATTAACGACTGGTCGAAGCCCTTGCTGGACGGAGCATTGGGACCGGGATCGGCCTCCCAGAACTTGATTCATCAGATCAAGATTGTCGCGGCGGCATATGGAATCGATCTGGATACGCCTTTTGAGAAGCTACCGGAGAAAATTCAGAATTTGTTTTTGTATGGCGAACCTGAGCGTCGCGGCAAGACCGGGTTTCTCGGAATTTTCGGTTATTTGAAGAACGCGATGGACGAGTCCAGTTCTGAAACCTATCGCGATTGGCTGATGGAGCATATGTCTGCGGCCGAATGTCCGGCGTGCCATGGCAAGCGGCTGCGTCCCGAAAGCCTGGCTGTGCATGTAGAAGGCATGTCGATTGCCGATTTCACGGCGATGCCGGTGTCGCGCTCACTGGAGAAGGCAAAGGGCATCAAACTGGCTGGGCGCGAGCAGCAGATTGCCGGGCGCATCATGAGTGAGATTGTTGAGCGCCTGCAATTTTTAGACGCGGTTGGGCTGGGCTACATTTCCCTTGACCGCTCGGCGGCGACTCTTTCTGGGGGCGAAGGACAGCGAATCCGCCTGGCCACGCAAATTGGGTCGAAGCTGCGCGGAGTGCTCTACGTTCTGGATGAGCCTTCTATCGGATTGCATCATCGCGATAACGGGCGGCTCTTGAATGCACTTGAAGAACTGCGCGATCTGGGAAATACGGTGCTTGTGGTGGAGCACGATGAGGAAACTATCCGTCGGGCGGATTACGTGGTGGACCTTGGCCCGGGGGCTGGGCGTCACGGGGGAGAAATTGTCGCGAGGGGCACGCCCGAGGAAATTACTCGGGTGCCGGAATCACTTACCGGCGCTTATATGTCGGGAGACAAGCGGATCGAGGTCCGTCCCGAACGGCGCAAGGTGAATGGAAACGCGATCACCGTGCTTGGCGCACGCGAGAACAATTTGAAGAATGTGGACGCAACCTTTCCTCTGGGACTGATTAACGTTGTGACTGGCGTCTCGGGATCGGGAAAATCCACTTTGGTGAACGACATCCTGTATCGCGCGCTGGCCAAGGCACTTTACCGGTCCCGCGAGCAGCCAGGCGAGCACAAGACGATTGCAGGAACCGAGAACATTGATAAGGTCATCCGAATTGATCAATCGCCAATTGGTCGAACCCCGCGATCGAATCCGGCGACTTACACGCAGGTCTTCACGCACATCCGCGACCTGTATGCCATGCTGCCGGAGTCGCGCGAACGCGGTTACAAGCCTGGACGGTTCTCGTTCAACGTGACAGGCGGGAGATGTGAAGCATGTCAGGGAGAAGGTCAGCGACGCATCGAGATGAATTTCCTGCCCGACGTGTACGTCGTCTGCGAAGTGTGCGGCGGGCGGCGATATAACCAGGAAACCCTCGCGGTGAAATACAAGGGTTATTCGATTGCCGACCTACTGGAAACGCCAGTTTCCGAAGCATTGCCGATTCTGGAAAATATTCCGCAGGTTCGGCAGAGATTGCAGACGTTAATCGATGTAGGACTGGGATATTTGCACCTGGGACAATCGGCGGTAACGCTGTCAGGCGGTGAAGCGCAGCGTATTAAGCTGGCGCGCGAATTAAGCAAACGTCAGACGGGGCGAACGTTGTATCTGCTAGATGAGCCTACGACCGGCTTACATTTTGACGATGTGCGCAAACTGCTGGACGTGCTGCACCGGCTCACAGACCTCGGTAACACTGTCATCATCATCGAGCACAATCTGGACGTAATCAGGAATGCCGACTGGATCATCGATCTTGGTCCCGAGGGCGGCGAAGAAGGCGGCCGGATTGTGGTCCAGGGCACACCCGAGCAAGTTGCGCGGAACAAGAAATCTTATACCGGACAGGCACTAGCGGAGTATGCCGCCGCAGCTATCGCTCATCCACAATCGGCTGTTAGCTGAATTACTTTTCAGCTCCGTTGCTGCGCTGCGATTCGGCATCGCGGTTTCAAGAACCCCGGAAACTTTTCGTGTAAATTCAAGTTATGTCGTCACATTCAGGATTGAGCGGACCCGAGCCGGAAAATTCTTCGCCCCTGCTCTCAAGCGGCCCTCCTCCGAGTTTAAGCGCCCCTCCCGCAGAGAATCCGCCTTTCGGCGGCGTGGAAGTGGTGTTGATCGGACTGGCGATGTTCGTAGTGCCTATCATCGCCGCTGCGTTTGTAGTCGTACTGGTGCAGAAATTCGTCTATCCGCAGTTGACGTTTGCACAGGTCGAGGCGAAGCCCTGGGTCCTGCTAGTTCCGCAATTTGTATGGTTCGCGGTGGTGGCGATGTGTTTGGTTAATTACGCAAAAACGCTGTTTCGTCAGACCTTGTGGCAGGCGATTCGCTGGAATTGGCCAACGCATCGGTGGCCGGTGCTGGTGGGAATTGGAATTTTGACGCTGTTAGTTTTGCAAGGACTCGAGCACCTGCTGCCGCTACCTGCGAAAAGTCCTTTTGATCAATTTTTTGATCGTCCGCTCGACGCTTATGCGTTTGCGTTCCTCGCAATTGCATTTGCTCCCTTTATGGAAGAACTGTTCTTCCGGGGATTTCTTTATCCTGTCCTGGCGCGCCGGCTGGGGGTTATGGTGGGAGTTGTACTGACCGCACTCCCGTTTGCACTGATTCACGAGCCTGAATACAAAGCCTGGGGCCCGGTACTCATAATATTTCTGGTTGGAATGGTGTTGACGTTGGTGCGGGCGAAGATGAAGTCCGTTGGGGCGAGTTTCATTGTGCACTCGATCTATAACGGCGTTCCCGTCATCGCTGCAATTATCGCCAGTCACGGCTTTAGGCACCTGGAGAAGCTGGCCCAATAACTCTGCTATCTTAGAGTTTCATGATTTCTCCGCGTCAGGAATTGCTGCGCTTGCTGGCCACGAAGTCGTTTCGCTTGGGCGAGTTCAAGCTTTCGTCCGGCGGTCGCAGCGACTACTACATCGATTGCCGGACCACGACGCTGGATGCTCGTGGCGCGCAATTGACCGGGCAAGTATTCCTGGAAGAAATTCAGCGCCGCGGTTGGAATACAGAGGCGATTGGCGGGCTCACCATGGGGGCCGATCCAATCGTAGTTGCAGTGGCGATCACAAGCGGGAGGTTGAACGGCTTCCTGGTGCGCAAAGCGGAGAAGCAGCACGGGACCGGCCAGAGGATCGAAGGTTTTCGCGGAAAAGGCGCGCGAGTGGTTATTGTCGATGATGTTTGCACGACGGGAGCTTCAACCATTCAGGCAATCGAAGCGGCGCGAGAATTCGGGTTCGAAATTCTAGGAGTGATGTGCCTGGTGGAGCGCGAAGAGGCGCATGGGCGCGCAGATGTAGAGAGGGCAGCCGCGCCTGCAGCATTTGTGGCGGTGTTCACAGCGAATGATGTGAGGAAGGAACACATAGCTCTCAGCCTTCAGCCGTCTGTCGTTAGTTAAAACGAGGTGCAATAAGACCCGAAGGTAATCAAAATTCCCATCCTGTCGCAAAGACCGCGACAAGGATGTGGCACCCGATCCATTATTAGCCAACGACGGTGCGCTGACGAATTTTCTTGCGTAAGTGCCGACGACGAACGGCCAACGACCAACGACGACCTTATGATCCAAACTCTTGAATGGACCGAGCGCGGCGTGCGCTTCATCGATCAAACTAAGCTGCCGACAGAAGAGGTCTACGTCGATTGCACCACGTACCAGGAAGTCGCGGACGTGATCCGTAACATGGTGGTACGCGGCGCGCCAGCGATCGGAGTCGCCGCTGCTATGGGGATTGCCCTCGGAGTCAAAAATTCGAAAGCTGACAGCACGGTCGACCTGAAGCGCGAATTCGACCACATTTGTGATGTGATCGGCAAAACCCGCCCGACGGCCGTAAACCTGTTCTGGGCAATTCGCCGAATGCAGCAGAAATTCGAAGTCGTTCGTGTGGGTGCTGTCCAGCAAACCAAACAAGCCCTAATCGAAGAAGCGCAGCGAATGCACGCTGAAGATATTGCGATCAATCGCGCGATGGGCCGCCACGGCTCTGCACTGATGCCGGCAACTGGCGGAGTCCTGACCCACTGCAACGCTGGCGCACTGGCCACGGCTGGGTATGGAACTGCGCTGGGTGTGATCCGTGCCGCAATCGAGGACGGGAAAAATATCCACGTCTATGCCGATGAGACGCGCCCGTTTCTCCAAGGCTCGCGGCTTACCGCGTGGGAGCTGATGAAAGATGGCATCGGCACCACGGTCATCTCTGACAACATGTCGGGCGCGATGATGCGCCAGGGAAAAATCGGCGCCGTGATCGTGGGTGCGGACCGCATCGCGGCCAACGGAGATGTCGCCAATAAGATTGGAACCTACACGGTCGCGGTGCTGGCGAAGGAACACAATATCCCCTTCTACGTAGCTGCCCCGATATCCACCATCGACCTTGCAACGCCAGACGGCAGCAAGATTCCCATCGAGCAAAGGAATCCTGATGAGGTGACTCACATTGCCGGCAAGGCGATTGCTCCAGATGGAGTCGGGGTCGAAAATCCCGCTTTTGACGTTACCCCTGCTAAGTACGTGACGGCGATTGTCACCGAGCGGGGGATCGCACGGGCTCCATACGATCAGTCGTTGGCTGCGATGGCGCGCGACGAGGCTGAGCTGACGACAACCGTAAGCTCAAGAAAATAGTCGGCTTAGCGGAGTTTTTTGTATTGCTTACGAAGGTAATTGCCGTAGCTGGCTTTTCCACGACTTTAGCCGCCAGATCAAGTAAAACCTACATAGCGTGCTAGAAGTGTCTTCGCGAGGGTGATTGATGTCTCAAGTAAGACAGGAACAGCCGTCGATGCTGGCGCGGGCCGAAGCCATTCAACGGCAGATCCACGAGCTTTCCAGCCGCGATACTCAGTTGTGGTCGATTGTAAGTCTGGTCATTCTAGTTTTGACCGCTGGATTTCTTGCCCTGGTGGCACCCAACCTGGCGATCAAAGAACGCCTGATTCGGATTGAGCAAGGGTATTTGCCGCAACTTTTCTTTGGCCTGATCTGCTTGATTGTGTTGTTCAATATCTACTTGCTTTCGCAGCGCGTGAATCTCAATTCAACGCGGAAGGCGCTGATCAGCGAATTAGTTTTGAACGAACGCCTGGAAAGCCTTTCGCTGATAGATCCGCTTACACAGCTCTTCAACCGGAGGGCGCTTAACGAACTCATTTCGCATCAGGTGGCACGGGCGAATCGCAACGGCGGTCCGCTGACATTTTTGATCATGGACATCAACGGATTCCGCGAACTCAACGCGAAGTTGGGCAGTATGGAAGGCAACCGAGTGCTTACCGATTTTGGGAAAATGCTGAAGAAGGTATTTCGTGGCGGCGACTTGATCTTTCGCCAAGGCGGAGACGAGTTCCTGGTGGTCATGCCCGATACTCCTGAACAGCAGGCAGAACATCCGTTGAAGCGTCTCATGGGCTTGGTTGAGCATTGGAACCTGGAGAACGGGAATCACTTTCAGCTTTCGTTCACGTGGGGCCTGGCGGGATACGTCACCGGAACCAGCCTCGAGGATGTGCTCCGGACTGTGGATCGAAAGCTATATCAGAAAATGCACAATCTGGCGCCGGTGTTTTGAAGCGAGCACTCGGCACTCAGTTCAGCCCGCAGTCACTCACCTATTCAGTCCTAGGCCAACAACTCTGTCATTCCGAACCGCTTTAGCGGTGAGGAATCTGCTTTCTGTACACAACACAATGCTGATTTATCGGACTTCAAGGTCCTCGGAATGACATCCATTAATCACAGCCTCAGCCCTGCGCCTTTATCCAGGTACCACAGCAGTTCCCCATCGACGGGACGCACCTTCTGGCACGGGAGATTCGCGCCCGGATCCTTTAGCGCTCTGCGGACCATTTCAGCCTTCTCGTCGCCGCTCACCAGAAACATCACGCACGGGGCATTATTCAGCACCAGGTAGGTGAACGTGATGCGAAACGCGTTCAGTTTCTCAACCCAGTTCGCCACCACAAGATGATCTTTTTCCTGCAAGGCCGCAGTCCCGGGAAACAGCGACGCGGTGTGGCCGTCCGGACCCATGCCAAGAAGAATGAAGTCAAATCTGGGAAACGAATCGGGTCCCAAACGAAAGAACTTTTGAATTGTCTGCTCGTACTTTGCGGCCGCTTGCCGCGCGTCGGGCAGCTCAGCGGGGACTCGAAAAATATTTTCGGGTGGGATCGGCAACTTCGAGAGCAGAGTTTCCTTCGCCATACGATAGTTGCTGTCAGAACTGTCGGGGGGAACGTGCCGCTCATCACCCCAGAAAAAGAAAACTTTGTCCCATTGCAGCTGCGAAGAAAAATGTGTGGCTAACTCCTGATGCAAGCCTCGGGGCGTCGACCCGCCGGAAAGCGCGACCGTGAACCTGCCACCGTCTTGAATGGCGCTCGATCCAACGCTGCAGAATTTCTCCGCAGCGGCATGAAAC
>Ga0102924_1002347_pt1 | contig 20762 bp, 12 predicted proteins | sample PaiPotPPM11metaG_FD_80116 | JGI IMG/M metagenome (GOLD analysis project Ga0102924, IMG submission 80116) | Iron sulfur acid spring bacterial and archeal communities from Banff, Canada, to study Microbial Dark Matter (Phase II) - Paint Pots PPM... ...
GTTCGTGGATGCCTCCAACGGCAAGACGTTCGAGGTCTTCGATCCGGCGACGGAAGAGGTGATCGCGACCTGCCCGGATGCCGGCCCGGAGGATGTCGATGAGGCCGCGCGCGCGGCCAAGGCCGCATTCTACGGCGTGTGGAAAGCCACGACCGCACAGGAACGCGGACGGGTGCTCTTTCGATTGGCTGACCGTGTGCGCGCCCGGCGGAGCGAGCTGGCCGAGCTCGAGACCCGGAACTCGGGGAAGCCGATCGTCGAGTCAGAAGGAGACATGGACGACACCTCCACCTGCTTCGAGTATTACGGCGGGCTCGCGACCAAGATCACCGGTGACGTTTTATCGGTGCCGGCGCAAGCGGTCACGTTGGCGGTGAAAGAGCCGGTTGGTGTGGCCGGCCAGATTATTCCGTGGAACTACCCGCTCATGATGGCGGCGTGGAAAATCGCGCCCGCCCTGGCGGCCGGATGCACGGTTGTTCTCAAGCCCGCTGAGCAGACGCCCCTTTCGATTCTGGCGCTCGCCGAGGATTTCGAGGCAGTCGGGCTTCCTCCGGGAGTAGTGAATATTGTGACTGGCGACGGACCGCGCGCGGGAGCGTCGATCGTCAAGCATCCGGACGTCCGCAAGATCGCTTTCACGGGCAGCGCCGAAGTTGGTCGGATCATCATGCGGACGGCCGCGGACAGCCTCAAGCGCGTCTCTCTCGAGCTAGGCGGGAAGTCGCCCAACATTTTCTTCGCCGACGCCGACTTCGACGCGGCGATCGACGGCGCTCTGTTCGGTGTGTTCTTCAATCAGGGAGAGGTGTGCTCCGCGGGCAGTCGCGTGCTGGTGCAACGGGATATCTACCCGAAATTTGTCGAGGCGGCCGCGGCCAAGGCGAAGACCATCCGATTGGGGAATGGACTCGACCGCGAGACCAAGATGGGCCCGCTCGTTAGCGCTGAGCAGCGGGACCGCGTGCGGCAGTATCTGGAAATTGGTGCGCGCGAAGCCAAAGTCGCCACCGGTGGTGGACTGCCCAAGCAATTCGACCGTGGATGGTACGTCGAGCCCACGATCTTCTATGACGTAGACAATGCTGCGCGAATCGCGCAGGAAGAGATTTTCGGTCCCGTGATGAGCGTGATCCCATTCACGGACGAAGCGGATGCGATCCGCATAGCCAACGCCACCCCGTACGGCCTCGCGGCGGCGGTATGGACGCGCGACATATTCAAGGCCTTCCGAGTCGTGCGCGAGCTGGAGGCCGGTATCGTGTGGGTGAATCACATGCAGCCAACCTTCGTCGAGGCGCCGTGGGGCGGGTACAAGGCGTCCGGATTCGGGCGCGAGCTGGGACGCTGGGGCGTCGAGGAGTACCTCGAAACCAAGCAGGTCTACATAAATCTCGACGAAAAGCCGATCGGCTGGTACTGAGCAAGTGACACACCTGCGACGTGCGCTGGGGCAGCGCGACCTAGTGCTGCTCTTCGTCGTCGCCGTTCTGAATCTCAACACCGTGCCCGTCATCGCTGCCGGCGGTCCAGTGACAGTCTGGCTTTGGCTCTTGGCCCTTGTGTCGTTTTTCTGGCCCCAGGGGCTGGCCGTCATAGAGCTGTCTGATCGGTATCCGCATGAAGGTGGCGTGTACCTCTGGACCAAGGAGATCTTCGGCGATTTTCACGGGTTCGTGTCGGGCTGGTGCTACTGGACCAACAACGTTTTCTACATCCCGACACTCCTGCTCTACGTCGTGGGGATATCGGTCTTCATCGGCGGCCCATCCATGCAGGCTCTTGGCGCGAACAAGGTGTTCGTCGCTGGAACGGCAGTCCTCCTGCTCGTAGTCATGACCGCGCTCAACATCCTGGGTCTCAGCATCGGGAAGTGGGTCAACAATCTGGGAGGCATCGGAGCCGCGATCACAGCCGTGGTGTTGATTGCTCTCGCGACTGCCGTAGGCTACTCTCACGGCGGCACACTACACGCTAGTGATTTTCGCGTCGCCGGCGTGGACTGGCATCTGGTGAACTTGTTCGGCGTTGTGTGCTTCGCCCTCGTAGGCTTGGAGCTAGCGTCGGTAATGGGCGACGAGATCCGCGATCCGCGGCGTACGGTGCCACGGGCGGTTTTTTGGGGCGGAGTCATCTCCGGGCTGCTCTATGTCGGCGTCACCCTCGCAGTTCTTTTCGCGCTGCCAGCGCGTGACATAGGCGCGATGCAGGGGATCGTGCAGGCCGTGACGCGCATGGCGGACGAGGCACACATCGGCTGGATCGTGCCCCCGGTAGCGTTGATGTTGACGCTTGCGGTCGCTGGTACCACGTCCGCCTGGCTGGCGGGTTCCGCGCGCATTCCGTTCGTGGCGGGGTTGGACAACTACCTGCCGTCAGGGCTGGGCAAGCTGCACCCTCGCTACGCCACACCGTACGTGGCGCTGATCGTACAGTCCGCTGTGTCGTGCGCTCTGGTCGTGATGAGCTTTGTTGGCTCGACCGTGGAACAGGGCTACAAGCTTCTCTTGCTGCTGGCAGTCGTTCTTCAGCTGATTCCGTACCTGTACATCTTCCTGGCGCTGATCAGCGTAGCTGTGAGTCGAAGCTATGTTCGTGCCCGATACTCCCGATCGACGCTGTGGATCGCCGGAGTCTCCGGCTTCGTAGTCACGGCCTTGGGCGTGATTCTCGCCTTCGTGCCGCAGGCGGGTGGCGAATCGTTCTGGCTGTTCGAGGCAAAGATGATCGTCGGAACGCTGTTCTTCCTTGGACTCGGTACCGGTTTCTTTTTCGCCTATTCGCGGACGGCGTGGGGGCTTCGCGCCCAAGCACGCTCCGAAACACCCAATTAGGCGCGGGCGGCGAGTCAACTACGCGGTTGCCGTCAGCTCCTGCACCGCGCGGTAGGCCTGATCGATCGCCTGGTCCGTATACGAGGCTGCCGCCGCGTCCTCGCACGCGATCGTTATGCGCCCGAAGCGCTGGCGTCCTATCTCGCACGGTGACTGGCCGGGCGGCCAATCCGGGTCCCACAGAGGATTGTATTCGTAGGCGTAGCCGTGGGGCCATCGGTTGACCGTGATCGCCTCGATGTCGCGGGCGGCATCGAATCCGCCGCCGCCGAGCACCCGGGAAAGCTGGTCCCGGATCTTGCGCTCGAAAGTCTCGAACGACGTCGAGAGCAGGTCCGCGTGGCCGACGCGTTGTTGATCACGGGCGGACAAGCCGGGCTTGCAAGGCGTCCTCAGCATGCGAATCACGATGGGGTCGTCCGGGTCACGTGGAAATCGATAGCTCCCGATGCTCACTGGCGGCTCTAGGCCCACGAGCACGTGATACATCCCCGGGCACGCGATGCGCTGAACCCCAAGCTTGTGGAATGGGCGCGAGTTTCTGAGCGCCACGTGCGTGTAGACCAGGGGAACCTTCACGCCGTAGCGGAGCGCGTCCTTTTGGGGCTCGGGCAGCTCGTCGCAGACGTAAGGGATCATCATGTTCCAAGCGGCCATCACGACGCCACGCGCTCGAACCGTATATGCACGGTAGGCTTTGCCATCGCCGCCGTCGACCGCAGTTCCATACGTCACGTCGACTTCGTGCGCTGACGCGGGATCGCCCGCGTGCCGCACGCGCACAACGGTGCTGTTTAGTCGGATGCGAACCGGGGAATCCGCGGCGTCGAGCTTACTGTAGTCCACGCGCGCGGTCACGACGTCCTGGGCGGTCTGTCCGGGGACAGCGCCGCGCACAAGGCTCCGGACTAGCAGGCGCGCGACCGAGGCGTTCCCGTCTGGGAAGTGAAAGAAATATTCTTTCTTGTCAATCGTCGCGCCGAGCGCTGTGTAGCTGAGCCGTCCGCCCTTGGGGCCGGGCTCGAGATTCAACCCCTGGAATCCGGAGAAGCCAATCGCCCAGCAATCGAGGGCGGGCACGGCATCGATGCCCACGCCGTAGAGGTCGTGCGTGTCGCTCTGGTAGAAGGGAATGACGTCAGGGTCGGCTTTGACGACGCGCAGCAGAAAGTCTCGATAGCTCATGCGCGAGAGACGGTCCCTCTTCTCATCCGATGAGAGGCCGGGCATGTAATCGGTCTTGGCTTCTTGAATGCGCGCGATGTCGCGCTGCGCGGCCGGCGACAACGGCGAGCGAGCGAGGAAGTCCCGCCAGGTGAGTCCCGCGGGTAGCGGCTCATCGGCCGACCCGCGCGGAGGCATGCCGACGGCCAATCGGTCAGAGCCGAAGGTCTCGCGATCGAAGAACACGGCTGACTTGAGTCCGTTGTAGAGCCCGCGATCCACGCAAGCGGCCTGCAGCGCTGGCGGGTCGATCCCTAACTCAGTAAGCAGTCCGCGCGCTTGTTGACTGTAAGGAAACGGCGAATCGATGGCAAACGTGCCGCCGTTCGCGACCAGCAGACGCCCGCGCGAGCGGAACTCATTCCGCTTGGCATGCCCGCCGAAGTCGTCATGGTTATCAAGAATCAGGATGCGGGCGGCAGGATCGCGCGCGCGATAGAAGTGCGCCGCCGCTAGCCCACTGATGCCGCCGCCGACCACAACCAGATCGTACGCCTCACCGGTGTCGATCGGCTGACCGGCGCCGCTCCAGAACGTCCCGTCACGGACGGCGTGCGCCACTTCGTAAGACCCTGGGTGGCTACCGCGCATGCCACTCAGAGCGGGCGGGTAGTATCCGGGCGCGTCTTGCGGGCCCAGCACGGAATCACCAGAGTACTTCGCTGACCTCGGCAACGCGGGCAGTGAAGGCAGCCATGTGCTCGCCAGAACTCCGCCGACTCCGATCGCGATCCCGTTCAGAAAGTCCCGACGGCTGATGTCGCGGCTCATGCCGAGCGCTCGGTCTCGTGCTGGATCGGGTTGCTCTTCTTGCTCCATCGCGCGGCGCCCTCGGTGAATCTGTAGTTGCCGAGCTACGATACGTTCCCTGACACGGCGTCGGCAAGCGCGCGAGGCAGGAACATCGCCGGGGCTGAGTTGCAAGGAAGTATTGACACCCGACGAGAAGTTTTCCAGATTCGCGCTTCCGAGCGGTTTTCCTGTCGCTCCGCGCGGTATCGGCAGATGCGACTCGGTTTATCGCGCGGTCCGTGACGGCACACGCTCTCCATCGTGCGTTCGTCTTGGTCGGGCCCACCCGAGCGCGAGGATGAGCTATGCCACTCTTCCGCCGTAAGACGCTCGTTGCGGTTGGGGCTATCTGCTCGGTTGCGGTTGGTCAAGCCCTTGTATCGCGCGCACTGCTCGCGCAGCAGCCCGTCACGATCAGTGGCCACGTTTCATCGGAGAGTCAGGCGCCGCTGGCTGCCGCCACGGTGTCGATTCCCAGCTTGCAGTTGGGCACGACCACGCGCGAAGATGGACGCTACAGCTTCACCGTGCCAGCCGCGATTGCGACGGGCCAAACGGTCGCACTCACGGCCCGGGCACTCGGGTTCAAAGCGGCATCAGTGGACATATCGCTCGCCGGCGGCACGGTGACTCACGATTTCGTTCTGACAAGTAACCCTCTGCACCTCGGCGAGATAGTAGTTACCGGCGAGGGCACTACGACGGAGGCGCAGAAACTCGGCAGCAGCCGCAGCAACGTCGCCGCGCCGGATATCGAGAAGAGCAATGAGCCGAACCTGGTCACGGCGCTTGCCGCGAAAGCGCCCGGCGTGGAGGTAAACTCCAACGCGGGCGATCCCGGCGCGTCAACTTCGATTCTCATTCGTGGTGCAAACACGTTGGGCGGCGGCGGCGGCCGACCAAGCGAGCCGCTATTTGTCGTCGATGGAGTGCCGGTCGACAACTCGAGCACGACAGTCGCGTTCCTGGACCCGCAGACCGGCGGCCCGCAGGGCGGCGTTGCCTCGCCCAACCGCGCGATCGATATCAATCCAGACGACATCGAGAGCATCGAGATACTCAAGGGCGCGGCTGCCGGGTCAATCTATGGCGCCCGCGCGGGGCAGGGGGTGGTGCTGATCACCACCAAGCACGGTCGCGCTGGTCGAACGCAATACTCGTTGAAAAGCTCGTACTCGTTCGACAACGCCAATCACTTTCCACAGCTGCAACGAGAGTTCGGACAGGGCGACGGCGGCGTGGGCGATCCTTGCGCCATGCACCTGGCTGGGCTGGACTGTAACGCAACGGCCGATAGCTACGGGCCCGCACTCGCTCCCGGGACACCGACGTTCGATCATGCGAACGAGGTTTTCCGTCAGGGCGACGCGTCGGACAACACGCTGACGGCGTCGGGCGGGAATGACCGAACGACTTTTTTCCTGTCGGGATCGTATCTGTCGCAAGGTGGCACGGTCATTGGTCCCAACGACTATCTCAAACGCACGTCGGTCCGGCTTACGGCCGACCACCGCGTGTTCTCCAACCTGCGGATCGGGGGCGACGTGACGGTCGCGTCCACCAACCAAGGCGCCGTGCAGAAGGGCTTCAACTACTCGAGCATAACCTGGACGTCGTGGCTGACGCCGCCTGATTTCAACAACCTGCCGTACCTGGATCCATCGAGCGGACTGCATCGCTCGTATCGGTTCCCGTTCCCGTCCGTGTTTTCGGCGTTGGATACCCGTGGCTACGACAACCCGTTCTTTTCGGCCTTCACGTCAATCAGCAATACCAACACCGCGCGCACTTTTGGGGACGTGCACGGTGAATGGGACGCGAATTCCTGGCTCAAGTTGAATTACACGCTGGGGTTGGACCGAGCCAACGACTCGCGCCTACAAGGCCAGCCTCAGGGCAACTCGCAGACGTTCAACCCGGGCGGGCAGGTGCTGACCCTCGATCTGGCCAATTCTCAGATCGACCACAACCTGACCGCCACCGCCTCTTACTCGCTTGGTAGCAACGTGCAGGGCACGTTTACCGCGGGGCAGAACCTCAATTCGCGCAACTTCAACGAGACGGGCGAGATCGGCGACGTGCTACTTGCGCCCGGCATCTATTCGCTGAATAACACCGCTAGTCAGCGCTCGCCCGTTACGATCGAGGAGCACCAGCGGACGGCGGGGTACTTCGGACAAGGCACGCTGGACCTTCTGCAGCAGCTGTATCTCAAGGCCGGACTTCGATACGACGGCGCATCGACTTACTCGAACGGCGATCTCTGGGCGTTCTTCCCAAGCGCGAGCGCCGCGTGGGAGTTCACTAAACCGCTCGGTGGCCATATCGGGCCGATCAGTTACGGGAAGCTGCGCGCGGCATACGGCGAGGTCGGCACACAACCCGACCCGTACCTCACCAGCTTCATCTACTCGGCCACGGATCATTTCAGTGACGCGTACGGTGGGCTTTTCCTGTCGCCACAGGGCTCGGGCGGGTTAGCGACTCCGGACACGGCAATCGCCCGCACCCTTCGTCCCGAGCGGACACGTGAGCTCGAAGGCGGCATCGACCTCGGGCTGCTGGGCGACCGATCAGATATTGGCTTCACGCTTTACCAGCGCACGTCGAGCGACGTCATTCTGGCCGTTCCCGTGGCGGCGTCAAGCGGGTACCAAGTGCAATTCTCCAACGCGGCGGAGATCCGGAACCAGGGGGGGGAACTGACTTTCAATGTGCGGCCGATTACGGGACGTACGTTCTCCTGGGAGGTGGGACTCCTTGGCAGCGTGAATCACACGGACGTGCTCTCGCTAGGCGGCCCTGATTTCGTACCGTACGGCGTCGGGCCGACGGGAGACGGCGGGTTCGGCCTTGCGTACGCGCAGGTCGGAAACTCCGTTGGCGCGTTTCGTGACTACGACTACGTGAGGTGCGGCCGAGGCGTCACGCTTTACCACGGCGGGCTACCATACAGCGTCGACGCGGCCTGCACTCCCGCGCAGCGTCGGGCCCACGCCCTGTTCATCAACGACGGCACGTTTGTCAACAGCCAGGGAGATCCGGGCGATGGCGCCGGCTTCCCCCTACTCGACCCAATACAGCGCCTGGTCGGTAACCCAGATCCCAAGTGGACCGGATCCGTGCGGAACGTATTCAAATTGGGTCGCGTCACCCTATCCGCCTTGGTCGACATTCGTCGCGGTGGACTGGTCTACAACGGAACGCGCGAGGTAATGAACTTCTTCGGCACGTCGCTGGAATCCGCTCAGCGCGGTCACACCGTGACATTCGGCAAGAACTATTTCGCGGGCCCTGTCGCCGGTCCGGGCGCGGGAACGCCCGTCACGCTCGATCAGGGATGGTTTCAGACCTACTACGGCGGTATATCGCCGCACTCGATAGGCTTTCCGTTCTATGAAGACGGCAGCTTTACAAAGCTGCGCGAGGTTTCCGTCACGTACTCGGTCGCCAATCGGACAGTCTCGCGACTCGGCCTTTCCACGATCGATCTGCGGGTGTCGGGGCGGAATCTCGCGGTGTGGACCAAATACGCCGGCGCCGACCCAGAAGTGAACACGGGCGGGTCGGAGACCGGCGCGCGAGGAATCGACTTTTTCAGCAATCCGCAAACGCGCTCTGTCGTGCTCACCGTCATTCTCAACCGGTGAGGTCTCACGTGTTGACTCGCACAGCTCGCGCGACGTTCCGATCGGTGGTGGCGGTCTTTCTAACCGCTGCAGTTGGCAGTGGGCTTCCCGGCTGTAACGACTACCTGACCGGGACGAAGCTGCGCCATAACCCAAATGATCCCTCGACCGCTGGCCTAAACAATCTGTTCACGTCCATCCAGATCAACGTCACGACGAGGCTCGAGGATCAGCTGGCCAGAACGGTGTGCATCTGGATGCAACAATGTGCGGGGCAAATCCCGCCCTTCAACTCGATTGGAGAATACGCGGTCGGCGAGGACGACTACTACACCGACTGGGCTGGCTTCTACGGTGGCGGCGGCCTGATCGATCTACACACGGTAGAATCCAAGTCGTTGCAAATCGGCGACTCCATTTACGCCGGGCAGGCTGCCGTCCTGGAAGCGCTCTTGATTGCGACGGCGGCGGATGTCTGGGGCGATATCCCGTACTCACAAGCGGGCACACCTTCTATACCAGCGCCGGCGCTTGACTCCCAGCGGGTCGTGTATGACAGCCTGGAGAAGAAGCTTGCTTCGGCCGTGGTCTACCTCGGCGCTGGGGGGCCGAGCAACGCCGGTGCGGGGGCCGCGGACCTGGTCTACGGCGGTGACCCGGTCAAGTGGACGGCGCTGGCGAACACTCTGCGTGCCAGGATTTTCCTCCACATGGCGCTGCGACTGGGTACCGCGGCGTACGACTCGGCGGCGGCTGCGGCATCCGCGGGCATCGCGGCCGGCGGTGACTACGTCTCGGTAAACAACTCGACCGCTCAGCTATCCAACCTCTGGAGCCAATTCTCCACCATCTACGCCGGGAACATCGTCGCCGGCAAGTTTCTCGTCGATCTCATGAATGGAGAGCCTGGCGGCCCCGATCCCCGGCTACCCGAGTATTTCGACCCGAACTCCGCGGGTGTATTCGCGGGCGCCGACCCGGGCGTCACCGGCGGCGATTTCTCGCCCATCAACACCGAGGTGCGCACGGCGCCGGCATTTCCGCAGCCGTTTGTCACGTACGCCGAGAACGAGCTGATTCAGGCGGAAGCGGACGTGCAGACCGGCAATCCGGCGGGGGCGCTGGTACACCTCAACAATGAGCTCTCGACGGCGGGCGCTCCGCCCGCGACGTCCGCAACCCTGCAGAGCGTCATGACTGAGAAGTACATCGCTGAGTTCCAGAACATCGAAGTCTGGAGCGATTGGCGTCGTACTGGGATCCCGGCATTGGTACCCTACAACGGCGGGACCATCCCACGCCGTCTCGTGTATCCGCTGAGCGAGCGCAACGCCAACAAGAAGATCACGGGCCCCGGTCCGTCGCGGAACTGGAACGACCCCGGTCCCTGACCGCGGCCGCTAGAGCGGCTTCGTCGTCGGCTTGTAGATGCACGGGCCGATGCCGAGTCGCTGCAATACCGCACGGAAGCGTGGCTCGTTGTGGAGCCCCTGCAGGAACGGATCGCATCCTACTCCGTTCCAAATAAGAAACGCTTCCTTCGCGGACACGCCTTGCTCCAGCGCGTCGAGGGCGGTGGCGCGGTCTCCAATTACGGCCGCACCTTCGGCAACCTCGTACCATTGGCCTTTGCCAGTAGCCGCGTGTTGCTTCGTCTCGTCAAGGACCTTGCGCGCCGCCGCGTCTTGGCCCTGTGCCTTGAGGCCAGCCATGAGGACAGCGCGCGGACCGAAGATCACGGAGTCGAGACTCAGCGCTCTGCGGGCGAGTCGTACCGTCTCATCCGGCCGTCCGATGTAGGTGTAGGCGACCGCGAAGTTGGAGTACGCGATGCTGAGCGTCGAGTCGAGCTCGATTGCCTTCCTCCCTTCTGCCGCGGCTGCGGCGTATTGACCGTCGACCATGATCGCGTTCGACAGCTCCGACGCGATGATTGCGGACAGCGGATCGAGGGCGGCCGCGCGTCGGAATTCGGCCAGGGCGTCGCCGTTCCTATCGGTCGCGGCATAAAGATCCGCGAGCCACTGGTGCGCCGTGGCATTGGCCGAATCGAGTGTGAGCGCGCGGCGGAAGTGCTCCTCGGCCTCGCTCCACCGCCATTCGTAGGTGAGCGCGTAGCCCAGCGCGAGGTGAGCGTCCGGCAAATTGGGGTCGAGCGTGAGGGCGTGCTCTGCGCTCTTCACCGCTAGCGCGCGTACACTGTCGGCGGGCAGCAGTGTGTATTGCGGAAGTAGAACATATGACATCGCCAGTCCAGCGTGCGCGCGCGCGAAGCCGGGATCCCGCTGGACCGCCTGCCTGAAGAAGTCCGCCGCGCGCAACAGGCCGTCGCCGCCGCGACGTTCCCACAGATGCCGCCCTCGGAGGTACAGGTCGTAGGCCTCCAGGTCGTTCGTGCCTTGCGCCATTACCCCTGCCGTTCGGGCGGCCGCCTGTGGGATTGAGAGAGTGGCGCTCAGCGCTTGGGCAATGTCATGCGCCAGCGAGTCCTGCACCTGAAATACATCCGTCACTTGCCTCTCGTACGCTTCGCTCCATAGGGAAAGCCCATCAGAGGCGTTGATGAGCTGAGCGCTTATCCGGAGCCGGCCGCCGGCGCGACGCACGCTGCCTTCGAGAATCGTGCTCACGTGGAGTTTCGCGGCGACCTCCTGCGTGTTGGCGGCCTTTCCCCGCAGTGCGAACGCGGAGCTGCGCGCCGCGACTCTGAGCCCAGGGATGTGTCCCAAGGCCGTCGTGAGCTCGTCGGCCATTCCATCGGCGAAATACTCGGCAGCCGTGTCGCCACCGACGTTTTCGAACGGCAACACGGCTATCGACTTGCCGGCGCTGGCTGCGCCTGTGGCAATCGTGTCATCGCGATTGCGGGCCGCGACCACACTGAGCGCCGCCACGACCGTTGCGACAGCGATGCAAGCGACGGTGATTGCGAGAGCCCGCCGACTCAATCTTTTCTGAGGAGCGCGGACGGCAACCGGCGTGCTGCCAAGGCTGGGAGTGACGGCCCCGTCGAGCCTCTCTACGATATCGTCAGCTGACTGCGGTCGATCGGCCGGGCGCTTCAGGAGACATTGCGCGACGAGGGCCGCCAATGCTGGCGGCAAGTTAGGCCGCAGCCGCTCAAGCGGCTCTGGTGTCTCGGTAACGTGAGCGGCGAGGACCTGTGCGGGAGCGCGATTGGCGAATGGCGCATGTCCGGACAGCACTTCGTACGCGACGCATCCGAAGGCGTATAGGTCGGCGCGCTGATCGACATGAGGATCGGCGCTCGCCTGTTCTGGCGCCATGTATGCCGGAGTTCCAAGTGCCACTCCCAAGGACGTGAGACCCGAGGAATCGTCGTTGGCCGCTGCAGCGCTGATTGCCTTCGCCACTCCGAAGTCGGTGACCATTGCGTCGTGGGCCGTCAGCAGGATGTTCTCCGGCTTGATGTCGCGGTGCACGACTCCCTGGCTGTGAGCGTAAGCCAGAGCGCTCGCCACATCACGCAGGATCTTCACTGCCTGAGGTATCGGTAGCTCTCCCTCGCGCGACAGCCTCGTGCGGAGGGACTCGCCCTCGACGAACGGCATCGTATAGTAGGGAAGCCCCGCGCTCTCTCCAGCGCTCAACACCGGAACGATGTGCGCGTGCTGAAGCCGTGCGGCCACGGCTATCTCGCGCTCGAACCGCTCGATGCTCACCGCCGCCGCGAGTTCCGCCGGAAGGACCTTTACTACGACACGCCGCCCAAATCGTTTCTCCTCGGCGACGAATACCCGCGACATACCGCCGCCGCCAAGCTCGCGCTCGATGATGTAGCTAGCGCCCAGAGTTGCCTGTAGCTGCTGCTGCAACTCGGCGGTTGACATTAGAGGCATCCTCGCACGACCACAGCCGAAGCTACCTGACTGCCCGTCGAGTCTCTAGTAAGGTGTTCGGCAGCGACACCTAACGAAGGTGGATAGCGATAGCGATCAGGATTGCCGCCGCGCCGAGCGCGAAGACGGATAGCATGATACGGGCTGTCGCACGGAGCCACTGGTCGTATGGGACGCTCGCGGCAGCGAGAACAGCCATCAGCCCCCCGTTTGTCGGGGTGACGAGATCGCACAGTCCAGCGCCGTATTGGTACGAGAGAATGGCCGTCTGACGCGATAGCCCGATCAGATCAGCCAGCGGCGCGAAGACCGGAAGCGTGAGAACCGCCTGGCCGCTGACGGTCGGCACCGGGACGTGAATAGCGACATTTGCGGCCATCATGCCCAGAGCCGCGAGGCCGACAGGCAGCGCGGCCAGCGGCAGCGAAAGGCCACGCACGACCGTGTCAATAATGTGCCCCTCGTCCATCACCACATATATCGCCCGCGCGAACCCTATCAGCAGCGCCGCATACGTCATCGACCGAAACCCTTCAACAAAAGCTTCGACGGTACCCGCCACGCGGAGGCCGCCCGCTAAACCGGCGGCGACGCCCATGATGCAGAAGAGCGCGGCTTCTTGGTCAAAATCCCAACCCAGCGCAACCACTCCATATACGAAGACGGCGAACGTGGCAACCACGATCGCCAACACCACGGCGGTTCGTGCTTTGCCAGCGCCCGTCGACGCGGAGGGGGGCTCGGGAGACACGACTCGACGAACTCGCTGGGCATACATCATCGTGCCTCCAATCCAGAGCGCCAGCGCGACCAGCATGACTACGGTGCGGAACGCGCCGCCGGAGAGAGCAGGGACTCCCGTCACTTTTTGTGCGATCCCCACCTGAAACGGATTCACGGGGCTGAAAGCCGCGCCGACCGCGGCGGAGCCGACGCTCATCATGGCGGCGCAAGTAGGATCGAGTCCCAAACGTCCGACGAGGACGAGCAGCACGGGGACTAGGGCGATTATTTCCTCCTGCATGTTCTCGAAGGCGCCGCCGGCGGCGAACGCCATGCACACGATGGGCACCGCCAAGAGCCCACGATCGCCCAACCGACGGACCAGCCTATCTATTCCATCGTGCAAGGCCCCGGTGCGATCGACTACGCCAAATGCACCTCCGACGAGGAACACAAAGGCGATGACCGCCGCGGCATCGATTATCCCTCTGGGTATCGCGACCACGGCCGCGAAAGGGCCAACCGGGCGCGCGGGAATCTGGTGGTATGTTCCCGCAACAACGACCTCGCGGCCGGTTACGGGATCCGCTCGGCGATCGTACGCTCCGGCCTGCAAAACGTGAGTAAGGGCCGCCGCGACCAGCGTGCATGCGACGAGAAGCGTCAGCGGATTCGGAAGCCGGAACGCGGGCAGGCGTCGACGCGGACCCGTCACGGCGCCCAAGTTACGGTCGCCTCCGCCCTGCGACCAGGGCCTCTATCTAGGTGTCGATGCTAACGCGGCTGTGGTCCGACGCACACGACGCCGTCGAAGCTCTTGCCTTCGCCGACTGCGACCACTGTCCCCGGAGAATGAGGTGGAGACGTGACTGGTAGAGGGCAGCCGCACCGCACGCACCGCTGATCACCCGACGCATCGGCAACGCCCGCCGTGTGCAGCACGGGCCTAGGCCTGTCCTTAGCGGGCGGCGTGCTCGGGTCATAGCGCGGCACGTTCTCCCACGTGCGCGGGTCGTAGCTGCCAGGCCGTCGGTTGTCGCCGTGGGTCATGCGGTTAGACACCTTGATTCGAGCGTAACAGCAATCAGTTCACCGCATGGAAGACGTTTCGTCTTCGTTCGCGGTCACGCCGGCCACCGGCTCGCCGCGCATGATGTGAATGCCCTCGGGCGACAATGCCACGACAACCGCGTCGCCGAGGGCGGGCCCGTCTCGTGCGGCCGTTTGCGCACCCGCGAAAAAGACCAGCTCACGGCCGTCCGGCTCCTCAAGGCGGATCGTCGCTTGGAGAGCGTCACCGACTGGCGTCAACTCGGAGACAGTCCCGCGCACCAGGTTGATGCAAGGCGGGTCCGTACCGAGGTCAGGCCCAAGCCACCTGACGTCGGCTGGGGAAACGAGCCAGCTCACTCTTTCCCCGGTCCCGATGCTCGCTGTGTGGGCCGCTTCGATCACATGGCCGTTCCAGCGCAGCACGGTGACACCGTGCTCGGGCCGCTGCTCGATCACTTCACCTTCGAAAAGGTTGCGCGTGCCTATGAGCCGAGCAACGCGCGTGTCGTGTGGGCGACGCATGATGTCACGAGGCCGGCCGGTCTGCAGCGTGCGGCCGTGGTAGAGAATGCACATCCGGTCGGCGAGCACCGCGGCTTCATCGAGCTCGTGGGTCACGAGCACGATAGGAATGTTGAGGCGGAGACGAAGCTGGCCCAGCTCGCGCTGCAGTGTGCGGCGAGTCACTTGGTCGACAGCCGAGAAAGGCTCGTCGAGCAACAGCACAGCCGGGTCTCGCGCGAGCGCTCGCGCCAACGCGACGCGCTGCTGCTGTCCTCCTGACAGCTCCGCCGGCCGCCGCTTCGCCAAGCCTTCTAGGCGGACCAGAGTGAGTAACTCGCGGGCCCGCGCGGCGCGTTTGCCGCGCGGCACGTGGCCCAACGCGCCGATCACGTTGGCTTCCGCGGAAAGGTGCGGAAAGAGCGCGTAATGCTGGAATACGAGGCCTACGGCGCGTGACTGCGGCGGCAGGTCGAGCCCATGCTCCGTATCCAGCCAGCGGATGCCGTTGCAGGACACACGGCCTTCCCTCGGCCGGTGCAACCCGGCGATGCATCGGAGAATCGTGGACTTGCCACTGCCGGAAGGGCCAACGAGAGCCAACAGCTCGCCCGGCTCGCACGCGAGATCGGCATCGAGTGGAATCGGTGTGTCTTGCCGCAAGTGGACACGCAGATGGCGCCCAGGGTCATGCATGCCACGGCCCGATCCGCGGAGCCAACGCGTAAACGGTAACGATCGCGATCATGGAAAAGATCAACAACAGCGCCGACATGGCGCCTGCGGCGCTCTGGTCGAACGCCTGCGCGCGGTCGTAGATGGCGAGCGCGATCGTCTTGGTCTCGCCTGGGATGCTGCCGCCAACCATCAACACCACGCCGAACTCTCCCATCGTGTGGGCGAACGTCAGGACTAGGGCCGACAGCACGCCGGGCCACGCGAGAGGCAGTTCCACTTCGAGAAAAGTGCGCCACTGCGACATGCCGCTCACCCAGGCGGCTTCCCGCGTATCTGGCGGTATCGATTCGAACGCGCGCTGCATTGGCAGCACGGCGAACGGAAAGTTGAAGATTATCGAGGCCAATACCAGCCCCTCGAACGTAAATGCCAGCGAGTGGCCGACGATTGATTCATACGCGCGTCCGATTGGCGACGCGTGGCTGAAGGACACCAGCAGATAGTAGCCGAGCACCGTCGGCGGCAGCACGAGCGGAAGTGCGATGAGAGCTTCGACGAACCCTTTGCCGCGAATCCGCCGCCACGCGAGCATTCGCGCCAGGGCTAGTCCAATGGGAAGGAGCACGATGGTCGTCCATCCCGCCAAACGCAGCGAGAGCGCAAACGCCGACCAATCCATTCCTAGCTGGTCTCGCCTGGCAGCGCGAAGCCGTACCGTCTCAGAACCGCCCTGGCGGCTGGCTGCTGCATGTAGTCGTAAAATGCCTTTGCCGTCTCTCCCGCGGTTTTCATTAGTACCATTCGCTCCCGCAGCGGCGCGTGCCAGCTCTCGGGTATCAGCGCAAACGAACCGAGGCGCGCGACCGGTGGCGCCCTGGCCAGCGAAAGCGGGATGATGCCGCCCTGCGCCGAGCCCGAAGCGGCGAACTGAGTCGCCTGCGACACGTTCTCGCCCAGCACCAAGCGCCCTTTGATCTTGTCCCATAGACCGGCGTGCTGGAGCGCTTGCTGCGCAGCGCGGCCGTACGGCGCATGCTCTGGGTTTGCTATCGCGAACTTCTTGAGGCGGCCGTCCGTCAGCGCCGCCGCGAGGTCTGTGAGCTCGCTGTCGGCCAGAACTGGGGAGCCCGCAGGAGCGAAGATACCAATGCGGCCAATCCCGTACAGTGCTCCTTCATCCCGCGTCTTGCCGGCCTTCGCGAGCTGTTCGACATAGCCCTCGTCGGCGGAAAGAAACATCTCGAACGGCGCGCCCTGGAGGATCTGCTGCGTGAAGTTGCCGGAGGAGCCGAACGTCAGCCTGACGGCCATGCCGGTCTCGCGTTGAAAACTCTGGGCAACTTCGGCAAGCGCGTAGCTGAGGTCCGCGGCCGCGGCGATCACGGGCGAGGCCGGGGCGACCGCTCGGTTGTTGAGCACCGCAGAGCCGGTCAGCGCGGCCCCCGCCAAGGGCACTCCACAGCAAATGGCTATCGCGCGCACGAGTGCCTCCTGAGTAGCCGGATTGTTGTTGTGAGAGTGTTACGCCGAGCCCCCCCCCAGCCTCCCAGCCCCCGCGTCCTGCCACGGCGGAAATGTATGGCGAGCGCGCCGTCTCAGGGCTTTTGCATTACGAAAATGAACTGATAGCACAGCGCCTGCACCGAGCGGGCGGCGCGCAGAACTGGGCGCACGACCATCCGTAGTGGGTCGCTGGTCGGAGAAGGGGTCGGGCCGAGGTCGGAGCCGACGCGCAAGACGGCAAGGCCGACGCTCTCGATGATTCGCCGCCATCCGACAATTGTCTCGCGATGCTCTATTGGCTGTTGTGTGTGAACATAGAAGTTCGGCACGACGCTCACGGCCAACGCTCCAGGGCGAAGTACGCGCGCGAGCTCCCCGAAGCCACGGCGGACGTCAGGGAAATGTTCCATCGAGCCGAAGGAAAAACCGCGGTCGAAGGATTCGTCGCTGAAGGGCAGGCTCGTGCCGTCAGCGAGCACCCACTCTACGCGCGGGATCGCGTCGCGCGCCGCTTGCTGGGAGGCCAGGGTAAGTGCCGTCCGCGAGAAGTCCATCCCAACCGCGTGCGACACGCGGCCTTGCACGACCGCCAGGCGCGTCGACCAACCGACTCCGCAACCCAGGTCCAAGAAGTCCGCGCCCGCCAACGGCTCGAGCTCACGCAGCGCGTGCCAGAGGCGCTTGGGATTCGGCTGCGCGATGTCGTCCTCGTAGTGGTATCGGCGGTCGTAGTAGCTCCGCTGGGCGGTAGCATTGTCGAATCCGATCACGCATTCGAGATCTGCAAAATCCCTGCAAGCGACGCGATAAACCGTCGAGTGCGGGACCGCGCATCTCCTGGCTCCGCCGTACCACGGGGGCCGGCGCCGCGGCCATTTGTTTGCTGGCCGCGGGAGCTGCTTAGGCGCGCATCGCCAATGATTGCGTTGAAGCGGCCGAAGCCGTGGTCGCCGCGAGGTGATGCGATGCTAAGAGGTCGTCGATGCCGTGTTGCAGGTGTGTGAGTATGGGTGAGCGCCGACGGCGGCCGCAGAAAGGCGTCTTGTTGACATCGACTGGAATGAGAGTGCCGTCGGCATCCATGACGAAGTCGGTCGCCTGAAGCTCGAGGCCGAGGCTCTGGCCCAAGCAGCGCGCGAGCGACAGCGCGCGAAGCGCGGTATCGCTGGATCGGCCGACCGCGACGTGCTCGCCGTCGCGCGTCCAATAGTAGTAGTTGTTGCGCCCTCGGATCGGCTCAGTTACGCGCTTGATCTCCCGATCGCTCCACGCCTCTGTGACCACGGCCGCATCGCCGACAACGAGCGCCTTGTAGAAACACTTGGCTGGGTTCTCGATAAATCGCTCGACCACCAGCGTTGGGTCGCCCCATACCGCGGCAGGAACCGCGTCCCGCCGGCACACAACGTATCCCTTTGGCCCGAGCACGAAGTTGCTCAGCTGCAAGGCGAATTGGCTGGCGTGCGCGCCCCATTGCCGCACAAGTTTGCGTTCGGGCGCGCCGCCGGCATTCAGCGTGGTCTTGATGATGACACGCTCGTTCGGAGGGCCGTCCGCATCGGCTAGGACGCATGGCAGACCCAACGCAATGCACCGGGCATGAAGCGTGGACTTGCGGATATCAGTTCCGTTGGCGTTGAGCACGGTGATTCCTCGCGCTTCGAGCTCCGCCAGGAACTCCGGCTCTGAGGTCGGGAAGTCCGTCGTGACACTCGCGTCGATCTGAATCGCGACGAGTCGCGTGGCAGGTGGGATCGCGGCCAGCACGGTCTGCGCAGACTGACCAGGACGCAGCCGCACGCGCGTGGCGTGCGGGCGCATCACTTGAAGCACGTAATCCTTCCAGGCGTTGCACTCGCACACCGTGACCCAGGCTGGGTTGCCATCCGGGTGCGCCGGCGCGTGGCTAAGGATCTGCCTGAGACTGGCTAGGATCGACACGAGTCCCCGCTTCGCGCGTTAGGACCAGTGGACGGACGTCGCATATGGCCAGGACAGGCGACCGTCCCCGTCGTCACGTCGTCACACTGTCGCGGAGACGCAGCACATACGCCTCGGCCGAGAATGTCTAGCACTGACTTAACCGCCACGGCCTCAGGCACTTAACGCTTATGGCTGAGCCGGCTAACTGCTTGCATATTGGCCGGTTGAATCGTCACTGGCGTGCAAGGCAAACGCAATCGGTCGCCGAGCACTCACGAACGTCAGAAATCTCGCCCCTCCCCGGATAATGGCTAAGAGAGCCCGCGCAGGCTTCACGCTGATCGAACTTTTCGTAGTTCTCGTGATCATCGGCATTCTGGCCGGCCTCGCGATTCCAAAGTTTGTACAGACGCAGCAAAAGGGGTACGTGACGACCGCTGTCGAAGATCTCCGAAACCTCGTGACCGCGGAGCAGGCGTACTTCGCGACGTACTCGACTTATACGACCAGCACGGTTGACATGAACGCGAGCCAATCCCCCGGCATTACGATCTCGGTCAGCTCTGTAACCGCACTGGGCTGGAGCGCCACCGCGACGCACGCAAAGCTGGTCGGGGATACGCCGGACGGGTGCCACGTCGCCGTCGGACCCGCGGAGACCACGTCTACCGAGAGCGAGGGCGCTCCGTACTGTCCCTAGGGGCGACCGGCGCCGCTACACGATTCCCGCGACCATTAGTGAGTACACCAGTAGTGACTGCCCCAGCGACCATCTCGCTCGCGATGCGCCTCGCACCGTGGATGCGCAACTTTGGGCTCACCGCGGCTCTCATTGCTCTCGCCCCCGATGGGCAACGCGCGGGTCCGCTGCATCCCGGAGCGGCGTCGCGTGGCGCCAGCTCCGCGTCCGCCTATACTGACGTCTCATTCTCGATCAATACGAGCGTCACGCACCCCGTCTCGCGGTTCATTTACGGGATGAACTTCCTCACGGATGCAGGAGCGAGGTTCGATCACGCGTCCGCACCCTGGTACGGAGCCGTTCCGCCCGCCGGCATCACGCTGAACCGCATGGGTGGAAATCGCATGAGCGCGTACAACTGGGTAACGAACTACAGCAACGCTGGGAGCGACTACAAGTTCTCCAACGACGAATACCTCGCCGCGAGCAACTCGCCCGGTGAGGCGGTCCGGGTTCGCGTCGCGGCGGCGTTCGAGCGCGGGGCGGCAATGCTGGTCACTGTGCCAATGCTCGGTTACGTCGCGGGTGACAAAGCGGGACCGCTCGACGACCTCGATGCCGATCGCGCGACCAGGCTGGCAGCTCACTTCAAGGTGAGCGCTCCGACGAAGGGCCGTCCGTTCACGTTGACGCCGGATCCCAAAGGCCCCTCCGTATACCAGGACGAATTCGTCAACTGGCTCAACGCGACGTTTCCTCACGCGCAAGCCGACTCGGTGCGGGCGATCTTTTACAGTCTCGACAACGAGCCAGACGACTGGCATCAAACCCACTCGGAGATCCAAAGCAACTACCACGACGACAAGAGCACGCCGCGGCTGCAGACCTACGACGGGTTCATCGATACGACTATTTTGTATGCGCGTGCAATAAAGTCGGTGGCGCCCAAGGCACTGGTGTTCGGTCCAACCGTCGCGACGTATGCGGGAGTACTGACTCTTGGCAGGTACCCATCGCCCGATCCCGTGTACGGCACGCGCAGCTTTTGCGACGTGTACCTCGACCGCCTGCGCCAGGCCGAGCAGACGTACGGCCACCGGCTGCTGGACGTGCTGGATGTGCACTGGTTTCCCGCCGCCGGTACTCAGGCTGGCGATATCACCAACGACTTCGCTACCCAGGACGCGGGAATGATTCGAGCGCGGCTCCAAGCACCCCGCTCGCTCTGGGACTCATCGTATGTCGAGGGTAGCTGGGTGAACAAAACCCTCTCGGGACCCATTCAACTGCTGCCTCGGCTGCGAAGTGAGATCGCGGCGCACTATCCCGGGACGAAGCTCGCGATCACCGAGTATTACTA
>Ga0102924_1002349_pt1 | contig 20743 bp, 20 predicted proteins | sample PaiPotPPM11metaG_FD_80116 | JGI IMG/M metagenome (GOLD analysis project Ga0102924, IMG submission 80116) | Iron sulfur acid spring bacterial and archeal communities from Banff, Canada, to study Microbial Dark Matter (Phase II) - Paint Pots PPM... ...
CGCCGGAGCCATCCCCACAACCCGCGCCCCACCCCGCACCTCAGCCGCCGACGGCGCAGCCCTCCTATCCGCCGCGCATCCCCGTGCCGCAACCCGCCCCGCCCGGCGGCATGGTGGAGCCGCCGCGCCCCTACGAGGGCGGGCGCTATGTCCCGCCGCCTCCCATCCCGCCTGCCGGCCCGGCCGTTCCCGGCCGGGATTGGGCACCGGCAAACACGACGATCACACCACAGGCGCCCCCAACGGACGCGCGGCGCGGCAACCCGATGACGACGGCGCTGCTTGGCATCATTGCGGCGTTGCTTCTCGCGCTCACGATCTTTCAGGGCATCAATACCTTCCATCCGAAAGCCGCGCCGCCAACGGGTATCCAGCAGGTGCAAGTGCAGAAGCAGCCGTTGACGAAGGAGACGGCGGCCGAGGTCAAGGACACCATCACAAAGGCGCAGACCGCCCTCAATCAACTCACTCAGAAAGTCCAGGATGCCTATGCGGGGGCGACGACCGACGCGCAACGCCAGGCGGTGCTGTTCCAATCATTGATTCTCTTAGAGCAGATCATCGCTCAACAGAACAACGATCTCCTTCTCATCTATCAAGACCTCTATACGTAGCCCGCGCGAAATACTGGACTGTCCGCATACCTTAACAGGTGCGTAAGAAGAGACGCGCGAGGATTGCGCGGGGGCCGGGGGTGAGGTTTCTATGCGACAATAGCGGCATGGTGATCCATCTCCATCTCGTGCGCCATTGCCAGACCGCGTGGAATGTTGAGGGACGTTTCCTCGGCTGCACCGACCTGCCGCTGACCGAGGAGGGGCAGGCGCAGGCGGCAATGCTCGTCCGAGCGTTTGCGCGCATCCCGCTGACCGCGATCTACGCGAGCGACCTCCAGCGGGCAGCGGCGACCGCCGCGCCTATCGCGAAGGCGCACGGATTGCCGATCCGGACCGACCCGCGACTGCGTGAGATGCATCAAGGCGAGTTGGAGGGATTCACCGGCAAGGAGATACGACCGCGCTACGCCGATTTCTTCGCGGCGTGGGAGGCGGACCCGGCGGATGTCGTCGTGCCGGGCGGCGAATCGCTCCGGCAAACGCTGGCGCGCGCATCAGCGTCGGTGCGGGAGATCGCCGCCATGCATGCGGGCGCCGGCGAAACGCACATTCTGATCGTCTCGCATGGCCTGACTTTGCAAGCGATCATCGGCGAGGCAATCGGGCTGGACTTGCGCTACTCGCTCCGTCTCCGCCCGCAGCATGGCTCGGTCAGCACCCTGCTTCTGCCCGACGCGGACGGCAACCCCCGCCACCCGATCCTCACTCGCCTCAACGACCGCAACCACCTCGACGGAGTGTGATGATTTGAACTCATCACGATACAGGAGGTTTTGGCATGAATGCACCGGAGATGCGGGGGGCAATACGAGAGCGGGCGCGGGCGCTCAGGGAAGAGTATCTGCGCGACTTGCAGCGGATTGTGGATATGGACAGCCCGACGGACGACAAGGCGGCTGTGGATGTCGTCGGGCGCGTCGTGCGCGGGTGGCTGGAAGCGAATGGAAGCACAGTCGAATCCTTCCCGCAGGAAGAGCGCGGCGATCATCTGCGCGCGACGTGGCAAGGCGCGGCGGGCGGCCCGACGGTCGTGCTCGTCGGGCATATTGACACGGTTTACCCAGCGGGCACGGTCGCGAATCGCCCTTTCACGATCACCGGCAACCGGATCACCGGCTGCGGCGTCTCTGATATGAAGTCGGGCATCCTCGCGGGTATCTACGCGCTACGCATCTTGCGCGATCTCGATGTGCCGCTGCCCACCGTGCGCTACGTCATCAATACGGACGAGGAAGTCGGCTCGCAGACCTCACGCGCGCTGATTGAGGGGACGGCGAAGGGCGCGGATGCCGCGTACATCCTCGAACCGGGGCGCGCGGTCGGGCCGGGCTGCGTCGTCACAACGCGCAAGGGGATCGGCCTCTACAACCTACGCGTCACCGGCAAGGCGGCGCACGCGGGCGGCGAACCGTGGCGCGGGCGAAGTGCGACGCTGGAAATGGCACACAAGACCATCGCCCTCCACGCCCTCAGCAGTCCGGGCTTGCGCGCCGGGAACACCGAGGGAGTCAGCGTCAATGTTGGCGTTGTGCGCGGCGGCTCGCGGCGCAATGTCGTCGCGGCGGAGGCGTACGCGGAGATTGATGTCCGCGTACCAACAGCGGCGGCTGTGGCAGAGGTGGAAGCGGCGATGCGGCACATTGCGGCGCATGCGACGGTGCCTGATACGACCGGCGAACTCACCGGCAGCATCAACCGCCCGCCGATGGAGCGGACGGACGCGCAGGATCGCCTGCTCGCCATCGCTGGGGATATCCTCGGCGGCTGGGACATTCCCGTCGAACCGATCGGCACGGGTGGCGGCTCGGACGGCAACTTCACCGCCGCTATCGGCACGCCGACGCTCGATGCCCTCGGCCCGATGGGTGGCGGCGCGCACTCGCCGGAGGAGTATCTCGACCTGACGAGCCTTCCCGATCGCATTGCCCTCGTCGCCTCACTGATCGCGGAGACGGTGCGCCGGAATGCGTAATGACATCTGGACGGATGGAAACGTCGTGGGATACGACATCGTGGCGGCAGGCTGAAGCCCCCACCACGATTCCCGCGACGTATCGAGCATGGGAGACGATCATGCCGACCGATATGGACCTCCTCGCGACGATTCCCTTCTTCAAGCCACTCGACGATGCGGAACGCGCGGCGATCGCGCAGGTATTGGAGGAGGTACGCGTCCCGGCCGGCCAGACCGTCTTCGAACTCGGCGATCCCGGCGACGCGCTCTACGTCATCCGTTCCGGCATCGTCGAGATCTTTATCAAGGACGACACCGGCACGCGCATCGTGCTCGAGGTGGACGGCCCCGGCGATTTCTTCGGGGAAATTTCGCTGCTCCATCCCGGCCCGCGCACGGGCACGGCTCTCGTCACGCGGAACATGGAAGCGCTGCGTGTGGACCATGAGGACCTCGAACGCTGCTTGCGCTACCATCCCGATATGGCGCTGGATATCCTGGCAATTGTCGGTGCGCGTCTGCGCGACACCAATACCCGGCTGCGCCACACAGCCTCGCGCAATGTCAACGACCAGATGGCGGACACCCGCTCGCCCGCCCAGCGGGTCGCGGACTGGATCGCGACGTTCAGCGGCAGCATCCCGTTCCTCCTCCTCAACGCCGGTATTTTCCTCGTCTGGATCGTCGTCAACACGAACCTGGTACCGGGCGTGCGCGTCTTCGATCCCTTTCCTTTCGGGCTGCTGACGATGGCCGTCTCGCTGGAAGCGATTTTCCTCTCAATCTTCGTGCTGATCAGCCAGAACCGCCAGGCTGCCAAGGATCGCGTCCGCTCGGACATCGAGTACGATGTCAACTTGAAGGCGGAACTGGAAATCGCCCATCTCCACGAGAAGGTGGACGATACGAAAGCCGACATCCTGGCCCATCTCCATGCCCTGAAAGCAAAACTCGACGGGTCCCACGATGCCGCCCCCGCAATCGCGGAATCCGAGCGCCCCGGAGGGTGATCGCCCCTGCCCCCTCCCGCGTCGGGTTCAGGGGATAGACACATCCCGCGTTAGGTGAGTCGCCCTTGATAGATGGCGGATTTCGCCACGCCGCGATATGCCGCGAGCGCGGCGGACGAGGAGTTGACGCGCCAGTCCGTCTCCTTGTTCTCGTTGAACCAGATGACGGCACGCACGCGGGGGAAGCGCGCCGGGATGTCGGTGAGGAATCCTTGCGTGATCCATGTCGCTTTGTTCCCGCCCAGTTCCGTGGAGGCCGTTTCGGCGAGCATCATCGGCTTGCTCGTCAGTTTGGTGAGGCTCGTGTAGGACGTGCCGAAGACGGTCGCGAGGCCGGCCCAATGCGACCACGACTGAGTCGTCCCCCAGTTGTAACCGTCCAGTGCGATCCAGTTGACGTACGCGTCGCCGGGATACAGTGCGGCGACTTGTGGGGTCGCAACGCCACGTCGTCGCCCATTTATCGTGCTGCTGACATTCGGGGACCAGACCCAGCGCACATTTGTCGCACCCTCTTGCCGGAAGATGGCGTAGATATGTCGCCAGGCGGCGACGTACTGCGCGGCGGTGTTTCCATTCACGCCGAAGCACCACGGATACCAGTTGCCGTTCATCTCGTGCGCGAAGCGGAGATACATCGGCCGCGCCCACGCGGCGGCATTCTGTGCCCATTGACGGATGTACAGGTCGTACGCGCCCGCGACGATCCGTGCAAGGCTGTACGCGGGCTGAGAGATGCCCGCCGTGTAATCCCACGGCTCCCATGTGACCATCGGCATCGCGCCCCGCGCTACCACGGCATTCATCTGTACTGGGTTGAACTCGCGGATACCGGTATGCGCCCAATCCTGATACCACATCACGACGGCGGGCACGGCGCCGACGAGGACCGTGAACTGATCAATCTGTGCCGGATCACCCGGTGCGCCGGGGATGTACGCGCCGAGGGCGATGGGCCCTACGAGTCTGGGGCGGGATGCCGCCGCGATTTTTTCTTCCACAAGCGGTATCAGCGCGGAACCGAGCGCGGCCCCCGAAAATTTCATGAACGTGCGACGGCGCATCATACGCTTCCTCCTCAAAGCGGGCAGCAGAATAGGTTGACCACAACCTAAAACGTGGCAATGGGCAAAATGTGATGATTGGCCGTGGGTTGATGAAGAATTCGCGCGAAGGTGAGAGGGTCTGGATGGTGGACGGTTGAAGGCTCCGGCGGGATAATCCGGTGCGATGTCGCCTGCTCCGAGCGGTTTCCCAGGCGGCGTGAGGGAGAATCCGCATGCCCGTGCTCCGACGTTCCCACACGCGCATCGGCTCATTCGTCATCGTGCTCATCGTCGCGCTGACGGGGCTAATGTTCGTTCCGGCGACGATTTCCGCGCATGTCGCGCTCGTCGCCGCGACGCCGGTGCCGGGGAGCACGATCGGCCAGCCGCCGAAGATGATCCGCATCCGTTTCGATCAAGTCCCGGACCCGAAATTCAACGAAATCACCCTGCTCGACACGAGCGGCAAGAGCATCGCCGGTGGCGCCGCGACCGCGGAACCGGGCGATCCGAGCGTCGGGCAAGTGACAGTGAATGCGAAACTCGTGCCGGGGCTGTACACCGTCGCGTGGCAGGCGCTCGCCAACGATGGCCATTTAACGAAGGGGAATTACTCTTTCACGTTCTCCGGCGGCCTCGGCCCCGCGCCGCCTCCTGAACCGCAGCCAATCGGCGCGCCGACGACCGGCGGCACGGTGAATGCGTCTACACTCTCCGGCAGTGGCAACCCGTCCGTGATCGCGGTGATCGTGCGCTGGTGGCGCTATCTCGCGCTCGGCATCCTGATCGGCACGTTCGGGCTTGCCGTGATCGTCCTCCGCCCGGTGACGGCGACGTTCGGTGATGGCGATCTGGCATGGCGGCGCGCGGCGCGCATGCTCCGGCCGTGGGCGCTCGGTGGCAGCGTCTCCTTCGTCCTGGCGCATCTCGCGACGCTCGTCGTGCAGGCCGCGACGGTGGCCGACATTTCGGTCTTCCAGGTGCGGGGCGACACACTGCGTCGCCTCGCCTTCGACACGACATATGGGGCCGTCTGGCGAGTGATCGCCGTCGTCGCGCTGCTCCTGCTCGGCGGCATGCTCATGACGCTCCTGCCATTCTGGCGGGGGCAACCGCCGACGCTGGGCGTGATCGCCACGGCCCGCGGGTCAGGGCGGGCGGCGAGCCTGCCCGACTCATCATCCCTTGCCGACTGGCCGTGGCGGCTGGGATTGGGCGTCGCGCTCGTGCTCGCGATGGCACTGACATGGAGTAGCCACGCAACCGAGAGCCAGCATCAGCCTGTCCTCGCCATCCTCGCGGACGCGGCGCATCTCTGCGCGATGGGGCTCTGGTTCGGTGGCTTGGTCATCCTGCTCGCCACGCTGCGCCGCTCGTTCCGCCTGCTCGACGGCGAGGCACAGACGGCATATCTCACGGTGATCGTCGGGCGCTTCTCGAACCTCGCGCTCGTCTCCGTCGCCTGCCTGATCGTGACGGGTCTCTACGCGATGACGCTGCATACGACGCGCGCGACGATTCTCAATACCTCCTACGGCCAGACGTTGCTCATCAAGCACGCGCTCATCCTGCCGCTGATCGCCACCGCCGCGCTCAACCTGCGCGTTATCAAGCCGCGCCTCAACGGTGCGGGGCAGGCGCGCTATTGGCTGCCGCGTCTCTTGGGCGTCGAGGCGGCGCTCGGCATCGCGGTGCTGCTGGTCACGGCGACGCTTACGCAACTGCCGCCCGCGCACCTGCTCACCGGCGCGAATGCCGCACTCGCCGATCCGCTCCTCAATAATGCCGTTGCCGTCGCACCTCCGGCGGCAGGGCAGGAAGTGGACCTCAGTAGCGGGCCGCAATCCGCCGAGATGCAGGATGCGGCGGGCATGACTGTCTTGCTTCTGACGACGACGGGGAAGGACGGCAGCGCGCTCGACGCGAACATCGTTGGTCCCGAGACGGTGCAGCCGCTCGCGGATGTGCAACGCGTGACGGCGCTGATCACCTTCTCCGGCGCGGACCTCGGCCAGACGAGCGTGCCGCTCACGCGCGACACGAGCGGCCATTATCGCGCCACGGGCATCTTCTTCCCGATCAAGGGCGTCTGGAACGTCCAACTCGTCATCCGCCGGGAAAACATCGCGGAGGACACGCGTCTCAACTTCTCCTTCACCTCGGACCCGGCGCGCTTCCAGACGACGGAAACGCCCGCGTCGTCGGTGACGAGCGCACAGACCGGCTTCCTCTGGCCCCGCCTGCTGCCCAATGCCTGGTTCGGCCTCATGCTCGCGCTCGTTGGCGCGGCGCTCTTTGGCCTCACCTATCCATCTCGTTTCCGGAACACGCTGCGGGGACGGACGCGCACGGCCTATCGCATGTGGAGTGTCGGCGCGTTGTTTCTCGGCGTGATCGTCTTCGGCTACAACTCGACCGACCGGACGCCGACAACGGGCATCGCGAACCCGCTCCCGAACGACACCGCGACGCTCGCGCGCGGTCAGCAACTCTTTGCCCAGAACTGCGCGATCTGCCATGGCGCGGTCGGCAAAGGTGACGGGCCGCTCGGCCAGAACCTCAAGCCCCGCCCGGTGGACCTCACCGGCAGTCACCTGACGACCCACACCGACGGCGACCTGTATTGGTGGATTAGCCACGGCATTGCCGGCACCGGCATGCCCTCCTTCACCGGCACCCTTAGCGACCAGGACATCTGGGCACTCATTCACTACGTCCGCTCGCTGCACGGCACGTCTTGAAGGCGGTTGAACCACAAAGGCACAGAAGACACAGAGAAAACGCAGAGAACGAGAAAAATATCATCATCTTCCTTCTCCTGTGTCTCTGTGGTTAGCCTCTCCCGTACCGCTGGGCGACCTGGGCGCGCTGGGCGGGGGTCATGGCGATCAAGGGGAGACCGGACTGGCGGGCGAGGATGGCGAGGCGGGCGACGAACTCGAGGGTTTCCATCCGCAACAAGGCTTCGCGCGGGGTGCGGCCGAGGGTGAGCGCGCCATGGCCTTCGAGAATGAGGGCGCGGGCGCCGTTCGCCAGCCCTGTGGCGACCGCGTGGCCGAGATCGGGCGTGCCGGGGCATGCCCACGGGACGCGCGTCAGGCCAGCGAGCATCAGATGCGCTTCGGCGGTTGTCGTGATCGGGACGGCGATACCGGTTGTGGCGGCGAGCGTCACCCAGGTCGGGGAGAGATGCAGCACGCATCGGACATCGTCTCCGGCGGCGTGAGCGGCACGATGCATGCGGATTTCGCTCGTCGCTTCGGTCGGCACGGCATCATCGAAGCCGGGCGGGGCGACGATGAAATCATCGTCCGCGAGGGTCGCGAGGTCTGTCCCGGCTTTCGATACGAGCAGGGAACCGTCCGGCAGTTTGCCGCTGATATTGCCGCTCGTTCCCCAGACCATGCCGCGCGCGAAGGCGGAGCGCCCGACGGCCTGCAACGCGGCACGAAGGGTCGGGATGGCATCATTGGTGCGATGAAGGTGTGTAGACACGGGTGTTTCCTCCGTCCGGGTGGAACGCTCAGGCGCGGATATGGAACCATTGAAGGGGTTGATCGTCCTACTGGTATGCGGTTGTCGCGCCCGATTATTCGGGTGGAGCGAGAAACCGATGGCATTGTAGCACTGGCGGTTGCGGCGTCTGCTACGATGACGGATTGAATGCGGAGACGTGGGTTTTCGATCGTTGCGCATCATGGGCTCTCGGTAGGTGCGGTTTCGGGTCCCAGGGTCATGCAGAAGGGGTACGAGTCCATGCGGTACATGCGTCACGTTACGCTGCTGGCAGTCGCCATCAGCCTGTTTGCATTTGTCGGCAGCACGGGGGCGAGTGTCGCCGCCGCTGATGCGATCCCGAATGTCGCGCCTGACGCGCCGACGGTTCTCTATTATCCGCAGACGCATCACGCGGTCGGCGGGGCGTTCTTGAAGTATTGGACGAGCAACGGCGGGCTGACGCGCTTTGGCTTCCCCGTCACGGAAGAGACATCTATTCGGGACAACACAGGCAAGCAGATCACCGTGCAATACTTCGAGCGGGTGCGGATGGAATACCACCCGGAGAACGCCGGGACGCAATATGAAGTGCTGCTCGGCCAACTCGGGCGCGAGTTGGCGGGGAACCGCACCGACCATCCCTTCCAGGGTGTTTCCGAGAGTACGAAGAAGGAATTGAACGATAACGGTGCGCTCTACTTCCCGGAGACCCAGCACACACTTGCCAACGGATTCCGCCTCTACTGGCAGGCGAACGGCGGTCTGCCGATCTACGGCTATCCTCTCTCGCAGGAGTTCACGGAGCGCAATGCCGACGACGGCAACACCTACACGGTGCAGTATTTCGAGCGCGCGCGCTTCGAGTGGCACCCGGAAGTCAAGGACGGCAGCGTGCTGATCGGCCTGATGGGCAAGGCGAGCGCGCAGGCAATCAAGGCGAACATGAATGCGCGCGATCAGGGCAATCTCGTCGAGTGGACGCCGAATATCTTCCAGAAGTGGATCGAAGTGAACCTCTCGCAGCAGACGCTCTACGCGCATATCGGCAATAGCACTGTCTTCACGACGCTCGTCAGCACCGGGATACCGGCGGACCCGACACCGCCGGGAGAGTACCGCATCTACACGAAACTCGTGAAAGACGATATGACGGGGGGCAAGGCGGGGGACGCAGATTACTACAACCTGCCGGACGTACCCTCGGTCATGTACTTCCTCGATGGCGGCTATGCGATCCATGGAACATACTGGCACAGCAACTTTGGTCATGTGATGAGCCACGGCTGCGTGAACGTCTCGATTGACGGCGCAAAGATGCTCTTCGATTGGGCGCCGCTCGGCACACGCGTCGTCGTCCACAACTAACGGATCCCGATGCGCTGGAGCAAAGTGAAGCAACCGGCCGAAGACCGGATGGCCGACTCGCTCCAGCGCCGCTCCGCCTCTCCCTCGTACCTACGCCTCATGTCATCACTGTCGTGACACGGTGGGACCAACCTGCCGCTCCTCCGTCCGCTTTCCATTGCCGTTGCCATCGTGAAGGGCGGGAACGCCCAACGTAGTACGTCTTTGTCTCTGCACGCCGGGAAACCATCTGAATTTCGCGGCGGGGGAGTATACTTAGGATGAGGAAGCAACGAGGCTTCCCTATGCAGTGTAGCAGGAGTGATGGAAGATGCGTCGGATGCCGGGTTTCCTTGTCAGCATACTGGCGGTCACGCTGGTTCTCACGGCGTGCGGCGGCAGCAAATCTGCCGATACACCGACGAAACTGACCGTCGGCTATATCCCCGTCATGATTGACGCCCCCCTTTATGTCGGCATCGAGAAGGGATATTTCAAGGCGGAGAATCTCGACCTCACTCTCGCCCCGCTGGCCGGCGGGACGGACGTCATCACGCAGACCGCGACGGGTAACTTCGATGTTGGGCTTGGCGGGTTGGGAGTCGCCACGTTCAACGCGCTGGCGAAGAAGATCGGCATCACCGTCGTCGCCCCGTTGCATAGCGAGACGCCGCCGGTAACGACGCCGCTGGTTGTGAGCAAGAAGGCGTACGACAGCGGCCAGATCAAGAACGTCGCGGACCTCAAGGGCAAGAAAGTCGCGATTAACGCCGCCGGTTCCGCGACCGAGTACTGGCTGGCGCGCGCCCTCGACAAGGGCGGCCTGAAACTGACCGATGTGCAGGTGGAGACCGTCGCCTTCCCGGATGTCCCCGCCGCTCTGGAAAATGGCGCGATCAGCGCCGCGATGCTTGGCGAGCCGCTCGTCACGCAAGCGAAGGATAAGGGGCAAATTCAGGTGCTCTCGGATGACTTCATCAGCGGCTTCTTCCCGACGATTGTGCTCTACAATACGAAGTTCGCCGCGCAGAAGAAAGGCGCGGCGCAGGGCTTTATGAATGCCTACATCAAAGCGTGCCGCGACTTACAAGGCAATGCCTTCAAAACCGATGAGATCGCGACGATCGTCGAGAAATACACGAAAGTGCCTGCCGAGGTCGCCAAACGCTCCAATGCCCCGACCTTTGACCCGAACGGCCAGTTCAAAATAGACGACCTCCAGACGATGCAGCAGTTCTACTTCGCGCGCGGCGGCCTAACCTACAAAGACCCACTCGACATGAGTAAAGAGATTGACACCTCCTTCGCCGCCGCCGCCGTGAAGAAGTTGGGCACGTACAAGCGATGAGCAATGAGTGGGTGGAACCAGCATCCGTAGAGGTGGTTCACGAACCGCCCTCGCCTCCTTTACGCTCTGGACACGATCCTCATTGCTCATTGCTCATCGCTCATTGCTCCCAACAATTCGGCGCCGTGCCCGCGCTGGCGTCTGTCAATCTTGCGGTGCGGCCGGGGGAGTTTGTCTGCCTCGTCGGGCCGAGTGGGTGCGGGAAAACGTCGCTCCTGCGCATCCTCGCGGGGCTGGCGCGGCCAACGGGCGGAACGGCGTATCTCGCCGGGCGGGTGGCGACGGTCTTTCAGGGGCAGTCGCTCTTTCCCTGGCTGACGGCGGTGGACAATGTGGCATACGGGCTGCAACTGGCGGGCATGCCGACAGCGCGGCGGCGGGAGATCGCGATTGAGCAATTGCGCCGCGTTGGGCTGGAGCGGTTCGCTCGCGCCTACCCACACACCCTCTCCGGTGGCATGCAGCAGCGCGTCAACATCGCCCGTGCCCTCGCCGTGAATCCCGATGTGCTGCTGATGGACGAGCCATTCGGCAGTTTGGATGAGCAAACGCGCATCCTCATGCAGGAGCAGCTCGTCGCGCTCTGGCAGGGGAGCGACACAACCGTCCTCTTCGTCACGCATAGCGTGGATGAGGCGGTGGCGATGGGCGACCGCGTCTGCGTGATGAGCGCGCGGCCGGGCCGGATCATCCTCGACCTGCCGATTGATCTCCCGCGACCGCGCACCCGCTACGCCGATCGCGAGGGCATCGCCTTCCGTGCCACCGCGACCCGCATCTGGAACGTGCTGGAACAAGGACTAAGGACTGAGGACTGAGGACTGAGGACGAAGGATGAAAGACCGGACTATGATCGCAGCGGAGTCAACGGAGCGCGAGATTCGACAAGGGATCCGTCTTCGTCCTCAATCCTTACCCCTTAGTCCTCGTCGCGAGCGATGGCTCGCATTCCTGTCGCCGTTGTTTCTGCTCCTGTTATGGGAGATCGCGGCGCGGTCCGGGCTGCTCAATGCGATCTTTTTCCCGCCGCCGACAGCGATCCTCGGCGCGTTGAAACGGCTCACGCTTTCCGGCGAGTTGCCGCTCGATATGCTGGCGACGACGCGCCGCGTTGTGGTCGGCTTCGTGCTCGGCTTCATCCCCGCCGCTGCCGTCGGCCTCCTGATGGGGCTGTCCGGGACGCTTCGGGCTGTGCTGCTGCCAATCACGTCGCTGATCTACGCGATCCCGAAGATCGCCATTTTGCCGCTCTTCCTCGTCATCTTCGGCTTAGGTGAGCAGAGCAAGGTGGCAATGATCGTCGCGAGCAGTTTCTTCTTCGTCCTCTTGAATGCGATGGCGGGCGTGCTGGCGATTGACCGGCTGCACCTCGATGTCGCGCACGCCTTCGGCGCAAGCCGGTGGCAGGTGATCCGCACCGTCGCCCTGCCCGGTGCGCTGCCCCTCGTCCTGACCGGTGCGCGTCTCGCGCTCGGCTTCTCGCTGATCGTCGCGGTCGGCAGCGAGTTCGTCATCCCCGGCGGCCATGGAATCGGCACGCGCATCTGGCTCTCGTGGCAAATCCTCGACATCGAGCAGATGTATGCGGGCCTGATCGCCGCTGCCCTCCTCGGCGTCCTCCTCAACTTTCTCATGGACGAGATTGAACGGCGGCTGTTGCCGTACCGACGAGGGACGTAAGCAAACCCATATCTGTGCGCGTATGCCGACTGGTGGGAGTCTAATGCCGCTCTATCACTTCAGCGAAGACCCGACGATCGAGCGATTCATGCCCCGGTCGCCGCTGGCACGGCCGGAGGTCGAACCACTCGTCTGGGCGATTGACGACTGGCACGCGCCGATCTACTTCGTCCCACGCGATTGCCCGCGCGTCTGCTTCTGGCCGTTACCGACGACCACACCCGATGATTACGACCGCTGGTTTGCCACTGTGCCGGGCCGAATGGTGATTGCTATCGAGAGTACGTGGCTGGAACGGCTGCGCACGACCGCACTCTCTCGCTACCGGATGCCAGAGGAGACATTCACGGACATTCATGACCACGGCGTCCATGTCAGCCAGGAGCCGGTCGTGCCGCTCGGCGTCGAGCCGGTGGGCGATCTGCTCGCCGCGCTGGCGGATGCGGGGGTGGAACTGCGAGTCACCCCGTCGCTCGTGCCGCTCGGGCGCGCGATCATCCAAACCACGCTACACTTCTCGCTGATTCGGATGCGCAACGCGCGGGGCTGGATGGAGAGCGCATGACACGACCGAAGCGACGCGGCATCATGATAGTGGTCCTCATTGCCTTCGTGCTCGCCGCATGCGGCACGACCACACCCACGCCGACAATGCCTCCTACGAATACCCCTGCTCCCTCTCGCACTCCGACTGGTGTTCTTCCCGGTTCGGCGACGCCCGCCGTGACCGCCGTACCGAGCACACCATCCTCGGCGCCGCTCGTCGCCAATCGTACGGCGCTGCCAACGCGCACCCCGGAGATGACGACCGGCGCACCGAGCGATGGCTGGGTCCTCGATACGATCGAGGCGACCGAGAGTGGCGGTCGCGTCTCGCTGACGCTCCGATTCGAGCCGCTACCGGGGCAGGCAGGAGGCCCGCAAGCCGATGCGTGGTTCGAGCAGGACGACAGCACGTACACCATCGCGGTACGCGGCGTGCGAGGATCAAACCTCGTGCTCCGGCCGAGCGAGGCAGTGCCGCTTGCGGTCGCGCCACTACGGGGGTATTACGCGCTGCCTGTGCGGGATGATACGATTTTCGCGCTCGTCGTCGTGGCGGCGCGTCCGTCCGTCGCCTGGTCGCTCACGGCAAGCGACGGGCCGGGTATCCTGCGTTTGACGTTGAACGGGTAGGCGAAAGCCCGCCACTGAGAAACGAGGGAATGTGACGCCGCCGCAACGTGGACCCGATGCCTCCTGGAATCGCCCGCCGCCCGCACGGACGCTGCCGCCGTCCTTCCGTGCCCTCGCGGCCGACGAATTGACGCGGGCGATCCTTGTCTTGCTGATCGCCGCGTTCGTGGGACTTATCATCCTCGACGGCGTCGTCACCCGTCTCGCGCCGGCGGGCATTCCTGCCGCAGGGATCCCGACACCCATCGCGCACGTCTTCCCAGCCTTTCAGGACACCCCCTCCCGCGTGCAGACAAACGGCAAGCCGCTGACGGTCACCCTCCGCGCGACGGGCACGCGCATCGAGGCAGGCTACATACCGACGCGGTACGTCTTCCTCGTCAATCCGCCGAATGAGCCACCGTCCACGCTCTGTGACACGAACGTGCCGACCTGCGCGTTACCGCTTGACGGCTCGCGACGGCAAGCAGGGACGTGGGTTGTGACATTGCGCGTTTACGATAACACCGGTGGCTCGGCGGAAATACGAACACGCTTGCGGGTAACGTAGGAAGCAGCCGACAGCGGTCAGCGGACAGTGACCGGAGTCATGCTGGCTGCTACCTGCTCGGGAGGCATGCATGGCAATATCAATTGGTTCGCTGGCGGGGCGAGTGGCGCTCGTGACGGGCGCGGGGATGGGGATCGGGCGGGGGATCGGTGAAGCGCTCGCCGCCCGTGGCGCGACGGTGGCGTTTCACGCGTCGCACTCGATAGATGGCGCGCGGGAGGCAGCGGGAGAGATCACGCGGCAGGGCGGTACAGCGATTGCCTTGCAGGGCGATCTGACCCAGATTGCCAATGCCCGCCGCGCGGTGGATGAGACGGTCGCGGCGTTCGGGCGGCTCGACATCCTCGTCAACAACGCGGGCGTGACGCGCGCCGTCCCCTTCCTTGAGACGACGGAGGAGACCTACGCTGAGGAGTTCGACCTGAACATCCGCGCGATGTTCTTCGCCTCCCAACAGGCGGTGCGGCATCTCGAACGCGGCACGGGGCCGTGCATTCTCAATATCACGAGCGTCCACGGCTTCGCCGGAATGCCCAGGCATAGCGCCTACGCCGCGACGAAGGGCGCGATCATCGGGTTCACGCGGCAACTCTCGATTGAACTCGCGCCGCTGCAGATCCGCGTGAACGCGATCGGGCCGGGGCTGATCGAAGTGCCGCGCTACTTCGATGATCCGAACTACACGAGTGAACAGGGTGGCACGCGCGTGCCAATTGGGCGCGTCGGCCATCCGGACGATGTGGGCGATGTCGCGGCCTTTCTCTGTTCGGACGAAGCGCGGTTCGTGACCGGGCAGGTCCTCTATGTGGATGGCGGCACGACAGCCGCAATGGCGATGCCCTTCCCGAGGGGAAAGGACTGAGGACTGCATGCGGAGCAGTGAGCAGTGAGCAGTGAGCAATGAGTGGTGGTGATCGCCACTCATTGCTCGTCACTTACTGGTGATCGTACGCGACGAGTTTCGCGCCGCTCTCGCCGCTGCGAAGTTTGCGGAGCGCCGTGCGCTCGATCTGCCGGACGCGTTCGCGGCTGATGCCTAACTGGTTGCCGACTTCCGCCAGCGTGTACTGACGCGGTTTCGTGATGCCGAAGCGCAAATCAACGACCAACCGCTCGCGCGGCGCCAGCGCCTCCAGCGCCTCCGCGACTTCCTCGCGGAGTAGCCCCGCCGAGACTTCGATTTCCGGGTTCTCACCTTCAACCTTGTTCCCGATCACGTCGCCGAGGGTGACATCCTCGTCGCTGCTGATCGGCACATCGAGCGAGAGCGTCTGCTGCGACATCCGCAGCATCACCTCGACGCGCTCCTCCGGCAATTCCGCTTCCCTGGCGATCTCCTCGATCGTTGGGCGGCGGCCCAGTTTCTGGCTGAGCGTCTGCACCGTGCGATGGAGGCGCGAGACCGCCTCGCCCATATGGACGGGCAAGCGGATCGTCCGCCCCTGGTCGGCGATGGCGCGCGTGATCGCCTGCCGGATCCACCACGTCGCGTAGGTGGAGAACCGGAAGCCGGTCTGCCAGTCGTACTTATGCGCGGCGCGCATCAAGCCGATGTTGCCCTCTTGCACGAGATCGAGGAGGGTCAGGCCCCGCCCGACATACCGCTTCGCGACACTGACGACGAGCCGCAGGTTGTGCCGCACCATCTGTTGCAGCGCGAGTTCGTCTCCCGCTTCGATCCGCTTGGCGAGCGCGATCTCCTGCTCGTGATTGAGGAGCGGCTGCGTGCTGATTTCGCGCAGGTATGCCCGGAGCGAGTCGCTATCGTATGGCGTCACGTCCGGCAGAATATGCAAGGCCGCATCACCTCGAGCCTGGCGCCGTTCCGCGATGCTGGATAGCACGGGGCGATCCGTCGCACGATGTGACGATATTGGCGTTATTTCCCCATAGACCGCGTCGTTGCGGCGCAGATTGGCATAAACCATGTGAAAAACCTCCGGTCCCTTGAGAAGATGCAGGCGGGCAGCGCCATTGCTACCGTTAGTCTATACAACGCGCAATGCCGCCGAATCCTTCCCACCCGCACCAAACGTGCCAGCAAACATTTCCGCACCTCTCATAAGATTCTACGCGCCCATCACCACATTGGATGACCATTGGCGAATCCTCTACACCCCTATATACGTATACGATGCGGAGACTGATACGCTACCAACGGATCACCGCGGACAGCAGAGAAACGGACGATTGCGAACTTTCAAGCCGTGTACACACACGAACATACCTGCTAACCTGCGCGGGCAATGCTGGCGAACGAGAGGAGCGTGCATGGATCCGATCTGTACCGCGGCACTGGAGAAATTCCGCGAGCAGGAACGGGGCTTCCTCGCCATCATCAACGGCCTTTCCGATGAGGCGATGAATTGGCGGCCGGGCGCGGAGACGAACTCCATCGCCGTGCTCGTCGCGCATACGTGGGGATCTGCCCAGATGTGGACGGCACGCGCCGCCGGGACGGAGATCGAGCGCGACCGCGCCGCGGAGGCGGAAACGCTCATCCGGCGGGCGGGCGGGCGCGTCGCGCTGTTCCTCGGTGCGATTGACCCCGCGACCTATGGTGACGATCGCGTGGATCAGGATGGCGATCACATCACGGTTGCGATGTGTCTCATCCACGCGGTCGAACACACGCAGGAACATTTCGGGCACGCCTGCCTGACGCGGCAGATGTGGGAGCAGCAGGGGGGCGGGGGGTAGGTATGAAACCCGTCACGAACTACGCGCAATGGATGCTCACCCGGCAGGCGGAACGGTATACGGCGGTCATCGAGGCGCTGCCGGACGAGGCGCTGAACTGGCGGCCCGGCGATGAGACGACGAACTCCATTGCCCAACTCATCCGCCACGTCTACGAGGGGTTGCCGTGGCTACTCGGGTTTGTCACCGGCGATTCAGAGCCGGTGACGGACCGCGAAATGATGCGCCAGCGTCACCTCCATTCGTTGCGCAATGACTCGGCGACGAAGGAAGAACTGCTCGGTATCATCCAGGCGGCGATGGCGAAGAAGGACGATCTCCTCGCGAAGGTTGACGGGATAGACCTCAGCGAGGAGATCATTCCGATGGGGCAACCCCGACAGCGCTTTTTCTACATTGGCGGCACTGTGGATCACTGCGCGGAGCATCTTGGCCATGCCGAACTGACGAAACAACTTTGGGAGCAGCGCGATCAGAAAAGATGATGGTGTCGGCGCGTTCCACGGCTCCTCGATTGCCCGATGATCGGGAAGAAATGGCTGTCGTCAGGCAGATACGTACGGAGTGAATCATGCAATCACCCGATCAACCACCGACCCCCTTCCCCGGCTCCGGTTATCCGGGCTACGCCGCCCAGCCGCCGCCTCAGCAGCCACTCGCGCAGCCGTATGGCTACTATACCCCGGCCTACGGGCAACCGGTCAGTGCTCCGCAGACGTCTGGGTTCGCGATTGCGAGCCTCATCTGTAGTATCGCCAGTTGGTTCCTTGCCCCCTTCATCGGCGGCGTGCTCGGCGTGATCTTTGGGCATATCGCGCGGCGGGAAATTCGGCGATCACAGGGGTGGAAGAGCGGCAACGGTCTGGCACTCTCCGGCTTGATTATTGGCTACATCCATCTCGCCCTCTTCATGCTGGCGGTCGCCTTTATTATCCTGCTCGCGCTCGCCTTCGCCTCGGATGGGTACCGATACTAAACGCCAAGCCCGCGCGACGGTTCGTGAACCGCGACAACCTCTTTTCGACGGTTGCGGGCTGCTGTGGGCGCCGGCCGGGATGACGCGCCCTGCGCTCGCCAACCCCCGCTCACCCTGAAGTCGTCACATTTTAACATGAACTTACGTTCAACTATGTAGAGTAGTTCGAAGTCCGCCCTTTCCGTCCGGAATGGTGGGACAGGAATCGCGGCTCGACCATCGCGTGTTCAGTCGCCACGAGTAATGGGGCGGCCTGATAATTGGAGCGCTCATCATGTCCACGGTAGCGGACAACACGAGGAAGCGTATGCAAGGCATGTTTCGCCTGTGGCGCTCCCCGGCGCGCATCTCGCGCGATACCGCCCGTGCTGACTGCCTGCGCGAGATTCAGGAAGACGTGGTGCTTACGTCACCGAAGGTCTACGAGAGCGGTATCATCACGCGCCTCGACCTCCGGCTCGTGGACCTCTATGGCGATTGCGCGATTGAGAGCGACGCCGTGATCCCCGCACCCGCCGCGCCCGAACTCACCTGCTAATCGCCGTACCGCGCCACCGGGAGATGGGCCGGGCGGGCCATCTGCACTGAGGCGCATCCCCCCCACTTGCCCCCAAACGTGCGTCCGCACACCGGGTGCGATACAATCTGTTATAGGGTAACGGTGCGGCGCACGCTGCGAAAGGGCGGGAGGCAATGGGGATGAGCGGGGAACGCATCCTCGTTGTGGAAGATGAGCGCACCATCGCCAATGTCCTGCGGCGCGGGCTGGCGTTGGAGGGCTACACCGTGGAGGTGGCCGACGGTGGCCGCGCCGCGCTTGATGCCGTGCGCGACCGCCCACCGGAACTCGTCGTCCTCGACTTAATGCTGCCGGATATTGACGGATTGGAAGTGGCACGCCGCCTGCGCGAGGCGGGCGAGCGCGCCCCGGTGCTGATGCTCACCGCGCGCGATGGCGTCGCTGACCGCGTGCGTGGCCTGGACGCCGGTGCGGACGATTACCTCGTCAAACCCTTCGCCTTCGAGGAATTGCTCGCGCGCGTGCGCGCATTGCTCCGCCGTGCCACGACGCAAACCGGGAGCACGAACCACATCGAAACACTGAAGTTCGCCGATCTCGTCGTGGACCTCGGCACGCGAGATGTCCGGCGGGGTGGCCATGCGATTGAGTTGACCGCGCGCGAGTTCGATCTACTCGTTCTCTTCCTGCGCAATCCCCGGCAGGTGCTGCCGCGCGACCTGATTATGGATCGCGTCTGGGGCGACGACTTCTACGGCGAATCGAATGTTCTTGAAGTCTATGTCCGCGCCCTCCGCACCAAACTGGAGGAGCAGGGCGAAACCCGTCTCATCCACACGGTGCGCGGCGTCGGCTATACCCTGCGCGAGCGAGAGATCGCCTAGCGCGAGGGGGAATACGTCCCGATGTCTATTCGTCTCCGTCTCACCCTCTGGTATACCGCAATCTTGTTTGTGACGCTGAGCGCCTTCGCGGTCGTCATCTACGTCGGGCTGGCGCGTCAATGGCAGGACAGCCTCGATGCAACCGTTCGCGGCCGGGCAGAAGAGGCGCGGGCGCAAATCTCCGTCCTTTTTTTCTCTCGGACATCCGCTTCGGTCTTTGTGCCGGAGCAAGGCCAACTGGACAACTTCGCCCGCGACGGCGTCTACATCGAATATGTTGATATCAAGGGCGCGGATCAACGCCATTCGAGCAATCTTCAGACATCACTGATGCTCTCAGCCGCCGATATTCAGGGGATTCAAAAAGGGCAAGGCGGATCCCGTTCACTGACGGAAGCGAATGGAGAGCAATTGCGGGCCTACATTTTACCGCTCCCACTCGGTAACGGCCAGTTCTTCGGCGCAGTCGTCACCGCGAAACCAACCGCACCACTTGCCGCGACGCTTCGCAAGGCACAAGTTCTGCTCGCCGGGGGTGTGCTGGCCGCGACGCTCATGCTCGCCATGATTGTCTACGCGGTGGCGAAGACGGCCCTGCGGCCCGTCGGGCGGATGGCGCGCGACGCGGCGGGCATCCAGGAGGCGCAGGACCTTTCCCGCCGCGTCGCGGTGCCACGGACGGGGGATGAGGTCGCGGACCTCGGCCAGACCTTCAATGGCATGCTCGGGCGATTAGAAGCCGTCTTCGAGGCGCAACGCCGTTTCATCGCGGATGCCTCGCACGAACTCCGCACGCCGCTGACCGCCATCCGTGGCAATGCCGATCTCCTGCGGCAGCACGGCGAGCGGATGGAGGACGGTGAGCGTGCCGAGGTGCTGGACGACATGGCGACCGAAGCGGAACGGATGAGCCGCCTGATCAGCGACCTTCTCTCCCTCGCCCGCGCGCAGACCGGAGAGCAGCCACGGCCCGTGCCCGTCCGTTTCGACGAGGCGGTGGATGGTGCGGTGCGTGCGGCGCGCGGGCTGGCGCGCGGCCACGACATCATCTATTCCCCGGCCACCAGCCCCTTCCTCGTGATGGGCGACCCGGACCGTCTGAAACAACTGGCGCTCATCCTGCTCGACAACGCGATCAAGTACACGCCCCCGGACGGTCATGTCTGGGCCGTTGTGCGGCAGGACCGCGCGGCGGTCGAACTGCGGGTGACGGACGATGGCCCCGGTATCCCCCCCGAACGGTTGCCGCATCTCTTCGAGCGCTTCTACCGAGGCGGCACGCTCGCACGCGGGCGCGATGATGGCGGCGCGGGCCTCGGCCTCGCCATCGCGCGGGAGATCACCCAGGGCTACGGCGGCACGATCGCCGTCGAGAGCACCGTTGGGCGCGGCACCGCCTTCATCATCCAGTTCCCTCTCCTTGCCCCCACGATGCCCTTC
>Ga0102924_1002351_pt1 | contig 20730 bp, 25 predicted proteins | sample PaiPotPPM11metaG_FD_80116 | JGI IMG/M metagenome (GOLD analysis project Ga0102924, IMG submission 80116) | Iron sulfur acid spring bacterial and archeal communities from Banff, Canada, to study Microbial Dark Matter (Phase II) - Paint Pots PPM... ...
GGAGGGGATCCTGATCGAAGAGCTGCGCTGGGCGCTCACCCTCCTCGGCCTCGCGCTGCCCCCCGCCGCCGCCGAGACCCACGACCTGCCCGGTCACGACGTCAACGTCGAGCGGGTGCAGCTCAGCGCCCTGCTCACGAAGCCCTGACCCCCGAGGTGCCCGGCTAAGCCTCCACCGCCGCGACCGCATGGGTGGATCTCCCGCCTCCGAAGCAGGCACGCCGCCGGGGGCTCCTCGGTTACCGGCGCGCAACGGTGGCCGCGACGCTCAGAAACTGGCAATGGTCTATTCTCCGTCCATGCCTGGTGGTCATCACGGGACGGCTGGATGAGCCCGCGCAGACTGGTCACCCGAGAGCGGTATATCGCGGCCGGGCGGCAACTGCTCGATGAGGGCCGCATCCTCACCGACGTGCCGCTCAGGGAACTCATGACCCTGGTGGGCGGGGTCAGCATGACCAGTTTCTACAGCCCGAACCACTTCCCCGGCGGCGCGGCAGAGTGGTATGCCGCGTGCATCTCGGACTGGTCCACCTCCCGGCTGGCGTTCCCCCCCGGTGCCGGCGCGGCCGCGGTCCGCGACCCGCGCGCGATGATCCGCCTGATCCGGGACCGCTGGGTGGCTGCCGCCCGGTCTGACGGTGCCCTGCGGCAGCTGGCCAGCCGGGCCGGGCGCCCTGGCGACACGCCGGCCGAGGCCGGTGCGGCGCTGGCGGCCGCCGCGGCTGTCGTCGCGGTCGATGACGCGGTGATCGCGCAGGTCCGGGAGGCGCTGGAGGATCTCGGCCTGGCCGGGGAGGCGGCGGCGGTGGCCGATGAGATGGTACGGGGATGGATCGGCCGCTACAGCGTCGCTGTCGCCCCGGCCCCGGCCGAGGCCGGTGGGGCGCTGGCGGCCGACGCGCGCGTGTTCGACATCTACCTGGGCGTGATCGCCGACGGCGCGGAAGCGCGGCAGCGCGCGGCAACGGTCGCCACCGTCGCAGGCGACGCGGCAGGCGAGACCGGCGTGCTCGCCGTCCCGCCGGGTACTTCGCCCGGTGAGTGGCGGGAATTCTTGGCCGAGGCACGGCAGTTCATGCGCGACCGGCGCGAGCAAGCATCTCCTGACCAGCCCAGGCGTGGTGATCCGCCCGCCGGGGCGTAGCCACCTCGCCCCGCAGGTGCCCGGCCGGGGCGTCACGGCGGTTTGATGGCCAGGCCGGCCCAGTTGGACAACTGCCGCCCGGCCGGCCGGGCGGGCCGCCACTGGTCGGCCGCGACCACGCCGGGCGGCAGGAGCTGCAGGCCGTCGAAGAACCGGGTGACCTGCTCGCGGGTGCGATTGGTCATCTCGATCCCGACCCCGGCCTGGTAGCGGGCGGCGCCGCGGGCGGCCTCCTGGGCGTGCACGTCCGATGCCGTGTGGCTGATGGCCAGGTAACTGCCCGGCGCCAGGCCCGCCACCAGCTGGCGGACGATCTCGTGCGGTTGGGTGTCGTCTGGCAGGTACATCAAGATGCCGAGCAGCAGCACGGCCACCGGCTGGGAGAAGTCCAGGACCTGCGCGGACCGGGCGAGGATGTCCGCAGGCTGGCGCAGGTCGGCCTCAACGGCCTCGACCGCGCCCTGCGAGGTGCTGGCCAGCAGCGCCCGGGCGTGTGCCAGGACCACCGGGTCGTTGTCGACGCAGACGATCCGCGCGGCCGGGTTGACCCGCTGGGCCACCTGGTGGGTGTTCAGCAGGGCCGGGGTCCGTGTCGGGATGCCGGTCCCGATGTCCAGGAACTGGGTGACCCCGGACTCGGCCAGGTAGCGCACGGCACGGATGAGGAACCCGCGGTTGGCCTGCACGTTGGGCCGCAGATCGGGTTTGACCGCGATCATCTGCTCGCCGACCTTGCGATCGGCGGCCCGGGCCTCGGTCTCGCCGAGCAGGTAGTTATATACCCGCGCCGGGTGGGCTATCTCCTGCTGGTCCTCGCCGGACTGTTTTGCCGCCATGTCGCTCCAGCTGCGCCTGCGGGTGCGTCCTGGTCCTGGTCTCAACGCTAATCCACCGCCGGCCCGGCCGCACCGTTGGTCATGGCGGAGCCCCCGCCCGGGGGACGGGGGCTCCGCGGCGCGGCCGGGTAGTGGGGGGCTGTGCCAGCCGCGCGCCTGGAGCCGGGCCCGGCCAGGGCGGCGGTACCGGGCCCGGCGGCTGAGGAATGGTCGGCCAGGTTGAGGCCGTGCGCTGTGAGCACGGCCTGGAGCGCCGCAGCGAGACCGGTGGTGATCTGCCGCTCGCAGACCCATGCCGTGACCGCGCCATGGTCCACGCGGCGCACGAACACCGGGTGCAGCCTCATGCACGTAGCCCATCGGCGGTGCGGCAGACGTTCCACCCACACTCGCTGCCCGGTGGCCCGGAACTGCGAAGCCAGCCGCTGTTGCAAACCCACGGCCGCCAGCGGCGTCACCTCGGCGGCCGGGCAGTACACCGTGGTCGACAGCGCACCGTGATACAGCAGGACCGGGCCGGATGGCCAGTCAGCCTCGCCGGTTCGCGGTACCCGCACCACCGCGAACCCGCCGCCACGGCGCGGCGGGTAACGCGCCATCAGTCCGGCCGCCCACTGCGGCGAAGCCGGGCCGCCGGCTGTCAGCACCCATTCGCCCGGCGGCAGGCCGGACGGGACGATCTCCCGGCTCGCGCCCGCGTGGTCGCCGCGCTGCTGTCCAGCCCCAGCCGACACCGGTCAATGCTCCGAATCAGTACCCATCACTGCTCATCACCTGGTCCTGTGCCATTCAGCGGTTTCCCAGCATGCCCGTCAGCCTCTTGTCATGCAAGTGCTATGCATTTGCATAACATCGACTTTACCCACCCTGCCAGGTCAAACCCAGCCCTGCCGCGCCTTCGCAACATGTACGAGCGCTCGCAAGCGCTCGCTATCTTGCAGTGTGCATCCGATGTGCTCACTATCTGGCAGGGTAAGCCCGGTGCGCTCGGTGGGATGATCTGTCGGCCATGGAGATCGACTATGAGGCGGCCGAGCCGCCCTACCGGCAGATCGCGGCCTGGCTGCGCGGGCGCATCCTGAGCGGCGAGTTCCCCGCGGGCCGCCGTCTCCCGACCGAACGGCAGATCCAGGAGGAGACGGGCGTGGCCGCCACCACGGCCCGGCGGGCGATGCGCCTCCTGGCTCAAGAAGGATGGATCGTGACCACCCCCGGCCGGGGCAGCCACGTGACGGAACGCTGAGCACCCTCCCTCCGCGGGCGCGGCCGCGCGCCGCAGCTTGAGCAAGACGTGGGCGTCCGCGCGCCGGGGTGTATACCGGAGCACGCGCCGGGAGGATGATCGCAGCAAAGCGCGGTCACAGGCGGGCCGACGTAGCCGAGGGAGATTGCCGTGGACCAGCCAGGCGACGGGCCGGTCGTCGCGCGCCTGCGGCTGGGAGTCCTGTTGCGCCGGGCCCGTGAAGCCGCCGGGTACACCGGCGAGGGGGCCGCTGAGGCCATCGGCGGCAGCGAGAGCAAGATCAGCCGCATGGAGGCCGGCAAGGTCCCCTCGGCCGAGAGCGACGTCGCCGACCTGCTCGCCTTGTACCGCGTCACCGACTCCGCCGTGCTCCGGTCGGCACGCGCCCTCGCACGCGAATCGCGGCAGCCGCCTTACTGGCGGTCCTGGTCAGCGCTGATGCCCCCGGAGGTGCGCCATGTGCTCGAAGTCGAGGCCGCCGCCCGAAGCCTGGTCACCTATGACCCGATAGCCGTGCCCGTTATGCTGCAAACCGCCGACTATGCGACGGCCGTCGCCGCATCCTCGCCATTCCGCCCCGTCAGGCCCTGGCGCGGCGGCTTGTCGCCCAGCATGATCGCCCGCCGGCAGGAGCTGCTGAGGTCCGGGCTGCCCCGCAAGCACTTGTGGGCCGTGATCGACGAGGCCGTGTTGCACCGGCGGTCGGCCGGTGACACCCGCGTCCAGCGAGAGCAGATCGCCCGCCTGCTGGCCGCAGCCGACAGAGGGCAGCGGGACGTGACCGTGCAGATCGTCCCGGCCGATTCGCCGCACACGCTCGCTGCCCCCGGCCCCTTCACTATCGTCGTCCTGCCCCCCGACATGCCCGACGCAGTGATCTTGGAGCACCTGACGACCCTTGAGCTCGTTACCGATCAGCAAAGCGTTGACCGGTACAAGGAACTCCGCGACCGGATCGCGATGAACGCGCTCGGCCCGCCAGCAAGTGAGGAGTTGCTCCGGCGCGTCGTCGGCGCACTCCGCCGCGGCTCTTAAGATCCCCGAGACCATTTCCGCTGACCGCCAGGTGGTCCGGGCCGCCGCGCTGCTGCTTCGCCGGGCCGCGCTACCTGGACACAGGACCGGCAGAGGGCTCCGAGAGCGGGCAGAATAGGTAGCACCCGCTCCCTTCCCGGTACACGGAGTCCCCGGTGACCGACAACACGCCCGCATCCGCCCCCGAACCGCCCGGCGACGAATCCCAGATCGACAATTCGATCCCGAACTCGGCGCGCATCTGGAACTATTTCCTCGGCGGCAAGCACAACTACCCCGCCGACCGCGAGGCAGGCGAACAGTTCCTCGCGACCTTCCCCGACATAGCAGAATGCGCCCGCGCCAACCGGGCCTTCCAGGCCCGCGCCGTCCGGTACCTCGCCAGCCAGGAGCACGTAGGCCAGTATCTCGACATCGGGACCGGCATGCCGGCCGTGGACGCGACCCACCAAGTAGCCCAGCGGATAACACCGCAGTCCCGGATCGTCTACGTCGACAACGACCCCGTCGTCTTGCTGCACGCCCGGGCCATGCTCACCGGCGCCCCCGAAGGCACCGTCAACTACATCGACGCCGACCTACGCGACCCCGAATCGATCATCCGCGAAGCAGCCGCGACGCTGGACCTGGCGCAACCGGTGGCCGTCATGCTCCTCGGCATCCTGGGGCACATCCCCGGTGACACGCAGGCACCGTCAATCGTGGCCCGGCTGATGGACTCGGTGCCCTCCGGCAGCTACCTGCTGGTCAGCGACGGAACCAACGTGATCCGCCCCTCCGCGGTCGCCGCCGCCACCGACGACTACAACGACACCGGCGCAAGCCCATACCAGCTCCGAAGCCCCGAGCAGATCGCTCGCTTCTTCGACGGCCTTCACCTCATCGATCCTGGCGTTGTCTCCGCACCGCGCTGGCGTCCCGACCCGGACCCCGCCGGGCTGCCTGCCGAAGTAGACCAGTTCTGCGGCGTTGCGCGAAAGCCGTGACGCCAGCATTTTCCCGGCCGCCGCCGTTCCGGATCGACAGACGGCTCCGGCCCGGGCGTGCCGTTACTGCCATTGCGTCTGGGCATCCTGGTCTTCGCGGCGTCCCGGCGTGAACAAGTGCGGCCGGTGGCCATAAGCGCAGTAGTCGCACATGTCGCCGGGGCAGGTCCCGGCAAGCAGAATGATTCCCGCCCGCGCATTCCGGGGCGATCACAAAGGCCGACCCCGCAGGCCGGGCGGCTGTTCCCCGCATGGTGACACGGTGCTGGTCTGCGAAAAGCCGGCTATACCGGCAGCATCAGCGGGCCCGGCCGAAACCCCGTCTGGCACGAGCCCGGCGACGGCCGTGGGCCAACCCGGGCGGATCGCCGGGAATGCGAGAAGCCCGGCCGCCTGGTAGTGCCTTTCCAGCGCGGCCAGTTCGTCTCCAGGGTGCAGGCCTGGATCCGACGGGCGGTAGGGCCTGGGCATTGGCTGCCTCCGATCGGCGCGGGCCGGGCGGCCCGTCCGTTCGCCGCCCTTGCCATAGGTAGCAATCATAACTTATAACGGAGTAGTTGCTACGTTCCGATTGAAAGGAGGCACCATGGAACTCGACATCCGCGCGCTGTCCGACGACGAGCTGGAATTCCCCTGCTCAACCGACGGATGACCGGCAGCTAGCCCGGCCGCTTGGTGGCGCAGCCGATGCTGCGCCACCAAGCACGTCACCCCCTGAAACGAGGCGCCCGATGCTAAAGCCCCGGATCAAGCCCGGCCTCCACCCCGTACCCCTGCGCAACGGGGAGATCAGGCTCGGCAGCAAAGCCATCGCCGATCCGGACGGATCGGTCCGGACCCTGCTTGCCGTCACCGACGGCCGCCCGGCCGCTGACATCATCGCCGCCGTGACGAAGGCTCACCCGCATAAGACACCCGAGTCCGTGCGGGCCGCGCTCGGCCGCCTCATCGACGCTGGCTTCGTCGAGGACGCCGGCGGGCCCGTCCCGCCCGTCCTGACCCCCGAGCTCCAGCGGCGGTACGCAAGCTGCTGCGATTACTGGATGGCGCTGGACCGCCAGCCGCGCGAGAGCAGGTGGATGCCGCAGGCCCGCCTGCTGGAGGCCAGCGTCGCCTGCGCCGGCGTGGGCGGGGCGGGGTCTGTCGCAGCGTTAACCCTGACGGCCGCAGGCGTCGGTCACCTCGATCTCATCGACCCAGACGTCGTAGAGGAGCGCAACCTCGCCCGCCAGCTCCTGTACAGCGAGAGCGACATCGGCGCGCTGAAAGCCGAAGCCGCGGCAAACCGGCTACGGCAACTTAACCGCCACACGAAGATCACTGCCACGCCGGCCCGGATCGGTTCCGCCGCGGACCTCATGCAGGTGGCCCGCCGGTGTGACGTCCTGCTGCTCACGGCCGACCGGCCCTGGCGCGATCTCCGAATCTGGGCCAACCGGGCCTGCCTCGCCACCGGCAGAGCCTGGGTCGATGCGGGCTACCGGGGCGCACGCGTCCAGGCCGCCGCCTACCGGCCGGGTGCCGGGCCGTGCTGGGAGTGCGTCCAAGCCACCTCGCAAGAGCGGCAGGCACAGCAGGGAATTCTGCCCGCAGGCCCGGAAGACCGGCCAGCAGCCACCGCCGCGCCGTCAACCGCGCTGTCCGGAAGTCTCGCCGCGCACCTGGTCACTGGTCTCATCACCGGCGCGCCTGCGGTAACGCCCGGAGCCGTGCAGTCCATCATCCTGGCCGATCTGACCAGGACCGTCGTGTTCGCGCCCGCTGCCCGCCCCGGCTGCCCGGCGTGCGGGACGCGGACATGACCGCCACACCCGTGCCGAGCCCGGCTAGCCGCCGCCTGCGCCCGCTCGTCGCTGCGGTCGGCATCTCGGTGACCGGCGACGGCGCGTTCTTCACCGCGGCCGCCGTGCTCGCGAGCGAACTGACCCGCAACGCGCTAGCGGTGTCCTCGGTCTCGGCCGCCATGTTCGCCACATGGGTGGTCTTCGGGCTGCCCGCGGGCGCCCTGGTTAACCGGCTGCCGCTCCGGCGTGTGCTGGTAGCCGCAGACCTGGTCCGCGCCGCGCTGCTGGCGATCCTGACCGTGGTCATCGTCCTGGGCTACCCGTCGGTGATCTTGCTCGTCGTCACCATGGTCGCCGCTGGCGTGGCGCAGACGTTCGCGGACCCGGCAGGCCAGGCCATGATCCCGGCCGTGATCGGCCGCGAGAAAGCAGACCTCACCGACATCACCGGGAAGTACTGGTCGCTGGACAAGGTAGGCAGGCTCCTGGTCGGCCCGCCGCTCGGGTCGGGCGCGCTGGCCCTCAGCCGGCCGCTGCCTTTCGCGGCCGACGCCGTGTCGTTCCTCGCCTCGGCCGTACTGGTCCGCCGCCTGCCGGACGTGCCCGCCCCGGATACTTCCCGCGCACCGCTGCGGGCCGCCGTCGGCCACGGGATCCGGTACGTGGCCCATAGCCGCGAGCTGCGCCTGGTGGTGGCCACCTCCGGTGCGTGGAACGCCGGATTCGCCGCGACAATAGCCATCTTCGTGCTCTGGGCGCGGCAGGTCTTGCACATCCCTGCCGGTGAGTACGGCCTGCTGATCGTTCCCGCCGCCGTCGCCGGCGTGGCCACAAGCTGGCGGATCGCACCCGCCCTCGCCCGCCGGCTGTCCTACTCGCATCTGGTCGCCTGCGGGGCGGTGATCCAGGCAGCGTGCTGGCTGACAGCGGCCGCGACCCGGCAAACCTGGGCTGCCGTCGGCGGCCTGGCGGTGATCGAAGTCTGCAGCTCGGCCGTGAACATCGCGGTCCAGCTCACCTACCAGCAGACCCCCCGGGAGATGCAGACACGGGTAATGTCCGCTGCCCGGGTGATCACCTGGGGAGCCACCGGCCTCGGCGCCCTGGCCGGCGGCGCGGTCGCCGGCCAGTTCGGCCTTGTCGCCCCCTTCCTCATCAGCGCCGCCATCTCGCTACTGATCGCCCTCGCCGCGTGGCCCTACCGCCGCCGGCTAGCTGCGACCCGGCACCTCACCCGCCGGCGCGGACGGGCCCACCGCATGAACGCCGCTACTGGCCGAGGCGAGGCCGGATGACAAGGCTCGGAGCGCGGATGGCGTCCCGGTGTGGCTGATGCCCGGCGTGCTCAAAGATGCGGTGGCGCCCGAGAATGACGGCGCCGAGTTCGGCGGTCACTTCCTCCTGGGCGTTGAGGTCGATGCCGCGCCAGCGACCAATCGAGCAGGCCCTGCCCGGCCGCGCCCACCCCAGCGCGCCATGTCTGCTATGAGTTGCGCACCACGTCGTCAGCCTCCTCAAAGGGCCAGGCTGCGGAAGGTGAGGTCATCGCTCTAGGAGAGGCGGTCAGCCATCGGAGTCCTCCTCGTCAAGCGCTGCCCGCCGTGAGCGCCTCCAGTTCCAGCTCCAACGCCCTGGCTCTACGGCGCCGGGACGACCGAGACGAGGGTTCCCTGATTGCAGCTGTATGACCCGTCCGAAACCGTGGGCCTGGTCATGCTGACGTCCACCAGGTCCCCGTTCGCCGTGTTCCGGCCGAACGACACGCAAAGCCCGTAGTGTTGCAAGACTGCAGGCGGGCGGTAGGGCTTGGGTGCCACGATCGGGGAGTCGACCTTCGCCTGGACTGTCGCCAGCTGGCCGCTGAGCCTGGCCAGAGTTCCCGCCTCGGCTGACGCCATCTCGCTGGCCTGCGTCGCCCTCCCGGAAAGGGTGTGGAGCAATATCAGGGACATGGTGAGCGCGGTGGCCAGTCCGATGATCAGAACGGCGACGGCCAGCCTGGCCGAGAGCGGCCATGCCCGCCTGGGCTCGCGCTTCGGCGGGGAACTGGGCGGGGTAAGCCCGTAGGTGGCCGCTGGTTCGGCGTGCAATGGCGCCGCGTGGTGATACTCGCCGTTGTCATACGGTGTGTACTGGTCGGCCTGATATTCAGTGTCAGTCTGCTCACTCATCGGGGGTCCCCGTTCATCTCGTGTCTTTTCATGCTGTCAATAGCGGCCCTGATCAGCCCGGCCGCCTGGCGTCCGTGAACTGCCGCCTGGTGCAAGAGCCGGAACCATTCCACGTAGCGCGTGACCTCGTCAGGATCGCTTATCGAGTCCTCACCGCCAATGGTCTCCACGACCACCAGGTCACTGTCAAAAATTACAAAGCCGCTCATCGGGTAAACCGGTACAATGGCTGTCGCCGGGATGATCCCCAGATCCAGCGAGGGCAGTCCTTCGAGCGCGAGCATCCGGTCAAGCTGACCGGCCATGGCGGCCGGTGACACTAGCCGGGTATGCAGCGCGGCCTCCAGGACCACGACCTCAATCCGCTTGCCCGGCCGGTAGAGGATTTGCTGCCGCGCCATCCGCGCGGCAACCATCTGGTCTATGTCCTGATCGGATGCGCCCCACGCACCGGGGCCGGACGCGGAGCGGAGCAGATCGGCCGCGTACTCGTAGGTTTGGATCTGGCTGGGGATCATCACCGGCTGGAACTTCGCGACATGGGTGGCGGTCTCGTACCGTCCCCCGATGCTGGCCTGTTTCGCTGTGGCATTGCCAGCCCGCCGGTACTGCTCGGCCCAGGTCGCGTGCTCGGCCCTGGCGCGGTCTAGCTGATCAAGCAGCGGGCCGGGGTCGGCTGCTGCTGCTTCGGCCCAGGCCGCGATGTCGTCAGGGCTGGGGAACTGCCTGCCAGTCTCGATCTTCGACAGCCGCGACTGCTGCCAGCCGAGGCGCTGGGCGAAGGCGACACCGGTCAGGCCGGTGGCCTCCCGCATAGCCCTCAGCGCCTCGGCAAGTGCTGTCCTCTTCGTGCGTTCTGGCAAGCAGCGCCTCCTTACGCGACTAGCTTCTCCCTGGCGTAGTCCTCCAGGGCCACGCCCGCGTGCATAGCGGCATCCCGCCAATGGTTCGCCCGGACGACCGTCGCGGGGTCGTCGTCTAGCTCGGCTGAGACCAGACGCCCGGCGGCGTCGTAGTCAAGCCACAGCAGCGTGGCCGAGTCGAACAGCCAGAAGTCCCGGACCGGGAGCCCCTCGAACACCGATGTGATCCGGATGTCCTCGCCCGCCGCCACGTTCGGCGGGTACGACCAGGTCAGCTCGTACATGAGGTAATCGGTCAGCGGCTCGCGCACGCCATGCACGCGGGCCGTGATCTTGCCTGCCGCACGTGCTTCCCTGACGCGGGCACACCAGCGCTCCTTGCCGGGCATCGCGGGCTTGGGCTCCCTGGCCAGGAACGCGCGGATCGCCTCGTCCTCGTAGACCTGGTGGGCTTCCCACCTGAACGCGGTGTGCTCGAACTCGAACGCCCGCCAGTACTCCGGGCTGCGCGGGGTGATGATCACGAATGGCTCCCCGCGTCGTAGGCGGCCAGGGCACGGCGCACAGTGTCAATGCTGATCGTCACGGCGCGCTCCCCTGGCAGAACGTTGGCGAGGTTGTCCGTGGTGACCTCGTCAGCCTGGACGGTGAAGCGGCCGTTGTGCAGGTACACGGACGGGCATCCATCGTCTCCGCTTCCGGCTTCCTTCGCGAGCATGATCGGCTTGTCCACGGCGAGACCTTCCTGAGTCGGGCCAGCGCGAATACTGGCCTATGTCCCGCATAGTCACCAGGAACACGGCCATCTGTCAACGTCATCCGCTCAGATCAGCCAGTATTCCATCACATTGCTGAAGATCGCAAGGATTATGCGCGACTAAGCGTTGACAGATGAGAATATTCGAGGATAGTCTATGCGCACGGCCTCTTGATGGGGTGACGACCGACCCTCACGGGCGGGGGATGCCCTTGGTCGGCAGCTCGCACAGTGACCAGGGGATGCGCTTCCCGCCGAGCGATCAAGGAAGGAGCCAGGCCGTGACGCTCGCGCGGGAAGTGCCGCAAACAAAGATCTACGCAAACCCTACAGAAGCGGACCTACTACCAAAAGACGAAGCACAACTAAACGACAAACCCCGCGTGCGGTTCTTCCTTCGCGCGTGGACACAGCAGACGCGGGCGGGCAGCCAGCGGACTGGCAGAGTGGGGAAGCTCTCGCCATTTCAGTGGCTGCCCTCCAGCGTCGCAACCCCCGAATGAGAGGCGAAGGGTTGCGTACCTTCTATCAGTCGCCCGAATACGAGAACGTGGCTACGCCGGGAACCTTTGCGGCTCTGCTGATCATCGGTGACGACGATGGCCCCCACTTCGTATTCGTCAGCGACGACCAGTGCATTGCCGATGTGCCCGTCCCGTGCGGCGTGGCCCTGGAATTGAGTTACGCCCTGAGCAGGTCAGCCCATCACGCCATCCGCGCGGCCGAGCACATTACAGGCGGCTGGGAGACCGACGAAGACCCCGTCGGTCACGCCGAGCATCAGCACGTTGAGCACCCTGCTCAGTCGCCCGCCGCGCTCGCGGGCCCGGTGCCCGCGTTGCCCTACGGTCCTCAGGAGTTCCCGCCCGGGGGGTACCCGCCTCGGGGTCTTCCGGCCGGTTCTGCGCAGGGGCCAGAACCAGCTGAGATCCCGGCCAATCATACTAGGCCGCTGCCGTGCCTGAACGGCTCCCGGATCAGGAGGACCGGATGAAACCTACTGATGAGACGGTGCACGTCGCGCTCCCCCGGACAGTGATGCGTTACTGGCTCACGCCCAGAGGGGATGAGGCGCTGGACGCGGCCCAGCTGGCGCACGAGCGGGCCGTAGCCGACGAAGCCAGGCGGCTGGCCGTTCGCCGAAGGAACCAACCGATACCGGCGCCCCGTCAGCCCCTGGTCTAGGGATGACGCTCGCGCCGGACCGAGATGGGTGTGGCCCTCTGCTGGCAATCCGGAGGGAAAGGCTCTTGTCACGCAGCGGACCACGCCCATTCTCGTGTTTCCCGTCAGAAAGCGTGATGCTAATGCCGCTCTCATACGTCGCGGCCTTCTGCCTGGCCCCGCTGGCCGTCATCATCGGCCGACAGCGGCTCAACAGCCCCCTGGTAACTATCGCCGCCGCCTTCCTCGTTCTCATCGCGGCATTCTCCGTGTTGTTCCTGCTTGCGTTCTGCACGGTGCTCATCCTGGCATGACCCATGCGGAGATAAGGAAAGACAATGATGTGCATAGACCAGATCGCGCAACTGGGGATTAGCCTCCCCTGGGCGCTGCAGACCTATATGGAAGTTCCTGCTGTTCCCGCCGCCGTATCCTCCGCCCGGCTGCACACCCGCCGGACGCTCACAGAATGGGAGCTGGAGGGCCACATAGACACGGCCGAGCTGGTCGTATCCGAATTGGTGACCAACGCCGTCCGCGCATCCCTCGTGCTGTTCCCCGGGGAGCAAGACCGGTGGCCGACAGTGCGGTTGTGGCTGTCCGCAAACGGCGATCAAGTGTTCATCCAGGTCTGGGATGCCAGCGAGGCCAGGCCCGTCCTGCGGGGCGCAGACCCCCAAGCAATCGGCGGCCGGGGGTTGCTGCTCGTGGACCGTATCAGCCAGGGATGGGGCACGTACTGGCCGGTCAGGTCCCCCGGGAAAGTCGTCTGGGCGCTCGTCGTCCCTGCGAATCCGCAACAAGCATGACAGTAATCGAACAAATAACTAATTGCTATCAGTTCATCGAACGGAGGTTTGACATGGTCCTATTGGTGCAGCCCCCCGCTCCCCCGATCGCTGCGACCTTCGCCGTGGTGGCCGACTCCAAGTTGGGCCACGTCGGCAGGATGCCTCAGCAGGTCACCGGGCACGGCCTCGCCTACCTGGCGCTGAAGCAGCTGGCCTCGCAGTCCACCACCTACACCGTGCAGCCGGGGGACTGCCTCTGGTCCATCGCGGCGAAGTTCTACGGCAACGGCGCTCAGTTCATGCGCATCTTCGACGCTAACACCAAGATCATCAGAAGCCCGGGCCTGATCAAGTCGGGTCAGCATCTCGTCATCCCGCACCCGAGCCCCGGCGCCCCCATCCCCGCGCCCGCCGCGCCCGCGAGTCCCGCGCCCGTCGGCCAGGCGGCGGCCACGGCCCCGGGTACCCCTGTGCCGGGGGTTCCCTGGTCCATCTTCAACCAGCCGAACGGCCAGCGGCTGGCAGTCTGGTTCGCCGGGGCATTGCTGAAGACCATTGGTGCTCCGGATACCCCCGGCAATCGCCAGGTGATCTATGACTGGGAAGTCAGCGAGGGGTCCGGGGGGTGGTACAACCCATTGAACGGCGGGGACTTCGGCAACCTCGCTGTCTCGGGAACGCAGTACGGCGGCGGCGCCAGCAATTACCCCAAGCTGGGGATAAACGTGACGGCCATGGCGGGGATCCTGCTGCATGACCAGGGGTTCGGGTATGACGCTATCGTGTCCGCGCTGCGTGCGAATGACCCGGGGAGTGCGCGGCAGGCGATCTGGGCGTCGGACTGGGCGGCCAGTCATTACAACGGGGGCGCCTCATTCTCCGATGCGCCTCTGCCGTTCTGACCGCGGTGACGGCGCTGCGGCCGATATCCGGCCCGTTCGTGGTGGCCGCACCGGCGGGGGCGCGGGTGCGGACCAGGCTCCGCGTGTCCTGGCAGGATGAGGCCATGCTGCGGGCCGCCGGGTCTCACCTGGGATCGCTGGCGGGCCGCGACCTGGCTGCCCGGTGCGCGGAGGGGCGGCTGGACGCGCGGGGCCGCGCGGTGTCCCGCGCCCGGCGGAAGCGGGAGCTGACGGCGGAGTCGTCGTCTCGGTGGGCGGGCTCGATCACCCGCACCAGCGAGGACCAGTGGCAGCTCGGCTGGCGGAACCTGCGCGCGCAGAGGTCAGGGCTGCACGCCCGAATCGGCGCTATTGAAGCCCGGCTCGCCGTCCCGGCCGGCGGAGTTACCGGCCGGGCACGCGGGTACGCGAACCCTGCCGAGCGGCATGGCAAGGCCGTCCGCCTTCAGGCGCTCAAGGCCCGCTTCGCCGCAGTGGACCGGCGGCTGGAGGCGGGGGCAGTGTCGGTGGTGCGCGGCGGGAAACCCCTGCTGCGCAAGCGCGGCAACCTGGCCGCCGCGGGGTTGACCGAGGCGCAGTGGCGGGGCCAGTGGGAATCGGCCCGGTTGTTCCTGACCGCCGACGGGGAGAAGGACAAGGCATGGGGGAACGAGACGATCCGGTGGAACGCGGACGAGGGCTGGCTGGAGGTGAGGCTGCCCGCCCCGCTGGCCCGTCTCGCGAACCGGCCGCACGGCCGGTACCGGCTGTCGTGCCTGGCGGAGTTCTCATACCGGGGTGATGAGGTCGCCGCCCAGGCGGCCACTGGCGCGGTCCGCTACGACATCAGCCACGACCCGGCACGAGATCGCTGGTACCTTGACGCGTCCTGGCGCACCGCGCCGGGGCCTGCCCCCGCCTTGGACGACCTGCGCCAGGCCCCGGTTCTTGCCGTCGACCTGAACCATGGCCACCTGGCCGCGTGGGTGGTCACGCCGGACGGGAACCCGGCCGGGCCGCCCGTGACCATCACGCTGGGCCTGGCCGGGCTGCCCGCCTCGCGGCGCGACGGCCGACTGCGCGCCGCCATCTCCGAGCTGACCAGACTCGCTCGCCAGCACGGCTGCCGGGCGGTCGTGATCGAGGACCTTGACTTTGCCGGCGCCCGCGAGCAGGGTCGCGAGCGCCACGGCAGTCGGCCCTCCCGAGGTCGGCGCGGACGGGGCTTCCGGCGGCTCGTCTCGGGCATCCCCACCGGCAGGTTCCGCGACCGGCTCACCCAGATGGCCGCCAACGCGGGCCTGGCGGTGATCGCGGTCGACCCGGCCTACACGTCCCGATGGGGCCGCGAGCACTGGCTCACCCCCTCGCATAACCAGGCATCCCCGATCTACACCGGCCACCACGCGGCCGCTGTGGTGATCGGCAGGCGTGCGCTCAGCCATCGGGCGCGGCGACGGACAGGCGTGACCGGCGGCGGCCAGCGGACCAGCCGCCGGAGAGCTGCCCCCCGAGCACCCGTGGCCAGGCGAGCGGACAGGAACAGCAGGCCCCGCGAGGCCCAGCGGCAGCCACACTCGTGGCAGAAGACCGCGACGGCTAAGCGGACCCGCCTGCCCGACCAGGCGACCCAGGACCGTCCGGAGCCGCCGGCCAGTCAGGACCATGTCCTGCTAGCTCAATAGGAACGGTTGAACGACTGCGTGGCGGAACTGCGCGGCCAGGGCCGCGGACTGGGCGCTCTGCGACTTGATGATCGCGGCGACGGTCCGCCCGATCGGGTCGGCGGCGCGGATCGCGTCGAGGCTGGCGCGTTCGGCGCGCCGCTGCGGGCGCGATCCGCCGGAGACGGGCAGCAGGCCGCAGGCGCCGGCCAGCGAGGCCAGGCCCGCCGACCACGGGTCGGTGGCCCACAGGCCCGCCGCCTGCCCCGGGTCACCCTGGACGGCGCGCTGCACGCGCCGGGTGGCCGTGACCCGCCGTTCGTTGACGGTCAGCGCGCCGCGGATGGCCAGCTCGGTCAGCACCGCCCCGGCCAGGGCCACCCGGAACCCGGAGCGGCCGCGGTCACGCAGGCGTCCGTCCCGCGGGCTGCACGCCAGGGCCAGCAGGAACTCGGCCAGCAGCGGGCGCCCGGGCGTCCTGCCCACCCTAGCCTCGGCCGGGGTTCCCGCCGAGCGTCCGCTGGAGGAACTCCACCTGGAGCAGCATCAGGTTCTCGGCGACCTCCTCCTGCCGGGCCAGGTGGGTGACGCCGGACAGCGGCAGCACGGTGTGCGGCCGTCCCGCGGCCAGCAGCGCCGAGGACAGCCGCAGCGTGTGCGCCACCACCACGTTGTCGTCGGCCAGGCCGTGGATGAGCATCAGCGGCCGTTCCAGCCGCGGCGCGTCATCGATCAGCGAGTTGTGGGCGTACGCCTCGGCGTGCTCGTCCGGGTGGCCGAGGTAGCGCTCGGTGTAGAAGGTGTCGTAGAGCCGCTGGTCGGTGACGGGCGCGCCGGCGACGGCCGCGTGGAAGACGTCCGGCCGGCGCAGCACGGCCAGCGCGGCCAGGTATCCGCCGTGCGACCAGCCGCGGATGCCGACCCGGGTCAGGTCCAGGTCGGGGTACGCCTGGGCGGCCGCCCGCAGCGCCTCGACCTGGTCCTCGAGGTTGGGCGTGGCCTCGTCGTACTGGACCAGCCGGTCCCAGCCGGGCCCGCGGCCCGGCGTGCCCCGCCCGTCCGCGATCAGCACGGCAAAGCCCTGGTCGGCGAACCACTGTGAGGTCAGGTACGTGTTCCGGCTGGACAGCACCCGCTGGGCGGCCGGGCCGCCGTACGGGTCGCACAGCACCGGCAGCCGGGCCGAGCCGCGCTCGTGCCCGCGCGGCAGCAGCAGCGCGCAGCGCAGCTCGTGCTCGCCGACGGTGAAGAACGTGACCTCCGGGGTGAGCGACGGGGTCTCGGCGAGCGATTTGATCTCCCCGGCCGGCTCGCCGCCGCGCCGCACCTGGACCCGCACGCCGAACCAGTCGAGCGAGCGGGACGTGGTGATCACGACGTCCCCCTGGCGGTCCGCCTGGTGCAGGCCGGGCTCGGGGGTGAGGGTCCCCGTGGTGAGCGGCGCAGTACCGCCCGGGCCCGCGGTGTAGACGTGCTGCTGGGCCGGGTCCTCCCCGGTGGCTGTGAACAACACGTCGTGGCCGACGTCGAGGACGTCGGCCACGTTCAGGTCCGGCGGCGTAACCGGGTCCTCACCGATCATCAGCCGGTAGGCACCGTCACGGGCGATCACCCGGACGAGCTGTCCGCCCGCCGTCCAGGCCGGGGTCCCGATGACCACGTTGACCCAAGCCGGGTCGGTGTCCTCGCAGATCCGCTTCGTCGTGCCGTCCTCGCCCACGGCCAGCACCCGCATCGTGCGCTGGTCACGCGAGCAGACCTGGAGCAGCGCGGGCCCGCCGCGTGACCAGTGCGCCGCGGTCAGGTACTCCGCGTCGGAGGGGTCCCAGTCCACCTGGGTCAGCGCCGCGTCCAGGTCGGCCAGCACCACGCTGACGTCGGCGTTGGCCGTGCCGGCCCGCGGGTAGGCGACCTCGGTCGGCGGGCGGTCCGGGTGGGCCGGATCGGACAGGTACCAGCGAGCGACCGGCGTGGTGTCCACGCGCGCCACCAGCAGTTGCCGGCCGTCGGGGGACCACCAGTAGCCGCGGGTCCGGTACATTTCCTCCGCGGCCACGAACTCGGCCAGGCCATAGGTCACGTTCGGGCCCTCGGGCACGGCCAGCGCCCGGTCACCGGTGCCGTCCGCGGCCACGACGCGCAGCGTGCCGCGGGACACGTACGCGATGTGGGTCCCCGTCGGGTCGGGCCGCGGGTCGAGCACCGGGCCCGGCACGGCCAGTTCGAGCAGCGGACCGCCGTCCGGATCGGTCAGGCTGGCCACGAACAACCGTCCGGACAGGGTGAACGCCGCGATCCGCACGGTCTCGTCGGTCGCGAACGACACCACGCCCGCCGCGGACTGCCGGGTCCGCTCCCGGCGGGCGCGCTCCTCGGGGGGCAGGTTCTCCTCGCCGCCGGACAGCAGCGCACCCGGGTCGGCGACGAGGCGCTCGGCGCTGCTGCCGGTGTCCTGGACCCAGAGGGCGGTGCTGCGCTCGGTGCCGGACAGCGCCCGGAGGAAGGCGATCCGGCTGCCGTCCGGGGCGATCGCGAACGCGTGCGGGACACCGAGGGAGAACCCGACGGTGCGGGCGTACTGGCGGGGAAAGCTGGTGGTGGCGTCGCTCATGGTCAGATCATTGCAGGCCGCTGCTTATCCGGTGAACCGGACAGCCACCCCTGGGGCCGGGTCGTGACGTGACGGTGTTATCGCGGGTGGCCCGTTCCCGGTAAGCTATACGCGTCCCGGCGGCGGCCGGGCAAGTTCCGGCCGTTCGCACTCCGCTCCAGGCGTCGGATGGCTGGTCGGGCGGAGTAGCTCAGTCAGGCAGAGCAAGCGGCTCATAATCGCTGTGTCGCCGGTTCAAGTCCGGCCTCCGCTACAGCCCGCCGTGAGCGCGGGCCGCTATCCTTAAGGGTGCGAAACCGGCGGGATGCCGCTGCGGTACCCGCGAGAGGGACCAGATGAGCTCATACGGGAGAAAGGCACTCCATCGTGGCTGCGACAGACGTTAGGCCCAAGATCACGCTGGCCTGCCAGGAGTGCAAGCACCGCAACTACATCACGCGCAAGAACCGGCGGAACGACCCCGACCGGATCGAACTCAAGAAGTACTGCCCGAACTGCCGCTGCCACCGGCCGCACCGGGAGACGCGGTAGGCGCAGGCGTCCCGCGCCATGGCCATCGACCGCGCGTTCGCCGGGCGCACGTTCCCGGCCGGGGAGCCGTACGAAGTCAGCCGGGTCAAGATCGCCGAGTTCGCCGACGCGATCGGTGACCCGAACCCGCTCTACCGCGACCGGGCCGCGGCGCAGACGGCCGGGTACCCCGACGTGATCGCGCCGCCCACGTTCGCGATCGTGGTCACCATGGCCAGCAGCGCGCTGGCCATGGCCGATCCCGGGCTCGGCCTCAACTACGCCATGGTCGTGCACGGCGAGCAGCGCTTCGAGTACTCGCGCCAGATCATGGCGGGCGACGTGGTCACCGCGCAGTCCACGATCACGGAGATCAAGGACGCCGGGCGCAACGTGCTGCTCACCACCGCGACCGAGATCCGCACGGTCGGGGGCGAGCACGTGGTCACCGCGCACTCGACACTCGTGGAACGCGGCGGTGCCGGAGGTTCGTCATGACCGAGCAGGTCAGATACGACGAGGTCAAGGCGGGCACGGAACTGGAGCCGGCCCGGTACCCGGTCACCCGGCTGAGCCTGGTGAAGTACTGCGGTGCGTCGGGCGACTTCAACGTGATCCATTGGAACGAGCGGATCGCCAGGTCGGTCGGGCTGCCGGACGTGATCGCGCACGGCATGTTCACGATGGCGCGGGCCGGGCGGTACGTGACCGACTGGGCCGGCCCGCAGGCGCTGGTGGTCGAGTTCGGCGTCCGGTTCTCGTCGCCGGTGGTCGTGCCCGACGACGACGTCGGCGCGACCATCGACGTCAGCGGCGTCGTCGGGGAGAAGCTTGACGGCAACCGGGTCGTGCTGGTGCTCACCGCGAGGTCCGCCGAGACCAAGGTCCTGACCCGCGCCCGCGCCGTCGTCCGCCTGCCCTGAATGGCGGGCCTCGAACCGGGCAATGGCGCAGATCCGGGCCGGCGTGCATGAACTTACGGTCGGGGAGTTGGCCGCGCGGAGCGGGGTGGCCGTCTCGGCCCTGCACTTCTATGAGGCCGAGGGGCTGATCTCGGCCCGGCGCACCGCGGGCAACCAGCGGCGCTATCCCCGTCACACGCTGCGCCGGGTGGCGTTCATCCGTGCCTCCCAGCGGGTGGGCATCCCGCTGCGGACCATCCGGGAGGCCCTCGACCGGCTGCCCGGAAACCGGACGCCCACCCGGGCCGACTGGGCCCGCCTGTCCGCGGCCTGGCGTGAGGACCTCGACGACCGGATCGGCCAGCTCGAGCGGCTGCGGGACCGGCTCACCGGCTGCATCGGATGCGGCTGCCTGTCTATCGACCAGTGCGGGCTGACCAACCCCGACGACGTCCTGGGCCAGGAGGGCCCCGGGGCCCGCAAACTGCTGGACGGGTAGCGGTTCAGGACTCCGGATCGATCCCGGGCCAGGCCGGGACCCTGACCGTGCGGTGCCCGGGTGTGCCGCCCAGGATGACCCGGCGCAGTGAGACGTCGTTGCGGGTGGTGGTCTCGTGCAGGAGCCTCTCCGGATTGGCGGTTATCTCGATGTAGTACGTGCCGTTCGGCACGCCGGTGATGTCGAACGACTGCCCGGCCACCGACTGGGCGTAGGTGTCACCCCAGCCGACCGGGAGTTCCTCCCGCACCCACAAGGCGCTCGGCAGGCCGCAGTTGGCGCTGGTGTTCCCGAACACCGGCGGCTGCCACACAGCGTGCGGCGCCAGCAGGTCGACCGGGTCGCTCGGGCCGAGGCAGAATCCGACCTTGTGGCTGCGCACCGCCACCGACCTGGCCGAGTTGAGCAGCGTGTACCGGGCGAACTGCTCGAAGTGCCAGTGATGGTGGCCCTTGAGGTTGTCGAAACCCATGGTGCCGGCCGGGGCCCGGCCGATGACGTGGCCGTTACGCAGGAAGTACTGGTACGCCCGCATGACCGATGAGCCCCCGGAGCGGAAGCCCTCGACATCGAGCGGGCCGTTGCCGCCGATCCATACGGTGGCCGAGAAGTTCAGCAGGTCGCGGCCGGATCCGGTGTGCGACGTGCTGATCCCCCAGGACGGCAGGGCCACCAGGTCAGGCAGGGCGGCCCGTGGCGGGTTCGCCAGGTCCGGGACCTGCGGCAGCGGGCGCGGGGCCGCGGGCGCGGGCCCGGCGTCCCGGCTCCGGGCCGCCGGGGCACCGGACCCGCTGACCACGGTCACCGCCGCAGCGGCGGCAGCGTCGGCGGCGGGGACGTGAAACAGCCGGACGTAGCTGGGGGTGACCGTCTCCGTCACCTGGTA
>Ga0102924_1002353_pt1 | contig 20710 bp, 17 predicted proteins | sample PaiPotPPM11metaG_FD_80116 | JGI IMG/M metagenome (GOLD analysis project Ga0102924, IMG submission 80116) | Iron sulfur acid spring bacterial and archeal communities from Banff, Canada, to study Microbial Dark Matter (Phase II) - Paint Pots PPM... ...
ATCTCAGACTGGGCGCTTACTCGGATTCTTCCTCCGAACCTAAATCGTGTATGAACGCAACGGCGTCTTTAATTTCTTTCGAATGATTCGATTTCTGAAACATCCGAATTGCCGCAATTCCTGCCGCTCCCGCCCGAATGCAGCTAGCCGCGTTTTCGGCATTCACGCCACCGATTGCAACCACCTTCATATCCGGTACGGCGCGACATATTTCAGCGAGCTTCGCCAGACCTTGCGGCGCGCCAAACTTCATTTTGGAGGGCGTTTCAAAAATCGGCCCCAAAAAAATGTAGTCGGCCTGGGCACTCTCTGCTTTGCGCGCCTCTTCCAGGCTGTGGCAAGAAACTCCAATCGCGAACTCCGCAGGAGCGTTCCCGGCGCGGCACCAACGCATCACATCGCCCGCAGCCAGTGATTCGTGCCCAAGATGCACGCCGTGCGCACCGGCCGCCAGCGCCACATCCAGCCGATCGTTAACTATCACCCGCGCAGAACCTAGGTTTCCCTCCTCGCGTTCGGCAGCCATTTGCACAGCCCGCCGCGCAAGCTCGAGCAATTCGCGGGCCGGCAAATCCTTCTCGCGGATCTGCACCCAATTCACGCCCGCTTCCACAGCCCTGCGAATATTTTTCAGTAAGTTGGAGGCGCCAGCCGGGGCCACCGCCGGATTCAGCGATTTCCTCTCGGTAACATAGCAAACGATGGTTTGGTTAGCTGCGGCTTTCAACGATGGTAGTCCGCCGGCGAAAGGCTTCGAGCACAAACAATACATTCATCAACCCCAGGCCCGAAATAGCGCCGCGCAAAAAAGAATTCTTTACGAAAAATGCCAGTTCCGGATAGCGGTAGAGAAAATAATTCATCTCCCAGAATTCGGACCAGGGAACCAAAATCAGCGCCAGCCCTAATTCGAGCCAGAGCAAGAGCAGCAGCAGACGGAGGATGCGGTTCATCATCAGGCTAAGGATTATGGGAGATTATTCCCGCGCTCGCAAGATTTACTGCTCTTCTACGCTCTTGTGCATTCATGTGCTCGAGCCGACTGCCACTGGGCCGTAGGACGCTCGGACCCGCGGCGATGAAATCCCTCCCCACCATGTTTCCAAAATCGAGATGGGAGTACAATGCTGGCGTTCCAGAGTCCGAAGTTCTGCTTCTGTTCACTGAAATGCAGTTCCACGAATTTGGCGCGCGGCTGCTGGAGAGAAACAGTCCACTAATATTCCGAAGTAAATTCGATCGGATTAAAGGAGAAACTCATGCCAACGATTACCACCAAAGACGGCACAACGATTTATTACAAAGACTGGGGAAAAGGACAACCCATCGTCTTCAGCCACGGCTGGCCTCTTTCCGCGGATGACTGGGACGGCCAAATGTTGTTCTTCGGCCAGCACGGGTTTCGTGTGATCGCGCACGACCGCCGCGGGCACGGCCGCTCCGGCCAGACTTGGGACGGCAATGAAATGGACACTTACGCGGACGATCTTGCCGGCCTATTCGAACATCTCGATCTCAAGGACGCGATTATGGTCGGCCACTCCACTGGCGGGGGCGAAGTCGTGCGTTATCTGAGCCGCCACGGTTCCAGGCGCGTTGCCAAAGCCGCACTCATTAGCGCAGTTCCTCCGCTAATGCTGAAAACGGAAAAGAATCCTGAAGGAGCGCCGATTTCCGTTTTCGATGATCTTCGGGCTCAACTCGCCGCCAACCGGCCTGAGTTCTACAGGGACATTACTATGCCGTTTTACGGCTACAACCGTCCGGGCGCCAAAATCTCCGAAGGCATCCGCGAACACTGGTGGTTGCAGGGAATGTTGGGCGGCATGAAGGCCCACTATGATTGCATCAAGGCTTTCTCGGAAACCGACTTCACCGAGGACCTGAAGAAAATCGAAATCCCCGTATTGGTGATGCACGGCGACGACGATCAGATTGTGCCGATAGCCGCTGCGGGACCCAAGTCCGCGAAAATCCTGAAGCATGCAACGCTGAAGGTCTATAAGGGCTTTCCACACGGCATGCCCACGACCAACGCAGACCAGATCAACGCCGACTTGCTCGCCTTTTTCAAAGGCGCGGCTACTGCATCAGCGTAACGTCGGGTGGCCCGGCCTTGGGCTCGTGCAGTAAAGGTCGGGCTCTCGATCCCGAAGACATCTGAGCGGTATGCGCCTCAAACCTCTATGGGAATGCCCGAAGTGTGGAAGGGCCTTCGCGAACCGCAACCAATCACATTCCTGCTCCAGCTACACCTTGCGCCAGCATCTTGCCGGAAAAAGTCCGCGCGCCATCGCGCTATTCCGCCACTTTGCAAAACTCGTAAAGCGATGTGGGCCGATACGCGTGCTGCCGGAAAAAACGCGCATAGCATTTCAGGTGCGCATGAGTTTCGCGGCGGTGAGTTTGAGACGGGATAGCATCGTAGGTCACGTCGTGCTCGCGCGCCGGCTGGAAAATCCCCGCTTTACGAAGATCGAGTACATTTCCCCCCGGAATCACGTGCATCATTTCCGGTTCCATTCGCGCGCAGACTTGGATCGCGAAGTACTCGGCTGGCTTGGAGAGGCTTACCGCGTTGGACAGCAACTCCACCTGGCAAATCGAAAGCGATCGTCGAAATGATCCCGGGTTTCTTCCGTGCTTTGCGGAAACATGCTAACGGGAAAAAGATTTAACGTCGCTGCAGCGTGGAAATACGGTCGGCGACGTCGCGGTACTCGATATTCGCGGCATAGACTTGGCGGAAGCAATCGAGCGCTGCTGTGGAGTCTCCCGCAGCATCGAGCGCCAACCCCAGGTCGTACCGCAGCGCAAGAATCGTCTCATGCTCAAGTCCGGGAACTTCCAACGCCCGCCGGTACCAAAGCGCGGCAATATTTGGCTCGCCTTTATCCATGAACGAAAGCCCCAGCATGGTTGAACAATTCATGGTGTAACGGAACGGTTTGCCCTTCTGCACCGCTTTCGCCACCTTTTGGAATTCGCCAATCGCTTCGTCCAACAATCCCATTTCGCGGTAGGCAATGCCGAGGTTGTAATGCGTCTCCAAGTCTTCGTCCTCTTCGCCTAACTCGCCCAATTCGCTGCGGAATTCCTGAAAAACCTCCGCCAGCTCGTTCAAACTTTCCGCGGTTATCTCCGGCGGCGCGCTCGAAGTTTTGCCGGCAGAAATCTTTGACGATCCATTTTCCGTGCTTGCCGCCGCAGGAACGGAGCTTGCCACTGTATAGGGCAGCGGCTCCTTCATGTCCTCTGGAATCGACGCTATGGCGCTGTCCGCTGCCGGTACCTCTAAGTCTTCCACTTCGGCGGCCAACTCGTTCAGGAAATCCTCAGTGGTCGCCGGGTCTCGCGGTTTTTCCGCTGCGACCGGCTCCTCCGTCAACTCCAGCTCAAATTCTCCGTTACTGGAAGCCACCGGTTCTTCGGGGAGCAGTTCAAACGCGGGCTCTTCGACAAGTTCAATAGAAGGCGTCTCATCGGCTGCCGCACTGCTCTCCTGTATCTCGAATACATCCGGTTGCACGGAAACTTCATCGTTGGATGCCGGACTTGGCTCCGGCTTAACGTCGAACGCGGGAGGCGCTTCAAGCTCCAATTCAATAGGCTGCGGTTCGACCGTCGAGCTAGCTTCGGAGTCGTCGAGCACAAACACCGGTTCAGTCTCAGATTCAGGGATGGGCTCGGGCGCGGCTTCTGACGCAGCGGCAACCTCAGGTTCGGTCGCAGTTGTTTCACTGGCCGCTTCAGCCACCGCCGTATCTTCCGCCGCGACGCCTTTTTCAGCGTCCGCCACATCCTGCGATATCGCTTCCCACTCGTCGGACAGATCTAGCTCTTCCCCCGCAGTCGCAGCCTGCGGTTCAGCCGGGGATGGCAGCGGCGCGTCAACGGGTATGGTCGGCTCTTCCAGCTGGACCGGCGCAACGGTAAATTCTTCTACAACCGGTGCTGAAGATACGGGGATCGTCGGCGCGCTTGCCAGAGGTATCCCGAACTCGGCTGCGATATCCTCAGCGCTCAACTCGCGGGTATCATCCACCGGGACCGCCCCTTCGGATGCTGCCTCCACCGTCGACCGCGCATTCGCTTGCGCCGCGGCCGGGACATCCGACGCAGACGGCAAGTTCTCGGCACTCGGCGCGCTTGTTGCAGAAACAGCAGACGTCGCTTCAACGCCTCCTGCCTTCTGAAATCTTTGCCGCAATTCCGCAAAACGGTCCGCGTTTACCTGATCGTTGCGCTCCCGGTGTATTTGTTCGAGCTGACCGGCCAGTTCAGCCGTTCGCTGTTCGTTGCCGGCGCCCAAATAAAGATCCAACAGCCTTTCTAGCGTTGTGGTATGCCGCGGCGCTTTCTGCAACACATTTTCAAGCAGGTGCGTGGCCTTCTGCGTCAAACCATAGCTGGAAAACAGATCTACGTCAGTCAGCGCCTGAGCCACGTACCGCTGCGTTTCTTCGTCCAGAGCTTCTTCTACTACCGCCTGCGGAGTCACCGCCGCTTGCGGAACTCGTCGGGCGTCTTTTTCTGCTTGCGATTCCGGCGGCAAAGGTTCGGCCTCCGGCATGGGAGCCCCGCCGCTGCGTGCTCGAAGCGCGTTTAGCCGCTCCACAATGCGTTCGTCATCCTTATTGCGTTCAACAAGCTCTTGCAGCAGCTCTTCAGCCCGCGGAAAATTCCCGGCGGCGGCGTAGGCGTCGGAGAGCTGGCCAAGCGTGGCATTTAGCCTGAATGGATCGCTGGTAGTCCGGCAGAAATCGGCGAGCATCTCCAACGGTTCCGTGTCTCCCGGCAGGCGCTCGCTCGCAGTGGTCAGCAAGTTCAAAAACTTGTCTTGCTCGCCCGCCTCGATCATGGGGCCGCGTAATTCTTGTATTAGCGGCAAGGCTGCTTTCGTTTCTCCGCCCTCAATCTGCTTCTCGGCTACCTTGTAGAGCAGCCCGTAGTGGGCGTGTCCCAGCGCAAGCATCCTGCGGCCGCGATGGGCGGCTTTCTCGGTTTGCCCGGCGCGTAGCTCGTAATCCACGATCATGCTTGTCACATCGCCGCCCGTGTTCGCTTCCGGGTGTGATTCCAGGACTGGGATGGCCTGCGCGGTTTTGTTATTCGCGTTCAGCGCTTTCGCTTTCAGCAGAACTGCGGCCGCATTCGTAGGATCTGCTTCCAGGCAGCGCTCGATCAGTTTCTCGGCTTCGTCTTTTTCGCCGCGTTCGAAGAGCCTTTGCGCGTAAGCCAGATACGTTTGCGCCGCTTCTTTCTTCTGGCCCATCAAGTTGTAAAGTTCAGCCAGACGCATCTGCACGCGCAGATTTTCGGGCTCCACTTCCAGCAAACGGTGCAGCACCTCCACCGCTTTCTGTGCGCGATTAGCTTTCAGGTGAGATTCGGCGATCTGCAGGAATAGCGGTCGAGCTTCGCTTAGAATTCCTTGCTGCACGTAAAGATCAGCCAGGCGTTCCAGCGGCGGCAGTTCACTGGGAGCCAACTTCGCAATCTTCTTGTAAATTGCTATGGCTTTGCTGTTGAAACCATCGTTCAGGTAAACCTGCGCCAGCCGTTCGAAATACTCGATGGCATGCGCCAGGTCCGCTTGGCGGGCGTAGAGGTCCCCCACCGTCATCAGCGTGGCTTGGTCCTTTGGATCGTGACGCAGAATCTGCTGATATTCCGCGATCGCCTGCGCGACCTTGCCCTGATTCAGAAATTTCAGCGCGTTTTCCAGCGCTTTGTTTTTGTTGAAGGCCATGAATTGATTTCGCTGCTCCGCCTTCCCCTACGGCGGGACGTACCTAGCCCACTATGGCGGCTCAGTCGAGAAGGTTAGCATGCGTGAAAAACATGGAGCAATGAACCGGATGGCGAAGGTGCCAAAGGCGACAACAGTGCCTTTTACGCGCCTAGCCCTGTAGGTAGAAATAATTCACGGGCGTTTCATGCCTTCCGACAGGCCGCCTTAGAATCCCGCCTCAGCGGGCAGGCCGTGGCTCTTCCTGCGGCACCGCTACGGAGGGAAGCGGGCTCTCGTTCTTCCGACCTTGCTTTAATCGGCTTAGTTCGAAAAACGCGCTGGAAAATGCGTGCTTGGTTGCCAGCGAGGTCTCCACGCCGCACGTACAGCCCGGACATTCCCGCCGTACCATCGCAGCGCTCTGCCGAGCATACGCTTCGGACGCCAGGATGTTTGCCAGGCTGTCGCGCAAAATATTTCCAACCGGCTTGAGCGGATAGCACCCCGTCAGCACGTCGCCATTCGATATCACGAACACTTGCGTGTAACCAAGCACGCACGCCGGCTCCTCGAGCTTCTCGTTGTTGTAATACCGCGTAACATAATCGACCTCATAAGAAGGCCGTTTCAAAACGTCGCGCAGGAAATTCGATATCTGGACCACATCGCCCTGTTGCGGCCACATTAAATCCGTATCGGCGTTTTTCAGAAAACTTAAACTTCGGCTCAGAATATTGATTTCAATGGTGGCTCCCACTCCGTGGGCCACCTCTGCGAGCTTTTCCAGTTCCCCAGCCGAAAGGCGGTTCAGCGTGACGGAGATTGCAACTTCCTTGCCTCGAAGCAATCGAATGCCTTCCAGTCCCAACTCAAAATAGCCTTGGATTCCCCGGATCAGGTCGTTGGTTTCCTTTAACCCGTCGATAGACACGGCCACTTTCGTGATCGGGGAATCGTTAATTTCCTTGTGAAGCTTTTTGAGCAGCAAACCATTCGTTTGGATGATGATTTTCTTCAGGGGTGAGGTGTTCGCGGATTTCAAAATCTGAAAGAAATCTTTCCGCAGCAGAGGCTCGCCGCCGGTAAAGCGCAGGTTAGTAATGCCCGCTTCGCCTATCTCGTTCACAAGTTGCACCGCGCGGTCGGTGCTGATCCCGTCTTGCCAACGCGATTTCCAGTAATCGCAGCTGATGCATCCGGCCTGGCAATTTTCGGTGAGCTTTACGTGAGCAGCCAACGGCTGGATGCGTGAGGGCAGCAGTTTGTTAGAGAACTGGCTGCCTAGCCACATCCGCGTTAGATATAGACCACGAAAAGACATCGCTTTCTCCAACTACACCATCCCACTTCACGCGCGAATCCTGTTTCTCAGGAAGGCCCGCTTCGTTCGCCGTTATCAATGTTATCACAATGAAAAGCCTTCACTCGCTGGGCGACTTGCCGCCTACCTCCGGAAATCAGGGGAAACGGCATTGCAAGTCGACGACCCTAAAGGTACTCTAACCGCCCTGACGTCCATAACAATCCAGAAAAGCGAGGAAGTATGTCGATGATCAGCCACTCTGCGCAGCAATCCTTCATTTTTTCGCTGGCGGGCAGCTCGCCCAACGGAAGAAGGTGCGTTTTTGTTCCTGTCCAAATCCTCATCCTTCTTTTCGCGTTCGCCACGGCTCGATCCGCTTACTGTCAAACTGCCGCCCCAGGCCTTGACGCTGCGACGGAAGCCAAGATATCCAAGTTACTTGCCGATAGTGGTGCGCCGAGCGTCTCTATCGCCATCGTTGAACGCGGACAGCCCGTCTACGCTAGGGCCTTTGGCAACGCCTCGCTGGATCCCAATCGCGCTGCAGATTCACACACTCGCTACGCCGTCGGCTCCGTCAGCAAGCAATTCACCGCCGCCGCAATCCTTTTGATCGCTGAGCAGGGCAAACTATCCCTGGACGACAAAGTCTCGAAGTATTTTCCAGATCTTACCCGCGCCAATGAAATTACCGTCCGCGAATTGCTCTCGCACACTTCCGGCTATGAAGACTACGCGCCGCAGGACTACATAATCCCGGAGTGGATCAAGCCCACCACCCCGGAGGCCGTCCTCGATCAATGGGCGAAAAAGCCCTTGGATTTCGATCCCGGCACGCGCTGGCAATACAGCAACACAAATTACGTTCTCGCCGGCCGCATTTTCGAAAAAGCTTCCGGCCAACAGTTGATGCCATTCTTGAAAGAGAAGTTTTTTGATCCTCTAGGCATGACTTCCGCCGGTGATTGCAGCGTCGATAAGACTCCTGAAGATGCCGTCGCCTATACGCGTTACGCCCTCGGCCCTGCGCGTCCAGCGTTGCGAGAAGGTCCTGGTTGGTACTTCGCTGCCGGCGAACTCTGCATGACTCCTGCCGATCTCGCCCGCTGGGACTCTGCGTTCCTGCACAAACAAATCCTTTCCGCCCAGTCCTACGACGAATTCACCAAGGAAATCTTTCTCAAAAATGGCAACCACACTCACTACGCTCTGGGTCTTCAGATCGGACAGCACAATAATATTCCCGTCATTTACCACGGCGGCGAAGTTTCCGGATTCCTCACGCTTAACCAGGTGTTTCCAACCCGAGACGCCGCCGTAATCGTGTGTTCGAATCAGGACGGCATCGACCTGATCGAACCGGTCGCGGATGTAATTGCCAACTGGGTCCTGGGCTTGGAAAACGCCAATTCCAATGGTGTGGCTTCGCCCTCGGACCTCCAACAAGTTCGGAATATCTTGGAGGGGCTGCAAAAGGGACAGATAGATCGCTCGCTGTTCACCAGCAATATGATTTTTTATTTCAGCGAGACGGCGGTCCACGACATTCAATCTTCTCTTTCGCCGCTCGGCGCGTTGAAATCTGTCACTCGCGTCCGCGAGGGGTTGCGGGGGGGAATGACCTTCCGAGCCTACGATCTACAATTCGAAAAAAGGAAGCTGATCCTCACCGTTTACCTTACTTCCGACGGCCACTATGAGCAATTTCTGATCATGGAAGAACTGTAGGGAGCTTTGAGCAGCAGGGAATTCGAGTTCTACGAAAGAGGCAGCGTGACCTGAACGGCGCCTACGGCCCAGCAACCCGCCTCGCGCACCGGAGCGTAGGAAAAGCGGTGCAACGGAGTTGGCCCATGACGCTGCAAAGCCTCCAAATGTTCGGGCGTGCCGTAACCCTTATTCTGCGCGAATCCATACTGCGGATAGAGTTGGTCGTATTCCATCATGCGATTATCGCGCTCCACTTTCGCCAGAATGGAAGCCGCCGCAATCGAGACCGAACGTGCATCGCCATGAATTAGCGCTTTCTGTTCAATAGGCAAATCAATTTCAATCGCATCGAGCAGTAGATAATCTGGTAGAGGAAAAAGTTGCGAAACTGCGGCCATCATCGCCTGGCGGCTGGCTTGATAAATGTTCCACGCATCGATTCGGCTGGCTTCAATTTCCGCCACTGCCCAAGCCAATGCGTGCTCGCGTATGCGCGGAGCTAATTCGTGCCGGCGCTCCGGAGTCAGCTTCTTGGAATCGTCTAGTCCGACAATCCTGCGCCGGGGATTCAAGATGACGGCCGCAGCTACTACCGGACCGAATAGTGACCCACGACCCGCTTCATCCAGTCCCGCAATACGCTGCCAGCCGTGTTGGCGTGCGTCGCGCTCGTAGCGCGTACAGCAAAGTCTGCCCATCGGCCACGGATTTTAGCACACGCCGAAGCTGCCGATTTCCACAAACGCGATTTTTTATCAGCGATAGTGCGCGTGCAGCATGCAGTTCCGCGCCTAGCCGCGCAAATAAAAAAGCCCGCCCCGGTTCCCCGGAGCGGGCAAAATTCCAATCGAGTGATTATTCTGCTGCCGTCGCGACAGCCGCCTTTTCGTACCGGTCTGCTCGCTTGATACGCGCAGCCTTGCCTTTGCGCTTGCGAAGGTAATTCAGCTTCGCTCGGCGAACACGCCCGTGCTGCACCACGTCAATCGAACTGATCATCGGCGAATGTACAGGAAAGATGCGCTCCACTCCAATTCCAAAGCTCACACGCCGGACGGTAAACGATTCGCCTAGAAGTTCGCCGCGCCGGCTCATCACCACGCCTTCAAACGGCTGAATACGCTCTTTGGCTTCCTCGCCTTCTTTTAACCGCACGTTCACACGAATCGTGTCTCCCGGACGAAACACGGGATGGTCCTTGCGGAGTTGGGACTGCTGCGCCTTTGCAATTATCGGTTTCATGACTCATTATCCTGCAGACCCGCTCAGGTGGGGCCAGCACACAACGCACAATCTCCGATTATAGCCAATTCGCCCACCCCTGCCTAGCCAAACTTACCGCGTCTGGTATCTTGACACTTCGCGCAGGTCACCCTAGCATCGAGAATTGTCTTGTGGCCGGTTTAGCTCAGAGGTAGAGCGAGGGTCTCATAATCCCTAGGTCGTGGGTTCGAGTCCCACAGCCGGCACCAAATCCTCCTGCTATAACAACGTCCTTATCCTGAGGCGTTGGCTACCTCGCCGTCAAATTCGTTCCCACGTTCAAATTTCTGGTTAGGTCGCGAACCGTGGGCAAAAAGCCTTTTAAACACGAAAACGAAATACCGCCAGCAGGAATATTCAAATGACAGTCAAAAATTAAGCCGGAACCGTGCGGTCATTAGGAGATTGAATTTTAGTATTGTTGGAGAATCACGAAGTTTGTTTTGAAAGAGGCCGATTAGCGTGAAGAAATGGTTAGCGCTTTTCTTTTTGATCGTTGGTACCGCGTTTGGCCAGAGCACCAGCGGTGAACTGCGCCTGAAAGTGACCGATCCGTCCGGCCTTGGCCTGAAAACCACCGTCCAGATTATCAGCGATGCCAATCACTATCGAAATATCCTGGCAACCAACGATCAGGGCATCCTCAATGTGCAGCGCCTGCCGTACGGTATCTATCGCCTCGAAATTAGCCAACCCGGCTTCGCATCGATGTCCGTATCTGTCGAGATTCGCTCTTCTCTTGCCACCGAGTACACAATTCAGCTCAAGCTACCTACCGTGAATCAATCCGTTACGGTCAGCGCGCCCGATACTCTGATCGATCCCGATCAAGCCGGCGCCGTTAGCCAGATAGGCTCGGACGTCATTCAAAACCGGCTCAGCTCCCTTCCGGGCCGCTCCCTTCAGGATTTAGTGAACTCGCAACCCGGCTGGCTCTACGAGGGCAATGCTGTTCTGCACCCGCGCGGCGCCGAGTATCAGACTCAGTTCGTAATCGATGGAATCCCGTTAACCGACAACCGCTCCCCCAGCTTTGGCCCTGAGATTGAAGCCGACGACGTGCAATCGATGAGCATCTACACCGCCGGCTTTCCCGCAGAATATGGCCGCAAAATGGGAGGCGTAGTCGAAGTCAACACGCTCGAAGATTCAAAGATGGGTTTCCACGGCCAAGTTGTACTTTCGGGCGGCAGCTTCGATTCCGCCGGTGCTTTTGCACAGGGCCAATATGTCTGGGGAAAAAATACCCTGGGCTTCAGCGCCAGCGGCAGCATGACGGATCATTACCTGAACCCGGTCGTTCCCGAGAATTTTTCGAACACAGGCACACTCAGCGATTTTTCCGTTAATTATCAGCGCAATCTCACGCCAAACGATCGTATGAGCTTCATCGTTCGCCGCGAGACTTCGCGCTACGACGTTCCCAATGAGCTGGTCCAGCAGGCCGCCGGACAGCGCATAACCGCAGATAACGTCGAGACCATGGGAATCGCATCCTATCAACACACCTTTTCAACTCATGTAGTCGCCGATTTCCACGCAATGGTTCGCGACAACGCCGTCGATTTCAATTCCAACGCGAATTCCACTCCCATACAAGTTTTTCAGCATAATTGGTTTCGCGAAGGATATTTCAAAGGCACCGTCACTGCCGTTCACGGCCGCCAGGAATGGAAATTCGGAGTCGAGTCCGACAATACCTTCCTGAATGAAAATTTTAGATTCAACATCACCGATCCAACCCAATTTGATCCCGGCACCCCGCCTACCTTCCATTTTTTGGCCAATCGCCCCGATCTCGAGCAATCCGCTTTCGTGCAGGACCTGATCCACTTGGGAAACTGGACAATCAGCGCCGGCCTTCGTTGGGACCATTATCAGCTCATATTGAATCGGCAAGCCGTGGACCCGCGCTTTTCGATTTCGCGCTATTTCCCCAGCGCCGATCTCGTGCTGCATTTTTCCTACGACCGCGTGTTCCAGACACCTTCTTTTGAAAATATTCTACTTTCGAGTTCAACCGCCGCAGCGGGTCTCAACCCGGTTTCGCTCCAACTACCGGTTGAGCCTTCAGAAGGGAACTATTACGAGGCGGGATTGACCAAAGCTTTTTGGGGAAAGCTCAAACTGGATGCCAATTATTTTCGCCGGTTGGTGAATAATTATGCGGACGACGATCAGATCTCCAACACGACCATCAGCTTCCCGATTGCATTCCGGAAATCTGTTATCTATGGTGCTGAGGCCAAACTCGAAATTCCCGATTGGCACCGTTTCTCCGGCTTTTTAAGTTATTCCTGGACCGTTGGCAGCGCGTGGTTTCCCGTGACCGGAGGTCTGTTTCTCGGAGCCGACGCGGTGATACCCACTACCGGCCATTTCCCTGACTCGCAAGACCAGCGCAATACTGTTCGCGGCCGCCTACGGTATCAGGTTGCCCCGCGACTTTGGCTTGCTTTCGGAGTTCAATCCGATTCGGGCTTGCCATTCGATTTTCAGTGCCCTGACGGAGAAACCCTTCCGCAGTGCGTTGCCGGTGTGGCTCAGGTGTATGGCCAGCAGGTCGTCGATCGCATCAACTTCTCGCGGGGACGCATTCTTCCTTCTTTCTTGGTCAACGCTTCGGCGGGCGCCGATATTTACAAATCGGAGCATTTGAATCTGCGGATTCAGGCCGATGGGCAGAACCTCAACAACATTCTGGATGTAATCGATTTCGGCGGACTGTTTTCCGGCAACGCGATTGGGCCCTCGCGCAGCTATACCCTGCGCTTGACCGCGCAATTCTGACCAGCGTCTGCCCTAAATTAATTCTGGAAGGATTTACTCTCGAAGAATTTGCGCCTCGTGGGCGCAGCCACAGGGGAAGGTAATGGCCGCGCCCACTCAGCACAGGAGGCTAACGACGTTTCGTGCTTAGCTCTTCTCAACACGCAGGTTGTTCGTCACCGAGAAGACATTCGCAACGCCATTCGCCCGAATGCCCGCCACATCCTTATCGCCCTGATCGGAAACTACGCCCTCGAGCGTTACATGGCCATTCTTCACAATGATGTGGATACTCGGCATCGTGCCCAATCCATAGCGTTGCAGCGACGGGAAGCCATAGATGGCCCGAAGTTCCTGCCGGCGTATTTGATCGTCGAAGTTCGAAACCGGGAGGACTTCGATATTGTTCTCCACGGCTTCTACTCCTTCGATGTGCTTTACCGCATTCGCCGCGTCATCCTTCAAAACCGGCAGAACTACTTCACCGGACAGAACCACCTTGTTGCCTTCCACCCTATATTCAAGGTTGTCGAAAACGGAAAGCCAAGGCAGCATCAGCAACTGATGCCGGACTTGGTTCGTGAGCCAAGCCTCATACTGATCCGATCCATTGGGAGCCGTCGTTTTGGTATTCGAAGCTGCAAAAGCGTTCGCTCCCGTCATTGCTAAAAGCAATGCGGACAACATGAAATTATGTGCAAATTTCCGAATCGCCTCTCTCATTGAACCCACCCTCGTCCTTTCCATGCCTACACTCAATTAGATGCTCGGTTACCCCCAGAGGATATTCGCGGGGAACGCCATAAGTGGTTATCTTCCAGTAAGATGCGTTCATTGCTCTTTCGAAACGCAACTGCGGGCGGCTTTTTAACGGCGCTTTTCGCGAGGAGCTGGAGCGGTTACTTTACCGGGGCATTTAGTGCTGCAACGAGCTCAAGGTAACTCCCTGCGCTGAGGACCTGATCGATGGCTTCTTTGCGGCTGAACATTTCTCCCGTGTCGCCCAGCAGATCGTGCTGCGACTGGTTGTCGCCCGTGAGAATCAAAACAATCAACCGCGAGGGCTTACCGTCTTTCGCGTCAAAATCGATTCCTGCTTCGGATTTCCCGATCACGACAATGGGATGAGGAATGCCCTCCACGCGCGCATGCGGCACCGCCAAGCCGTTTTCCCAGCCACTCGGAACTATCCTTTCGCGTTCCATTACCAATCTCAGAAACCTCTCCGGCGCGTTATTCACACTGTCCGCGGCCACCTCGCACATATGCGTTAAAACTTCCAGCTTCGTCCGCGCCGTCATCGCAGGAAGAAAAAGTTTGCTCTCGGCAACATCCTTCAGTGTTAACGTCCGTCGCCTGCGAAGCAGAAAATGTATTGCCGGAGCTGAAACCATGGAAGTGAATAGAGCCATCACTACGAGCGCTACGAACATGGTCTCGCGAATCAACCCAGCTTGCAGCGCCAGAAGCCCGAGAATCATTTCCATGGCCCCGCGCGCATTCATGGCCAATCCCACTCCCCAGGATGTGCGGCGGTCCATCCCGCCAAGTCGTGCGCCCCAGCCCGCTCCTAAAAGCTTTCCCAGGCAAGCGACGCCAATCAGCGTCAGCGTCAGCTTCCAATCGAACTTGGCAATAAAATTCGTCCGCAAGCCAATGCTCGCGAAGAAAAAAGGCGCGAACACATTGGTAACGATCGAATGAATGTGCTCGGACGTACGTTTTCTTAAGTGCGTCGATTCGCCGACCGATATGCCCACAATAAAAGCGCCAAATACCGCGTGAATCCCCGCGAATTCAGCAAACGCAGCGCCGGCAAGGGTCAGCGTAAAAATAAATCCCAAAACTCCGCCGGGCCAACTCGTGTGCGCCTGAATTACCGGGAGTATTTTGTCGATCAGCCATCGCACCACAGTCAGTGCGAGCCCGGCGAAAATGAATACCAGCAGGATTGTGCGTTTCACGCCTTCCACGGAATGTTCCGGCCCGGCGTTCATCATCCCCAGGACCATGGAAAACAAAATCCATCCCACCAGGTCGTCGAACATCGCCGAAGACATCACCACCGTGCCCATCTCCGTCCTGAGGAGATTCAGGTCCATCAGAATTTTGGCGATCACCGGCAGCGCTGAAATGGAAAGAGCCGTACCCACAAACAAGGAAAAGATAAGCCTGCTTGCGTACGGTCCAGCCCCCAGAAAGCTTGGGAATGCGAACGCGCTTGCAAACCCCAATGCAAACGGAATAACCACGCCGAAGAAACTCACCAGTAGCGCGCTCTTGCCTTGGCGGAAAATGCTTCGCAGATCGATTTCGAGTCCTGCAGTGAGTAGGAAGAACACTACGCCGATAGTCGTTACAGTTTCCAACACGATGGGCATCGATCCCGTAGAAGGAAACAACGCCGCGTAAATCTGTGGCTTGAAATGCCCCAGCAGCGTAGGGCCTAGCAGGATTCCGGCAAAAATCTCCCCCAGCACCGACGGCTGTCCAAGCTTGTGCATCAACTCGCCGGCGAGCTTAGCCGTTCCAAGCAAAACGGCGAGCGCCAGGAACATGGTCATCACATCGTGTTGTGTAAGGTGTGGCATGCTGGCCGAAAATAATCTCGTAGGAATAGGTTACAAGTTCGAGTCTGTGTTTAGCACGCCCGATAGCCTACCGCAAACTACCCGTGGCTTCCTGAATTATTAGGTGTCCGATTCCGCGACGCTTCATCTCAGAATCGCTCAGCAGGGAATTCGAGTCTGCTAGCACTAGCGCCATAACTTGAGCCTCAACATATACATGGCAAAGATCGGGGACGGGTAAAAACGTGCTGTTACGAAGTCTACTTGCGGGAGGGAATCTTCATGGCAAACTTTTGGCAGGATGTCCGCTACGCCTTCAGAATGCTGGCGAAATCGCCTTTGTTGACGGTCATCGTGGTGCTCACCCTGGCGCTCGGGATTGGCGCCAACACCGCCATCTTTAGCATCGTCAACGGCTTTCTGCTTCGGCCCCTGCCTGTGAAATCTCCCGAGCAAATCATGGTAGTCGCGGCGAAGCTCGAAGGCGACACTTTGGGAATTTCTACGCTGTCCTATCCCGAACTCGCGGATTTTCGGCGGCAAGCCGATGCTTTTTCCGACATCTTTGGCTATCAGGTCGATCTCGGCGGCCTCAGTGTCGACGGCAAGCCAAATCAATTCTTTTATTCGCGTGTGACCGGAAATTATTTTTCCACGCTGGGCCTGCAGCCCGCGTTGGGTCGCCTCTTTCTTCCCAGCGAGGGCGAAGCACGGGGCAAAGACCCGTACATTGTGCTGGGTTATTCCTACTGGCAGAAGAAATTCGGCGGTGATCCGACCGTTGTAGGGAAGCAAGCACTGCTTGATGGCCAAGAGGTCGCCATTATTGGAGTGGCGCCAAAAGGTTTTCAAGGCACGAACTTCGCGCTCGATTTTGACGGCTATGTACCGCTGAACATGGTGCCGGCCGCGGATGCGGCTACCCTCTGGACCGACCGAACCGCGCGTTCGTTAGTTCTGATGGCACGCCTGAAAAGCGGTGTGAGCCTAAGGCAAGCGCAAAGTTCCGCGAATGTGGTGGCGCAGCGGCTGGCAGAGCAATATCCCGCAACCGACAAGGGCGTGACGCTTCGAATCATCCCGGAAAGATTGGCCAGGCCTCAACCGTTTGCGAATAACATAGTTCCATTTATCGTCGGCATATTTTTACTGTTGGCAGCAATGGTTCTACTGCTGGCGTGCACCAACGTCGCAAATATCTTGCTGGTACGCGCCACTATGCGGAAACGCGAAATGGCCATCCGCGCGGCGATGGGCGCGAGCCGAGTTCGGCTTATTCGCCAGCTACTCACTGAGAGCATTGTGCTGGCGCTATTCGGCGGAATCGGCGGATTGCTGCTGGGCGTGTGGGCTGGCGGCGCGGTTGCCTCGCTTCTTCCACCTTCCAGATTCCCGGTTCGCCTGGATTTCAGTCTCGATTGGCGAGTGTTTGCTTACGCATTGGCAGCCGCTCTCTTCACCGGTACGCTGGTGGGAGTCTGGCCGGCTTTGCGCGCGGGACGAACGGACATGAATGGCTTGTTGCACGGGGCTGGCCGGAGCGACACAGCCGGAGTGAGCCGCCACCGCGTGCGCAGCGTGCTGGTCGTGGCGCAAGTGGCCGGCTCGCTAGTGCTATTAATCGTCGCCGGGTTATTCGTCCGAACTCTGCTTCGCACGCAACAAGCGTCTCTGGGATTCAACCCCGACCATGTGCTGAACGTAACGCTGGATCCCAAAGAAGTGGGATATGACGAAACACGCTCAAAATCCTTTTATCGAGATCTCGAATCTCGTGTTCGCTCGCTGCCCGGAGTGCAATCTGCGAGTTTGGCTTATAGCATTCCCATGGGGGACGTGGATGACGGCAGCCCTATTTATGTCGAAGGGCATCCGGTACCTCCCGGCCAGCAGCCCCCTGTAGTCATATACAACCGAGTTGACGAACTTTATTTCGACACCATGCGTATTCCGCTTCTTCGCGGGCGGGCGTTTCGGGAGAACGACGACGAAAAAGCGCCTCTCGTCGCGATCGTAAATCAATCGATGGCGCGCCAACTCTGGCCCAACGAAGACCCCATCGGCAAACGATTCAGCCTAAAGAGCGCGAACGGACCCTTTGTAGAAGTCGTGGGTTTAACGGGAGATGGCAAATACGTCTTCATCGGGTGGGACAAAGAGCCGTATTTCTACGTTCCGCTAGCGCAGAACTTTTCTTCATATCGGTCGCTTCAAATTCGATCGTCCGTTCCTCCGGAGAGCCTTATCAGTCAGATCCAGAGCGAGATCCACGCACTGGATCCAAATATTCCGCCTTCCGACGTTGAAACGATGACGCAGTCTTTGGCCGGAGGGAACGGATTCTTTGTCTTCAAAGTTGGCGCGATCCTGGCTGCAACTTTGGGTCTTCTGGGACTGATACTGGCCGTGGTTGGCGTCTACGGAGTCGTTTCGTTCGCCGCGAGCCAGCGTACCCACGAGATCGGGATTCGCATGGCGCTCGGTGCCAGCCGGCGCGACACCCTGATATTGGTTTTGCGGCAAGGATTGGTCTTGGTAATCGGAGGGGTACTTGCCGGCGCTCTGCTTGCCGGGGCGCTCGCCCGTTCTATGGCAACGCTTCTCGTAGGAGTGAGCCCGACGGATGCGCTCACATTTGCAACTGCGATAATCTTGCTCGGCGGTATTGGGCTTTGGGCCTGCTACGCGCCCGCACGCCGCGCGATGCGCTTGGACCCCATGGTGGCCCTACGCTACGAATAGCCGAGGGTTTCCTTCTTGCTCTTCCCGGGCGATCAGATCGCACCGTGTGAAAAAGCCACCGGGAAAACCGTTCGATTCGCCGTTCCCGACCCAGAGTTTACGATTTAGCCTACTTGCTGCTATCTGATTGAGCGCACCGCGTTTAGGTAAACTGGAATTCACTCCGCGGAAAATGCTACAAACCAGAAAGCGTCCCACAGGTGTGTTTTCGTGAACGAGATTTGCAGCGCGAAAGGTTGCAAGATAACCGTGCCATCCGGACTAGCCGGAGAGCATTTGTGCGTTCTTCATTTCACTCTCTTCATCGAGAACGAATGCGCAGAAATGCGCCGCGAAACCGCTTTGGGAAATACCAAACACGAACGCCAAGTGGAATTTATGCGAAAGATTTCGGCTCGCGGCGAGATTCTCGTGAACACCGCCACCAGCGGATTTCCCATGTCCGATGAACTCAAGGCCCGCGTTTTAAGCACGCTGCTAACGCTGATGAACACGCGCGAAAATATGGATCGTGCAGCGATGCGGCAATCAGCCGTCCGCCGCTTCTCAGGCTAAAGTCCGAACTCTCGCTCCGCGATCGTTTTGCACACCGCTCCGCCGCTCGAAGGGGTTGACATGGCGGGAAATCGGCCTACGATAAGAAAATCCATGGCTACTCCTGCTCAAGCTTTCTCCAATTCACCTATTCCGGACAAAAGTCTCTTCCGCATCGGCGAAGTGAGCCGCCTGACCGCCACAAAGACTTTCGTCCTACGCTACTGGGAGACGGAGTTTTCCACGCTTCAGCCGGTGAAGAGTCCAAGCGGCCACCGCCTCTATCGCCGCGAGGACATCGAAACCGTTTTCGAGATCAAGCGCCTTCTCTACGACGAAGGTTTCACCATCGTTGGCGCCCGCAAACATCTCGCCGATCAGGCCGCCGGAAATGGCGCCGCTACCGGCGCAACTGGCGAAGCAAGTGCAGATCATAAGAATGCGCCGGCACGCAGCGCTCATCGCGAGCCGCCCTCGCGCGCGCAACGCAAATTCCTGCTCGATTTGCACGAAGAACTTCTCGCTGTCTTGACCCTTCTCGAACGCGGGTGATACGCTGATTGCGGTCGAAAGCGGTCGGGACGTAGCGCAGTCTGGTAGCGCGCACGCTTGGGGTGCGTGAGGTCGCTGGTTCGAATCCAGTCGTCCCGACCATCTTCCTCTCGCGGTAATTTGGAAGAACTTCGAAAGGTGCTTCGCCCGCGCGGATATTTCCATGCCGGACAATTCAAATAAGCCGCGAATTCTCGTCACCAATGATGACGGCATCCACGCCGCCGGCCTTCGCGCGCTGGTCCAAGCCGTCACGCCCATAGGGGAAGTCACCGTTGTCGCTCCCTCGCATGAACGCAGCGCTTCCGCGCAATCCCTCACGCTGCGCCAGCCGATTTACTGCGATCAATTTGCCGAGAACGAATACTCCATCGAAGGCACGCCCGCCGACGCCGTGATACTCGCCTTTCACACGCTGCTTAAACAGAAGCCCGACCTCGTCATCTCCGGCATCAATCGCGGCGGCAACATGGGCGAAAACGTTTATTACTCGGGAACCGTCGGCGCGGCCATGGAAGGCGCGATAAATCATGTGCCGGCAATCGCTGTTTCCGTCTCGTACCGCAGCAAGGATTTTGGATACACGCAGGCCGCGAATTTTATGCTCACGCTCGTGCCCCTGATTATCAAAGAAGGTCTTCCACCCGGCATTTTGTTGAATGTCAATGTGCCGGTTCCCTGGACCGGCGAGGTGCGCTTCACCAAGCAGTCTTCCAAAATCACGCGTAACGTCCTGCAGCCAGGTTCGGACCCTCGCGGCCGCCGCTATTTCTGGCTTCACGAGCAGAAACTTGTGGAGGGCATCGAGCCCGACACCGATATGGCTGCCATCCGCGACGGCGCCATCTCCATCACTCCACTTCAGCTTGACCATACCCACGCCGCTTCGCTCAATCATCTTTCGCATTGGAAGAAACTGCTCGAGTCTTCCTCGAAGCGGTAAGCGGCTAGCAGGATTTTTCGAAAGGAAAGCTCATGGACCTACAACTCAAACGCAAGAAAGCTCTCGTAACCGGCTCCACTGCGGGAATCGGCTTTGCCACAGCGCGAGCGCTGGCCGCCGAAGGCGCGTCGGTAGTGGTGAATGGAAGAACGCAAAAACGCGTGGATTCAGCCATCGCCGAAATTCGAAAAGCTCATCCCAGCGCCGATCTCTCAGGCGTGGCTGCCGACGTCTCCAATCGAGAGGGTTGCGCGAAATTAATCCAGGCGGTCCCGGAAGTGGACGTCCTGGTCAATAACATGGGCATTTTCGAACCAAAACCCTTCGAGAAAATTTCCGACGAAGATTGGATGCGCTTCTTCGAAGCCAATGTCATGAGCGGCGTGCGCCTTTCACGCCATTATCTGCCTGGCATGCGCCAAAAAAATTGGGGCCGCATTATTTTCATTTCCAGCGAATCCGCCGTGCAGATTCCGGCGGAAATGATTCACTACGGCGTGACCAAGACTGCGCAAATCGCCGTGGCTCGCGGTATTTCCGAAACAGTCGCCGGCACGGGAATCACTGTGAACAGCGTGCTAGTCGGACCA
>Ga0102924_1002355_pt1 | contig 20704 bp, 28 predicted proteins | sample PaiPotPPM11metaG_FD_80116 | JGI IMG/M metagenome (GOLD analysis project Ga0102924, IMG submission 80116) | Iron sulfur acid spring bacterial and archeal communities from Banff, Canada, to study Microbial Dark Matter (Phase II) - Paint Pots PPM... ...
GGATAAAGAAGAAGACATCGGTGGCCGCCTTGACGAATGCCCGTCGCAACGGCTCTCGGTGGTCCGCGTGGTGTCGCTCGTGGAGCAGGACGGCATCCAGCTCCGGGGCACCCAGTCGGTCGATTAACGCCGGCGTCACGAACACCGCCGGATGGAGAGCGCCAGCGCAGACCGCGAGTGCGCGCTCACCCTCGATGCATTCCAGACGCCAGGCACCGGTCCTGGACATCGCCGCAACCAAAGGCTCCGGCAGCGGAAGCCGCCAAAGATGGGTCAGATCATCGGCGCTCGTCCGCAGTAGCCAGATGGCACGAATGGGCCAGGCTATCGCCGCTGCGATGAGGAGCAGGAACGCCGTGACCGCGATTGGATACGACCAGACCATGGCGCCTCGCATGGACAGGCACGCGGCCCCCGCTGGACACCCCATGACCCAAAAGCCACACGCGAACGCGAGTGTCGCCAGGAGCCCAACCGCAAGCCAGCCGGCTTTCTTCACTTGATGAGTTCCTCTAGCCGTCGACGGCGCTCATCGCTCAACCGGTCCAACTCTTCCGCGAAGGCGGCCAGGGCCGCATCGCCATAGCGCCGGACGATTTCTCCGACGTCTTGCCGGCTCGCCTGGGCCAGAAAGTCACTTGGGCTTCCGGCGGCCCGATACCGGTGTGCCTTCTGACCCGGAACGGATTTGGCAGCAAGCAAACCCTTCTGAGCAAGGCGAGCGAGTGTGGTCATGACCGTGGTGTAGGCCAGCTCGGGCATTAGCTGCTGGACGTCACGGACGACGAACATCTTCCCAACCGCACCTGACCACACCGCACGCATGATCCGTCCCTCCAAGGGTCCAAGCAGGGCCGCCGCGCGGGCTAGGACGGACCGGTCGGTTGGCATATCAATGACTCAGTTCAGTCCGGGCTTCTGAAACCATTTCTTCCTAGACTACTAGGGCTTGATAGTAACTCACGGAGGAATTTGATGAAAGCACTCATCGGCCTGGTGGCCGGGGTGGCCGTCGCGTTGCTCGCCCAGTTTCCGCTCGAGCCCGTGGCCGACCAGAACGACCTCGTTCACTGGGTCCAGCATGGGCTGATCTTCTGGGCCGGCATCGTCGTCGGCGTCTCACTGACACTGCTGTACCGGCGGGGCCAGCGGAAGGCCGCGTGGCCCGAGCGGTAGCCGCCGAGCCCGCAGGGGGCCGTCGTAATCTGGGGGCGCAGTTCTCGTTGGGCGCGCTGGGCACGAGCCTCGTGCTGCTGGTCAGCCTGGCCTGGCTCACCGGCGTCGCCTATCTGCTTGTGCGCTTGAACCTCCCTTCGCCGGTCCAACTCGCGGCCGTTGACGCCGTCCACGTCTATGTCGGCGTCGCCTCGATCGCCTTCTTCGCCGCGAAGGTTACGCGAGTCGGTCTCCATCAACGGGTGGAGGGCGTCCTGGAACTCGTCCTCTGGCATCGCTGGGTCTCGTGGAGCCTGCTGGTCCTGTATGCCGGTGTCTACCTGACTGGTGTGGCGCTCCTCATCCCGTTCCCCGCGGCCGGGCGGCAGTCTCTGGCGAACGCCCACTTGCTGCTGTCGGTCTGGGCAGCAGTACCCACGACCTGGCACGCCTGGCACTACCGACGGTGGGCATTGCCGTTCGTGCCCCGACCCGACCGCCCGGTGCCAAGCCGATTCCTGATCGCCGCGGCGGTAGTGATCGTTCCGGCAGCGGCATTCCTGATGACTCCCCGCGCGGTCTCCTTGCTGGCCCAGGTCGGGGCCGGTGGCACGTGGACGTCGTCAGCTGTGCCCGGCGTCTTCCTCGACCGCCTGGAGCTGACGGCTGATGGCCAGACGCTGGTTGCCGGTGGAGAAGGGTTGTACGCGCGCTCCGTCCAGGGTGGGACCTGGCATCGGATCCACTTCCCAGCGGAACTGATCCTTGGGTTGGCGACGCCGAAAGGACCAGCTGACATCTACGTCGGCACTGGAATGGGCCTCTATGCCAGCCCGGCTGTCGATGGACCCTACCGCCGGCTCCCGTTTCCGGCCCGCGAAGTCCATGGCATCGCCGTTGATCCGCTCGACTCCGACATCATCTGGGCCAGTTCACGTCAGGGGTTCTGGCGATCCACCGATGCTGGCATGCATTGGACGAATGAATCCGCGGGAATCGAGGAGCCACCAACGGCGTGGGCGATTGCGTACGTCGGCGGAACTTTGTTTGCGAGCGACGTTGACGCCGTCTACCGCTGGACGGGATCGAGCTGGAAGCAAAGCTCAGGCCAGCGCGCTGTCGTCAGCCTTGATCCAACCAGCGACGGCCGGCTGTTCGCCAGCTCCATGGGCCAGGGCGTCAAGGTGTTCTCGAACGGACGGTGGCAATCCTCTGATTCCGGGTTGGCAGCCAACCACGGCGGCGTGCGCGTGATCCACGTCGATAGCATCACGGCAGTGCCGGACGGCCGCACGTATGCCGCCATGATGCTTGATGGCACCGCCACCAGCATCGACGCCGGCCAGTCTTGGACGCGAGTAAGAGCCGGGCTCCCGCTCGGGGCGGTCTGGCGGATCGTCCCTGTTGACTCGGGCCTCGTCGCGGCCACCGACCATGGCGTCTACACCTACCCTCTCCCGGTGATCGAAAGGCCAGGCGCGGTCTGGTGGCTTGCCCTTATCGCGGCGGCCATCCTTTTCGGCGCGGCGGCCGTCGGTCTCGCCGCCCTACCGACCCAGTCAGGACGGGCGCTGCGGCACTAGCTCCGTTACCGTCGGCGCCGCACGATCGAGCGAGGCTTCCAGGGAGCGGATCTGGTCGGTAATCGCAAGCTGGGCCGACTGCAAGTCACTGAGTTGGCTGCGCAGGCCGGCGATCTGCTCGTGCGGAGTCAGCTTCCGGTCGGCCACCGGCTGCGGGGCCATTGTCGGCGTTGGAGTGGGCTGGGCCATGCCGCGCATCCCCCACATCATCAAGAGCATTGAGAGCGGGCAGGCCGCCACCAGCAGCACAGGCAGTGCGGCGGTGAAGAGGCGGGGCTGGAACAGGATGAGCCCGAGCGCGACGGCTGCGAGCCCGGCGATCACTTTCCAGTCGATGCAAAAGCGTCCGATCCGCATGCGCTTGGATGCTACTATAGCACGGTAGTAGACAGCCGCCGCACGGGAGAACCGGCTTGCTCAGGCTACGGCCATGATCGGCGCTCGACGATTCCTTGAGGACGGTCGCGAGATCTCCCGGCGGAGCTTCCTCGCCATCGTTGGGTGGGGCGCCTTCGTCGTCGCGTCGCTCGGCGCCCTGTTTGAGTCGGTTCGGTTCATCTTTCCGAATGCCACCTATGAACAGCCTTCGGCGTTCAAGGCCGGCGCGCCGACAGACTATCCGGTTGGATCCACCACAGTTTTCATCGATCAGCGGGTCGTCATCAACCGCGACCCGAACGGCATCTACGCCTTCAACCTGATCTGCACCCATCTGGGCTGCACGCCGCGCTCCTTTCCCGACGTGACCAGCGACCTTGTCGCGAGCGGAATCGCGGGCATCCGGGACCCTCTCACCGGCCAGGCGGCGACCCGAGCCAATCCGGCGCTGCCAGGCTTCAAATGCCCCTGTCACGGAAGCCGCTACTTCCGCGACTCGGTCAATTTCTATGGACCTGCCCCACGGCCCATGGACCACATCGCGGTCGAGCTTTCCCCCGACGGGCGCCTGCTGGTCGATCGAGCAAGCTTTGTCGACATCCTGACCCGACTGAAGGTCTGAGTGCGATCAGGGCGTGTTCAGCCGCGGCTACTCGAGGCCGTGGTCACCCTGGTCGGAGCCGCTGGCCTTCTGACTGCTTGCAGCCTCCAACGGGACGTTGCCGTCGCACCCCCGTCTGGCAAGGTCGGCGTCCCTGCTCCGGCGTTATCGGGCGTGACGCTGGAGGGGGCGCCCATCAGCGTGGAGTTTCGCAACCGAAAAACGGTGCTCGTGTTCTGGGCCTCCTGGTGCGGACCGTGCCGGCATGAGCAGCCGTACCTCAACCGGATGGCAACGGACTATGCGACCCGCGGGGTGCAGTTCATCGGCGTCAACTTCCTGGACCATGACCATGCGGCCCCGAAAGCCTTCGAGGTCGAGTTCCATGTCCCCTATCCCAGCCTGGTCGACGACTCCGGGAAGACGGCGGCAACGTATGCGGTGGATGCGCCACCCTCGCAGGTCCTGGTCGACGGGCGTGGCATCATCGTCGCGCGGACTCCTGGCGAGGTGACGGAAGACCAGCTCGGCCGGCTGATCCAGGCCAAGCTGCTAGCCTCCTGACGGCAGGGGAAAATGGTTGGCACACTCGCGCTCGCCTTCGCCGGAGGGCTGGTTTCCTGCGTATCGACCTGTTTTCTTCCGCTGATCCCGGCCTATATCACCTACATGGGCGGCCGAGCGGTTGCCCTACCCGACCAGACCGCCCTGCGCCAGCAACTTCGCGTGCTGAGGAATGCACTCCTCTTTATCGCCGGCTTTGCCACCGTCTTCGTCGCGTTCGGCGCGGCGGGGGCTGATCGGCGCCGACCTGATCGCGTACCGGCCGATGCTGCTTCGAGTGGCGGGGGTGGCGTTGGTGGTGATGGGGGTCGTGTTGCTTGGCGGCCTGCCATGGCTGCTCCGTCAGTTCCGCGTGGAAGTGGCGCACCGTCTGCCGCGGACTCCCTGGGCCTCCTACGTCGTGGGACTCGCGTTCGCGATCGGCTGGACGCCGTGCATCGGCCCGATCCTGACCGCGATCCTCATTCTGGCCGCGAACTCCGCGACGGCGCCGAAAGGGGCGCTCTTGCTGGCCGCCTACTCCGCGGGCATGGGCTTGCCGCTGCTCGTGGCCGCCGGCCTCGTCGGCCAGCTCACGCGGCTAATCCGAAAGGCCTACGCGTTCACCCGCGTCGTCAACGCGGTCGCCGCCGTGGTGATGATCGCCATGGGCCTGCTCATCTTCACTAACCAGCTGACTATCCTGAACAGCTACCTCCCCTACTTCGCCCTGACCCCCTCGTTCGAGAACGCCTTCCAAGCATCGACCGCTCAAGACAAGCCGGGGATCCCGCGCACCGGCGGGGCGATCCGGGCCGGCGTGGTAGCGCCGGACTTCACCGTTACCGACGTTGATGGGCACCAGGTCACGCTGGCCAGCCTCCGTGGACGCCCGGTGCTGATCAACTTCTGGGCTACGTGGTGCACGCCGTGCCGGGACGAGCTACCAATGATTGCCTCTGCCTTCCAGGCGCATCGCGGACAGGGGCTGACCGTGCTGGCCATTGACTTCAAGGAGTCTTCGGATACAGTCCGCCAGTTTTGGAGCGGTCTCCAACTGCAGCCGGCTCCTTTTCTTGACGCCGACGGCGGGGTCGCCGCGCGCTACGGCGTCGGTCTCAGTACCAGCGGACTTCCCGTGAGCGTCTTCGTCGCCCGCAACGGGACCGTCAGCGCCTTCGCCCCCTGGGCGCTCGACCCCACCTACCTCGATCAGCAGCTGGCGAAGATCCTGTAGGCCCGATCCTCCTCAGGGGTAGGAGAAGGTGTGCTCCAGCAGGTGCTGGGGCGCCACGATGACGTCACGCACCAGCCGGTCCTGCTGATCGATCCAGAGGTGCATCCAGATCTGGGACCCCGGGAGGAAGACAATCAACTCCCGGAGCGCTCCGGCGGCCGGCAGGGCGTCCGCCTCGCCGGAACCATACGGAAAGCTTTGCAACAACTCCTCTCCCGTTACCTTGGACTGGCTCTCCGCCTTTGCCCCAGGCCCGCTGGTCACGCGCTCATCGACGAGGACGAACCGCTGCGCCCGCAGCGTCGCCACCACGCGCGCCATCAGCGCCGGATCGGAGGGCACCGGTGGCCAGGGAACGGCGAACTGCAGAGCTCCGCCAGCCGAGCCAGTGGCGTCAACGGTGACGTCGACGGCGGTCGTGCCCGCTGCCCAGTCATATCCGGCACGGAAACACCCCGGACCACAGCTGCGAGGCGTTAGCGCCACGGTCTGGCCGCCAGGCGAACGGACGACCAGGCGCCGGAGGCGCACGGTTGCGGCGCTTTCGGAGCCAGTTGGCGTCACGACGTTCAGGACCATGGTTCCCGAACTGGCCGTGAGGTAGACCTCGAGCCAGCCCGCCTGTCCGGCAACGGTCAGGCTGGGACCGGTGGGTATCGGCGCTTCGGTCAGCGGCTGCGCCGCCGCCAGCGACGTGAGCGGCGCCGGCGGCGCGACAGAGCCAAGCAGAGAGGCGATGCCGACAACGCCGACGAGCAAACCAATCTCGACCCGGGTCAACGCCCGCAGACCAGCCACGGGCGGCGTTCGGGGCCGTGAAATCCGAAATCCTCTCGCCCACGCCGCGACCAGCAATACCAGGAGGACAAGCGCAGCCTTTAGAAGCAGGATTCGACCGGAGTTGCTGGGGTTGGCGGATCTCCCCCAGGGCGAGGACGATTCCCGTCGCCACCACCAGGGCCGCGCTGGCAAGCGCAAGCGCGGCATACCGCCGCACGGCATTGCTGATCTCTTCCCAGGTGGCTGATCGAAGCCAGATCCCGCCGACCAGATGGGCCAGCATCCCCACCCAGAGCGCGGCGACCCCAACGTGGATAACCACTGCGGATTCCTGCCAGGGTTCGCCCGAGACGCCGGGGTGCCCTCGAAGAGCCTGCGCCACCAGGCCGGCAAGAATCCACGGAATAGCCACTCGAGCCTGTCGGAGCCTCCAGCCGATGGCGCTTCCCGCGGTCATCGCCAAGGTGAGTAGGGCCAGGAAACCCGCCTGCGTCCCGACGGCGGTCGCGATCGCGCTGCCGATGGCGACGCTACCCGCCCCGACGCGTGCTGCGGTGAGCGTGAATTCCTGAAGCGTCCCGGCGATCACCAGGACGTGCACCATATATAAGGATGGGCGCTCACCGGTTATCTGAGTCGCATTCCAGACCCACCGACGACTGATCACCGTTCCGAGCAACAGCGCCAGCCCAGCGATGACGACCCAGGTCGCGAGGGCCTCCGGCCAGTCGGTAGGACTCGCCGTACCGCTGGTCACCGCGGGCAGCACGGCGGCGGCGCCGATTCCAAACACGAAGTCGCCCGTCGACGGGTGACCATCCTCCGACAGCGCTTGCCAGGTCACGTGGTAGGTGCCGTTCGCTAGCGTTGGGAGCCGGACCGTGACCACGGTCCCGTCCGCGGACCGCTGGAGGGCGCCGGTTGCGATGCCACCGCCACCGCTGCTCTGGATCTCGACACGAGTCCCGCCGAGAACCACCGGCTGGGTGAACTCCAGTTGAAGCAGCTGAGGGCTCGCCACAACCCGCTGGCCGGCTGCCGGAGAGCTGGCAACCAAGAAGGTGTGGGCCTCCACTTGGATCGGTTCGGCGATGAGCAAGGCAAGAGCGAGCGCAAGCGGGACGAAGCGCCAACGCCCCAATCGGGCACGGAGGATGCCTGCGGTAACCGCAGTCACCCTACAGCAGCGACAACGCCTGCTGGTCGATGAAGTCCGGCGCCATCTGTCCCAGATGGATGACCCGGACCGTCCCATCGCGGTCGACAAAGACGCTGGTCGGCAGCCCGAAGGTCACCCCGTACGCGTCGGCGATCTTGCCGTCCGGATCGAGAGCCGCGGTGAACTTCGCCCCTACCTGGCTGAGAAACCGCTGCATCGCCGCCTTGTTGCCTTCGCGAAAGTCCACCGCGATGACGTCCAGCCCTCGGCCTCGGTAGCGGTCCCAGGCTTGCTCGATGGCCGGCATCTCTGCCTGGCAGGCAGTGCACCAGGTCGCCCAGAAGTTGATGAGCACGACCTTGCCGCGAAGGCTGCTGAGCCGTACGGTTCCTCCATTCAACGCCGGCGTCGTGAAGTCCGGTCCCGCATGCCCAACCTCGGCGTGACCGGCAGCGACGATGGTCGCCTCCACGCCGCCACCCGACTGACCCCGAATGGCGAACAAGGCCACGGCCAGAATGGCAACGACTACGAGGGCCATGGCCAATGGCCGCGCCCAACGCCCGACGCCCTGCCCCGCGGTTGACCGCCCGGTCACCGGTTCCATGGCCACGTCCAACCAGGCGCCGCGAGCGACCGGATGTCCTGCTCGATCACGTCGGGCGGGAAGTTGAGACCAAAGCCGACTCGCTCGAACCCGCTCTGGTCGATCAAATACAGGGCGCCGCTGTGGGCGACGTTATCAGCGTTCGCCGCCGTCGGGTTCAGGCGTGCGTCGATGAAATACGACAACCAGACCGGGGTCAGTTGGGTCTGGCTGCCGAGCAGCCAGTGCCAGCCGGCAGTCCAGTGATGGCTCTGGGCAAATGACCGGACGCTCGCCGGTGTGTCGAGGTCCGGCGCCACGCTGACGACCAACAGGACGAACGGGGTCGCTCGACCGAGGTGCGCCTGCGCCGTCGCGAGCTGCTCGGCCTCCACCGGGCACAGGTCGGTGCAATGCGAGTTTAGAAACGTGAGCGCCACAACGTGACCGCGTTCCGCACTCAGGCTGATCATCCGGCCATCCTGGTCGGGCAACGCGAAGTCGGGAGCCGCCGTCGAGCCGGGTGGGATGACCTCGGACATGATTGAGGCTGCTTTCAGCGACGGGGGCAAGCCAGCGCTCACGACCCAGAACACTGACGCCACTAGACCGAGCGCGACGCCTGAGATCGCCATGACCTTGAGCCGCGAACGCATCTAGGGTCAAACCTCGGTGGCTGCTCGCCATGAGCGGTATAGAGGAACGGCGACCAAGCCGGCCAGCACCGCAATGCCGGCCGCCTGTACGAGGATCGGGAGGCTGCGGAGGGCCACCGCCAGGTCGCCGGCGAGCCCGGTCGCCCAACGGTTCCAGGACGTCAGCCAACCTGGCGCGTAGCTCATCCGGCCCGTGATGGCAAGCGCGAGAGCGGCGGCTGCCACCGCGAGAAACATGCCTGCGGCCGCCAGATCCTGCCAGGCAATACGCCGATCACGGAACACGAAGCCACCGGAGCCCGTCGCCGCTCGCACCCATCGCTGCGGCAAACGGTCCGAGAAGAGAGCGGCGAGGAACAACGGGAAGACCATGCCAAGCACGTAGGCAGCCGCAAGACCCAGGGCGCCTAGCGGCGATGCCGCCAGCGCTGACATTGCCACCACCCCGACGACTACCGGCGCACAGCACGAACTTGCTACCCCGGAGGCAAGACCCAGGCTGAAGACCCGGGCCGGTCCGCTGCCGTGTGCCCGGAGGCGAAGAGCCGGGAGGGGCAGCGCCCAGTGGCGACCCGACAGGATGCTGACACCAAGGAACGTGAGGAAGACACCGATCACGAGAAATACGACCCGCTGATAACGCGCGACGAGCTGGCCGAGCGCGCCGACGCCGAGGACGATGGGAAGCAGCACCGTGGCCACGCCCGCCGAGAAGATGAGGGCAGTGGTCGGGAGCCGCCGGCGTCCGCGCTCGATGGCAACGGCAACGAAGGTGGGCAGAAGCGAGACCACGCAACATGGAGCAAACAGCGCCAGGATGCCTCCCAAAAAGGCCGCCACCAGGGAACTCGAGTAGACGAGTGCGTTCACGGGAGCCGGCGCCAGGGCAGCCATCGGCGGGGTTCGCGTTTACCCAGCCATCGCCGCAGCGCACCGTCGGAGATGCGTCCGTAGGCGGTGAAGCTACCGTCGATGTACACCGCGGGGGCGAACGGGATGCCGTCCCGTTGAACGAGCCTCTGCCCCTCAGCGCTGTCCCAGGCAGTCTCCTCAACTACAATCGCGCGCTCACGTCCGAGTTTGGAAATGACGTCACGCGCATGCTCGCAAAGGTGGCAGTCGTGCAGGGTCAGCAACGTGACCTTGAGGGGCACGGTGGCCAAGTCAGGCCTGCTTCAGCGCGCCGATAACGTCATCAACCGGGACGTGCATTGTGTCGGGGGCGAGTTCCTTCCAGCGGATGTGTCCTGACGCGTCCACCACGAAGATGGAATGACTGTCGACCGGGCCCATGTCCATGCCGCCGGGAAGATGAAAGACACCGAAGGCGGAACCCCAGGCATGATCGCGGTCCTCAACAATTGGAAAGGCCAGCTTGAGCTGGCCGGCGAGCGACTGTGACTGCGCGAGCGGATCGACGCTCACGGCGACCACCTGGCCACCAAGGTCCTTGATCTCCGCCATCCGGGCTTGCAACTCCACGAGCTGCTGTTGGCAGGCCCCTCAACCCGACTCTTCGTAGAAGTAGACGACCACCTTTGAGCCGCGAAGCTGGGTCAGCGAGAGCGTTTGGCCGTTCGTGGCCAGCTGCCCACTTGAAGGAGCCGTGGCGCCGAGGGCGACGCCGGATGAGCTGGATGCACCCAGATGATTCGAGAGGGCAAAGACAGCCACCAAGATCACGACGGCGATGACGGCCCCGGCTCCCATCCAGGGAAAGGCGCGCAACAGAGCGGTAGACCTGCTCGGCACCGGTCGGTTGGATCGGCGGCTTCCCTTCATCGAAGTACTATCGGCAAATAGTAGCACCGGACCCTGGGCACTCTCTCAAATCCGGTCCTTTGCGGACAAACAGAGACCCCCCAACGACCGTGTCGCCGGGGGTCTCGACTTAGGAGAACTTTGGCGTCGGATCTACTCGCTGCAAAAGCGGGTTCGCCCTGTGCGACCTAGTTCAAGCGCTCGACGATCTGCCCGCTAATCAGGAGCTCAATGCAAAAGGGGTTCGCTGGGTTGAACAGCACCATATGGAAGCCTTGTGAATACATGGAAAGCCAAAATCGCGAGCCGTGAATTCAATTGCTGTCGGATTTGTAAACAGCGGGCCGCCGGTTCGAATCCGGCCGTCATCTCCGATTTCTGAATGCGATTTTGCCATCCGCGCTCATGCAGAAAGTGATACTCATGCGCCTTTCTGTAGCCAAAACTCTGGCCAACGCGGACCAGCCAATTAAGAAACGGCGGGTCTGCCGCTCGAAATCCGCTCCTCAGCCTGTTATTGAGCCGCTGGGGTAATCCGGTCCCGGGCCCAGAACAGGACCACGACAGCGGCCAGCTCTGCCACGACTGAAAAGACGACGAGGGCTCCGATTGAGTAACCGTAGAGGGCACCCATCGCCGAGCTGCCCAGGAACCAGGCGACTCCGTACAGCGCATTAAAGACGCCGAAGGCGTTTGCCCGCCGGTCCGGATGGACCAGGACGGAAATAGGCGCGCTCATGATCGAGTCCTGGATCCCCATGCCGATTCCCCATAGCGCCACCCCGACAGCCGCGACACCGAGGCTGCCGAAGAAGGCGAAGGGTGCGAAGAAGGCCGAGAGGAGGGCGGCCAGCATCAACGCCCGCAGCCCCCAGCGGTCGAACCATCGGCCGACGATGAGAGCCGACACCGCCGCCGCGCCCATGGCCAGCGCGTAGAGGAGTGGGATCGCTCCGGACGGGTCGCCGACCTGCTGCAGGTGGTACGAGATGAGGTTGAAGTCCGCATAGCCGAGCGCCATGAGCGCCATCGCCGCGAGGTAGAGCCAGAACGCTCGAGGCAGGGATGACGCCGACTGAGCGGGGACGGTCTTGACCTCCATCTGCCGCGGATTCGGAAACAGCGACCGGCTAATCGCCAGCACGACGAGCGAGAGCGCCGCCGGAATCACAAGCCAGGCGTAGGCGACGCGGAACGCGCCGGGCCGAGCGAAGAGGATGAAGCCGACGGCTAGCGGCCCGACCAGCGCACCAGTCTGGTCCAGCCCCTCCCGGAGGCCGAAGGCCCAGCCGTGCCCGATGACGCTGCCGGCGTTGGAAAGCATTGCGTCGCGGGGCGGGTTGCGGATCCCCTTTCCAATCCGCTCCAGCATGATCAACAGCACCGCCACCTGCACGTTGCCGGCCAGCGCCAGGGCGGGCGCAGCAAGGAGGTTGACGACGTAACCGATTCCCGTCCACAGCCAGTACCGCCCAGACCGGCCCGCGACATAGCCGGAGCCGAGTCGGACTAGATAGCCGAGCAGCTCGCCCAGACCCGAGATCACCCCCACGACGAATGCGGAGGCTCCTAGGACCGCAAGGAACGAGCCGTTGATGCCGCGGGCAGCCTCGTAGGTCATGTCCGAGAAGAGACTGACGATGCCGATGAGCACCACGAATCTCAGCGCGGCCCGGGCGGCGGTGGTGCTCGGTGTGGGTGTCACGATTAGGAGCGTTCCCTCGTTACCCGATTAGTAGCGTCGCCGGCCCCATTGACAAACAAAATGACTCCTGCACTCGCAGAAGCCATCAGGCGTTTGCCGCCCCGGCGGGCCTCATCGCTATGGACTTTGCCACCACCGATCATAGTGATGGCCCGTAGTCTCGTCAACCGCCACCTCACCCCGCACCATTTGCGGCAGAGCGACTGAACTTGAGGCATGATACCGGCGAAGCGGCTATGACAAGCAGGAACACCGACGGTGAACTGGGCCTCTGGGAGCACCGGCTCTCCACCTCCCTCGAGGCGGGATGCTGTCCCGTGTGCGTGCTCTCCGCGGAGGCCGACGATCGCTGGCTCACGGTTTTTCTTCGGGAGCGGACGACGGATGGCGAGAGTCGCCAAAAGCTCCTCGAATCCTGGGGATTCTGCATCACACACTGGCGGAAGGTCTGGTATACGGAGCAGCAGCAGGGATCGCATCAGGGCATCGGTCAGCTGCTGGAAGCGCTGGCGCAACAGGCGCTCGACGCCGTAGGGAAGCTCGACTCGCGGAGCAAGGCCAGCTGGCGGCGTCGGCGACAACGTCAATTGCGGGCATCGCCGACGCCCTGCCCCGCGTGCGTGGCTCGGACGAAAGCGGAAAGCGGCTTCGTTCAACTCTGCGCTGCCGGACTCGCCCACCCGGATTTCCGCCGTTCCTACGAGCAGGCTCCTCAGGGTCTCTGCCTGTCCCATCTCGACGCAGTCTTGCAGACACCCGACGGCCTGGCCAACCGCGAGGTGTTGGTCGGGCAAGCCCGCATGCGGATGGAACGGCTGGCTGCGGACTTGGCCCACTTTGTCCGGCTCTTCCAATGGCAAGCCCGCCAACAGCCTCGGGGTCGAGAGCAGCATGCCCCAGAAGACTTCCTGCGGTGGCTTGTCGGCGAGGACTGGAGGGAGCGATCGATTCCATTAGAGCCCAGCCACAATCAGCCTCCTTCCCTTTCAGATGATCATCGTCGAGATTCCGGGCCGTCCTAAGCTCACCCTCGAGCACCTCGTGCTCGATGTCAACGGCACCATCGCGCAGGATGGGCAGCTTGTCAGCGGAGTCATCGACCGGGTGCAAAACCTGCGTAAGATCCTCGAGGTCCACCTTCTGACGGCCGACACGCATGGCCGCCAGAGCGAAGCCATGTCGTCGCCATAGGCAATGGCGCCAATGACGCGTTGATGCTCGAGACGGCCGCCATCGGCATCGTGGTCCTTGGCAGTGAAGGGGCAAGTGTCGATGCGTTGCGTACGGCAGACATCGTCGCGACAAATCCCCTCGTCGCCCTGGACCTGGTACTGAATCCCAAACGGCTGGTCGCGACGCTACGGCGTTAGAGCGTCCGCGCCGAGGCTCTTGTGGCCCCACTTGAAGGCCTGCATTCCGGCGTACCGAGCCCGATTGCCCAGCTGTTCCTCAATCCGCAGAAGTCGGTTGTATTTCGCCACACGTTCTGAACGCGAAGGTGCCCCGGTTTTTATCAGTCCGGCGGCGGTTGCCACAGCCAGGTCCGCGATGAAGGTGTCTTCGGTCTCCCCTGACCGATGCGAGATTACCGTCCCATAGCCGGCCTGTCTGGCGGCGGTCATCGTATCCAGCGTCTCGGTCAGGGTCCCAATCTGGTTCACCTTGATGAGGATGCTGTTGGCGACTTTCAGCTCGATTCCCCGGCCAAGAATCCCCTTGTTGGTCACGAAGATGTCGTCCCCGACAAGGTCGATCCGCGAGCCAAGCCGTCGGGTCAGATCGGCCCAGCCGTCCCAGTCGTCTTCGGCGAGTCCATCCTCGAGCAGGATCACGGGATAGCGCTCGCACCAGTCAACCCACAGATCGGTGAGCTGCGCACTCGTGAGCGACCGACCTTCGCGCGCCAGGTGATAGGTTCCGGCGGAACGAAACTCAGAGGCGGCCGGGTCAAGCGCCACGAAGACGTCGGTCCCGGCCTGACGTCCGGTCCGCTCGATGGCTTCCACAATCAGCCGAAGAGCCTGCTCGTTGTCATCAAGATTCGGAGCGAATCCGCCCTCGTCGCCCTGGCTACTTGCCATACCGCGTGCCTGTAGAAGGGCTTTGAGTGCGTGAAAGACCTCCGCCCCCCAGCGCAGCGCCTCAGAAAAAGATGGAGCCCCGGCCGGTACCACCATAAATTCCTGGAAGTCCAGGCCGTTCTGCGCATGCCGCCCACCATTGAGGATGTTCATGAGGGGCACCGGCAGCAGCGGTTGGTCCTGACCGCCGAGGTACGCGTAGAGGGATTGCCTACGCGCCTTCGCGGCAGCCCTGGCGTTTGCCAGTGAGACTCCAAGCATGGCGTTGGCCCCGAGCCGAGACTTGTCCCCGGTACCGTCTAATCGAATCACGAGCTCATCGAGGCCGCGCTGTTCAAAGGGATCGCGGCCGCGAATTGTCGAAGCGATTTCGCCACGGACATTTGCCACCGCCCGGAGAACCCCTTTGCCTCCGTATCGAGCCGGATCGCCATCGCGGAGTTCCACCGCCTCATTGCTGCCTTTTGAGGCTCCTGATGGGACGGCCGCGCGGCCGACCTCACCGGTGTCCAGCCGAACATCGACTTCGATTGTCGGGTTCCCTCGCGAATCAAGAATTTCACGAGCCGTGGTGGCCTCAATCCTCGGCATCTGGTGTCCCTTCCTTTGACAGCCCGCCGGCCGTCTGATCCGGCAGCAGAAGCGTGTGGACCAACTCATCGAGAATCTCATCCAAAGCCGCGACATCCCGCCGCAGCGCATCGACTGCCTCGGGATCGACGCGACCATATCCTCCGAGGGCGGATGGATCTAGATCGGAGACGGTACTCTGATGAAGAAGGAAGCGGCGGCCATAGGCGGGCGCTCCTTCCACATGCTGCTCGAGCTCATAGCGGCTCCGCCAGCGTGACAATTCTCGGCGAAGCCTCCCCAAGCCCACTTCCGCCTGTTGCCGCTGCCCTGGGGGTAGTTCTGGATGGACGACAAATATTCCATCCGGCGCATGGATCGCGCACTGGACCATCCGAGCTGTGCGCTCCACTTGCCCAAGGACAGCACCAAGCCGACGCCGATGGGTGGCCGAGATCTTAATCGTCTCCGCGGCCTTTTCCCTCCAGCAGTGACGCCACGATATCGGCGCGCGAAATCACGCCGATGAGCTTCCCAGCTTTTACTACTGGCAGTGGGTGCAGTCCGCGATTAATCATCTTTGCAGCGGCCTCAACAAGTGGGGCATCAGGCGGAATTGTTAGGACGCGACGTCGCATCACTTCGGCGACTTGAATCGACTTCCAAGCTTCCGCGTTGTTCTCAAGTCGATCGCTGATGACGAGACTTCGGCCCCACGGTGCTTTCAAGACGTCCTTGATGGCGATGATGCCGATGAGATGGCCGGCGGGCTCAGTCACGCACAGGGCGTTGATGCCGCGATCCACCATCCGGCGCGCGGCGTCCGCCACCGTTTCCCTCGGGCCGATGGTTTCCACCTTCCTTCGCATGACGTCTTCCACTCTGTTGCCAATCATGGGCGCAGGCCGCAATCGTGCATACCAGTTCACCGGCCGTGCGGCCGTTTCGGACGAATGGTGGCCAGGGCGTTCGAGCCGCGCAACGCCAGAACGGCAACCAACGAGAGCAGCGCGACCATCGCGACCGTCCCAACGGTCTGCATCGGCAACCCGGCGAAGGTAACGAGGGAGGCCGCCCCGAGAAGCGCCGCACCGAACACCACCGCAATTAAACCGACGCCAACTGTCAAAAGCGCGCGACGGATGTAGATCGCCGGCTCATCCAGGGAAGGCAGCCTGAGCTCCCATGACCACCAGCCCAGTTCGGCGATCAGCAGGAAGCCGACGGCGACCATCGGGGCCCAGACGTCGAGTGAGCCGGCGCGAAAGAAGATCGGCAAGAGATATTCGGCGCCAAGGACGGCGAGTGACCAGCCGATCCCCCCAGGCCAGCCGGTGACCAGGCTGATGACGAGAGGCGCGAGAGCCGTCATGCCGAGGCTGACGAGGATGCCGGACCACCCGCCGGCGGACCGGCTCAACGACCAGGCCATCAACGCCTCGATGGCGCAGGCGCCGACGCCTGTGACTAAGCGTGGACCGGACGTGCGTAGCGCCGGAATGCTGTTACCTCCTGTAACGCCCCATCCACTGGGTCGCCAAGGTGCCAGCGGGCGACGGGGACGCCGATGCGACGGAAACGATCGCGGATCACCTCCCGCTTGAGGAGCCACAAACGATAGGCGAGCAGACCCCTCTCGTCCGCCTGGGGAGCCACGAACGGATCAGGATCGACCTCGACCACCGCCAGGTCGAAGCCTCGACTGCGTAGGTTGAAGAGGGCATCGATGGATCGCTCGTCGACCAACGGCGTCAGCGCAACAACAAGCGCCTTTGCTGGGAGTGTGTGAGGGGGAATGACATCGATAGCCGTCCAGACGTAGCTGAGCACGATTTCGGTATCGAGCAACGCCTCGACGATCTTGTAGAGCTGTGCCACGCCCATCGACGGCTCCAACCAGCGAAGGCTGCCTCCAAAGCTGATCAGGCCGATCCGGTCGCGACGTTTCAGGTAGTGCTCGGCGAGCGTGGCGGCCGCCCGGACCGCAAGGTCCAGTGTGCTCTGCCCGGGATTACGAACCTCAGCGAAGGTGTCGAGAAAGATGACGACGTCTGAATTGCGCTCCGGATGAAGTTCGTTGACATGCAGCTCACCGAGCCGGATACTCAGGCGCCAGTTGATGTGCCGAATCCGGTCACCCGCGGCGTAAGGCCGGACGTCCGCGAACTCGATGCCGTCGCCCTTGCGCGACGACACTTCGTTTCCGGCAAAGAGCTGGGTCTCTATCGGCTTGATCAAACCTCGGAGCGATTCAGGTCTTGGGTAGACCCGCAGCGTGTGGCGTCGCCCGGCCCAAGCCCGGAAGACAAAGAAGCCAAACCGATCAGGTGCTGAAACCAGGCATTCGCCGAGAAGGTAAACGCCGCGTCGGTGGCACTTGAGCCTGTAATGGAGCTCTCGTTGCTCCGCCTTGATCAGCCTGATGCCTCGTAGGGCGCGCGGGCCGGCCTCGAGCCCGACCGGTAAGGGGATGAGCACCTGTAGCCACTCGACCGCTGTCTTCGAGGAGATCCTGACGTCCAGCCCAAGCTCCTCAGCTTCGAGTGCTGTCTCCCTCTCAAGACTCACGTCGATCGACAGCCTGGGCTCCTCGACCAGGGCAAGCCCGGTGAACATCATCACGACGAACGGAAGCGCCAGAATCGCGGCTTCCGGCCGGCCAAGCGTTAGAGCTGCAAGAAGGCCGAGCCCCGCCAGTGCGAGATAGGTCAGCAGCTTGGGTGAGGTCGCCACCCGGCTGGTCAGCTCGCCGCCTCTTCCGCTACGGGTGTGGGAACCGCTTCCAGGCACTCCCGGACCACGTCCTCTGGGCGCACCCGCTGGACCCAGAGCTCGGGACGAAGCATGAGCCGATGGACCAGCGCCGGCTCGGCCACCGCTTTGACATCCTCGGGCGTGACGAAGTCACGTCCATTGACGGCCGCCCGCGCGCGGCTCAGCTTCAGGAGGGCCAGCGTGCCGCGTGGACTCGCCCCTACCTGGACACGTGGGCTCGACCGCGTGGCCGCCACGATCTCCACCATGTAGTCCATCAGGCTTTCGGCAACGTGGACCTGCTCCACGGCAGCCTGCATGTCGAGCAGCGTCTCTTTGTGGACCACCGCGTTGAGCGAGACCTCGTCGGAGCCCCGCTTGACCCGATCGACGAGAATTTGGTGTTCGTGTTCCACGGTCGGATAGCCCACGCTGATCCGGACAAGGAAACGGTCTAGCTGCGCCTCCGGGAGCGGATACGTGCCTTCGTATTCGATTGGGTTCTGCGTCGCCATGACGAGGAATGGCCGGCTCAGCGTATGCGTCGTGCCCTCGATCGTCACCTGTCGCTCCTGCATCGCCTCCAGCAAGGCGGACTGCGTCTTGGCGGGAGCGCGGTTGATTTCATCGCCGAGGAGTAAGTTGGTAAACACCGGCCCGGGACGAAAGATGAAATCACCCGAACGCTGGTCATAGATCGAAGAGCCGGTCACATCGGCTGGCATCAGGTCGGGCGTGAACTGGATCCGCTTGAAATCGAGTGCGGTGACGCGAGCGAAAGAGCGCGCCATGAGTGTTTTGGCGAGACCGGGGAAGTCTTCGATCAGTACATGGCCATCCGCCAAGAGCGCGAAGAGGACGAGATCCAGCACCGAACGCTTCCCGATCACGGCCTTCTCAACCTCGTCGAGGATGCGACCCGCGAGTGGCCCGATCTCAGTGATGGTCATCGATTTAGAGGCCCTCGAGGCGGTCGATGAAAGCGGCAATATCGACGGCCGGAATGCCCGGCGCACTCCGTTCTGGCGGTTGTGCCGTCCCACTGATCAGTCTTGACAGGTCATTTCCCAGGATTCGTGAGACCTGCTCCGGGTCCCGATCGATTTCGATGTTGTATCGGGCCAGCCGATCGATCGCAATCTCCCGGAGCAGCTTGCGGAGCCGGTAGTGGGATTCGTAGCCCGAGGACGTCGCCAAAACGACGGCGGTTTCAAGCTGCTCCAATTCGCGGAGGCGCTCAACTTGAATACGGCGGGGACGCAGCAGGCGTTGGATGAGCCGGCTCGACTGATCGCTCGGATAGATCAGCGAGATCACCCGCAACCAGAACCAGATGGTAAGAGCGCCGAGTACGGTCAAGTACCCGCGAAGAAAGGCTTCGCCGCGCTGCGGGAGGAGAAGAAGGCCGGCTAGGAGGACGATCGTGCTCGCGGCGGCCGCAATTGGCGGCCAGATGATCCGGCGGCGGGCCGCAGCGCGGTCCTCTTCCAGGGTTTGTCGTCCTATCAAGGTTTTCCTCTCAACTCCGCTTGGATGTTGTCGACCGCCGCGAGCGCATCTTCCTTCATTGCAACGTCGATCGAGTGGTGGCTGAACTTGGCAAGCTCGAAGAGGTCCGTCAGGCGGTGTACCCACTGCCGGCTAACGCTTGCTTGCTCAAGCACGCGGCTCATGTACTCAAGGGGGGCCTCAAAGAACTTTCGTGCCACACCCTGGTCCGCCAGCGACCGCTCCATGGCGGCATAGGCTCGGATGACCGCGCGCCTCGGCTCCAAGTCCGAGGCCAGGGCCGGTCGTCCCTCATCAAGCGCTCGGGATAATGCCGCCTTCGGCGTCGCTTTCGCTCGAACTACTCTCTGTTTCGAACGCGTCAGCACCATGAATGAAAGGCCGGCCGCGGCTAGGATGGTCGTGGCGAGGGTAAGCGCGAGCCAGTCAATACCGCCAGGCTGACCAGTATTCGCGGGGTACGCTCCCCCGGCGAGGGCGCCAGGTCGTCCGCTGCCGACGCCAAAAGGAGCTAAGAGGTACCCGCTACCTTGCCGGCGAGCGATGAAGATTGCCGCAGCAACGAAGCCGGCGAGTAAGAAAAAGCTGAACACCACAAATAGGACTTTCATCCACAATGGCGTGGGCGGAGGCTCGGAGACCCATTCGGTCTGTTCGTCACTCTTCGACCGACCCTGAGGCCAGACGGAGTAAACGATGATGGCGAAGATGGCAAGGTCTAGGAGCGCGAAAAGGATCAGCGTTGTGTGGAAGACGACCGGCAAGGCGGGAGATGTCACCGCGCCACCGGCGGCTGCGGCGCCATGGGACCTCGAGCCCAAACCGACCAATGCCAGGAGGCCGACGACCATGGCGGTGAGCAGGCCGAAAGTTGACTTATTGAGAGGTCGAAGCCGCGACGAACTCGGGGCCATCACGTGGTCCGGATCCTTCCCCAATCGCGTTGCCTGTCGCGTCGCCACCCTTGAACCACCACCTGCACTCCAATCCGAGAGAGGTAGGGCCCATCAGCAACCAACGCGTTAGGCGAGACCCATCGCCAGGCCACGTGGCCTCAAGATCGAGCTTAGCACCTCGTTGGGCGGCGCCAATTCATCTCGGACAGTCAAGCAACCGAACCTGTGCGTGGCCATGTGAAAGTACCCACTGGTGGCCAGCGAAAGTCCCCGCTCTCGGGCTTCTGACTTAACCATCCGGCCTGTCCCCCGGATCGGGCAAAGTGGCGTTGCTTCAAACCCACTCACCCGACCGGAGGACACCGCTATTGAAGACTACGAGGGAGCACGTGAACATCATCGATGCCTTTCATCAACTGGGGAGCTACCGGGCGGCAGCGCGCTTGCTCGGCACGACGCACAAGACGGTGCGGCGAGCGGTGGAACGCCAGCAGGCGGGCGGACCCTGGTCACGTCGACCGCGACCAATTTCAAAGAACACCGACCAGCTCATCGCGCTCATCAGCGACCGGGTTCGGGCCACGGATGGTCGAATTTCGGCCAAGCGGCTGTTGCCGTCGGCGCGCGCGGCCGGCTATCAAGGATCGGCGCGCAACTTTCGCCGTGCCGTCGCCAGGGTGAAGGCCCAGTGGCGGCAGAAGCGACGGATCTTTCGACCCTGGGTCGCCAGCCCGGCTCAACACCTGGTCA
>Ga0102924_1002357_pt1 | contig 20701 bp, 14 predicted proteins | sample PaiPotPPM11metaG_FD_80116 | JGI IMG/M metagenome (GOLD analysis project Ga0102924, IMG submission 80116) | Iron sulfur acid spring bacterial and archeal communities from Banff, Canada, to study Microbial Dark Matter (Phase II) - Paint Pots PPM... ...
CGTGGTCGCGGCCATCATCTGGGTATATTGTTGCGCGAAATTGGCGTAGTTCGTCCAGGCGCGCGCGGGATTCTGGAAAGCATCCAGCCAGACTTTCTGGAAGGCGCGCGTGAACTCAACCGGATCAAGCGGCAGGAGTTTGCTGTATGGGTTGGTGTGCCAGAGCTGGTCGATCAACGCTAGCCAGGGATCGGGCTTATCGGTCGCGCTGGCCTGGCCTGCGGCGGCGGCAGGAAACAGCGTGGCATACTGTTTCATGGTGTTCTCAACGAGCTTGCTCCAGGCCGCCATCGGGTTTTGCTCCGCAAAGGATGTATCGTCCATGATAGCTCTCTTTCCATTGCTCGACGCAACGGCTATGGGTATTTAATGGTTGCCTCGCCTACGAGAACTGCTTTCCCATCTTGATTCGTGCATTCCGTGTGCAGTATGACTATGCGCTTCTCTTCGCGTACCGCAATCGTCTCGACAGTCACCGTAATTGTATCACCGATGTGAACGGGCGCGATGAATTTCAACGTTTGTCCCAGGTAGATACTGCCCGGCCCAGGTAACTCATTACCTAACACGGCGGAGATCAACGACGCCACCAGACTGCCGTGAACAATGCGCTGTCCGAAAAGTGTATGAGCCGCGTACTCTTCATCCAGGTGCAGTGGATTATGATCGCCGCTGATCTGGGCAAAAAGCGTGATGTCCTCTTCGCTGATCGTGCGCGTGCGTGTCGCGCGCGAGCCGATGGTCGGCAACGGCGCTAGATGTTGGGCCTCTTTGCTCATAATACCTGTTCCCCTTTGCGATAGCGTGTTGGCGAGGCTCTTCACAAACCCCGTAAACGATACATAAAAAGGAAGGAGCCGAATTGCGTTCCTTCGACCCCTTCCGTGACTTATATGTGCAAACTATGTTTACTTTGTAGCCGCCTCGGCCATTTTCTGTCCCTGGTGAACAGCTTTCTGGGCGGCATCCGCGCTCTGGCGCGTGATGCGCTGGGCGGTTTCCATGCCGCGCAAGGTAATGGACCTGGCCGTCTCAGTCGCCTGCTGGTAGTACGAAAGCGGCGCGGTGAAGAAGTTCAGCGAGGCGTTAAGCGATTCCTGCGCCAGCGTCTGCCAGACTTCCTGCTGCTTTTGAGACTGTTCAATCAGCGTCTGCGCCAGGGCATTGCCAGCCTCGACGTTCGTCTTGAGGACTTCGGTCGCGCTCTCGACGACGCTCTGCGCGAACTGCATGTTGCGCTCCTGGGCGGCAACGGCGCTCTCGACAATGGTGTCGAAAGCGGCGGCGCCGGTCTTGCCCGTCGGCTCGTGCGTCAAGTCGCGTGTGGCCTCGGCGTGGCTCTTGAGCAGTTCAATACTATTTTCCAAAACGCCCTGAGCGAAGGCGATATTGCGCTTCTGCGCGGCGACCGCGCTCTCGGTGACGGCGTGGCTGGTTTCGCGCGCGGCCTGGGTCATTGTCCAGGCGGCGTCATTAACGGTACTTGTGGTCTTTGCCATGATAAGGTTCCCTTTCTGGTTCCTTGTAAATCTCGTAAGTTTCTCGTCGTTCTGTCTATGTTCACTCATCGAAGTAACATCGCTACATGTATATGCCTATCGGCGATAGGTGTTTTCGTATCTATATGCATTTTACACCTATATGCAAGATTTGTCAAGGGGTCAGGGGTGTTCTCCTTGTCTCTCTCAGGCATACCTTGTTCTCCCATTGTATAGACCATCGGCTCATCAGGTTTGATATGGCCTGGTCAACAAGAGCCGCAGGCGGGTAAACAGCGGGACAAAACGGGCGCTGACCTGGCTGTTGAAATTCCTGCTACCAGACGCCGCGATTTCCCGCGCAGAGTTGCGCGGCACGCCGCCAGGAGGTCATCTCCTCACCGTGCGGTTCCTCACTGAACCGATAATCGTGTTTGCGCAAAAGCTCCTGCACATCGTCCAGCGTCTTCTGGAGATTAGCGCGCTGGCCCTCGATGAGCGGTTGCAAGGCGCGAGGAACGCGCGCTTTTGCATACTCGCAGGCGAAGAGGAAATGCAAGCGGCACAGTCCCGGCGATTGATCGAGCAGCGTTTGCGCCTCCTCGCTTGCCAACAACCTTACCAATGTCTGGATAAGACGCTGCTCACTGTTCGCTCGCGAGCGGCAAAAAGGGCAGGAAGTATACAGAAGCGTGGTCTCAGTTGGTGAGGGTGAAAGCGATTCCTTGCGCAATTTGCGTTTGACGCCTGCTATCCAGCCCGGCGCTCGTGCCAGACGCTGCTCCCCTGCGCCGTGATCCAGCTCCGCCACCATGTCAGTCAGCGCTTCGCGGTAGATCACTGCCAGTTGGAAGGTATTGTTGCGTTGAGCAAGCTGCCAGGTGTGCAAGGGACAAAAACCACGGGCGCGGATCAGTTCCTCGCGGTGTTCAGCGTCGGTGAATCCTTCATAGCTCCAGCTCTCCATCGCCCGTTCCATGCTTTCCAGCACGACGATACAGACCGGACATCCTTCGCGTGCGCAAGCGGCGCGCAAAGCGGCGGCCTCGTGCGATGTGTCTGTCGGTGGGTGTTCTTTTCGCATACCATGACCTTCTTCTGCTGCGTGACGCTTCCATCCCTCAGCGTTTCGGCGCATAAAAACCCTTCTCTTTTCATCAGTCCATATGAGCTGCCGGACGGAATTGCCATCCGAAAAAGCTCATGTCACCGCGATCAACAGCACAAACCTGAGCGCCCTGGTCTTCGCGAGAGATGGTTTCATAGTTCTCAACTTTCCGCTTGTACTCAAAGATTGCAGGCAAAAAAAACTTCTACAGGCGCTCCAACAACCAGTGTCAGAGCCATGTAGAAGCTATTAGCCCGAACGCGGGCGATCTGCGAGCCTCATCGCCAGTCTGCATCTATCCGTATACAAAAAGTATAGCCAAACGGTCGGAGGCATGTCAAGAGCGCATGTTTAGCTCGGATGCGTCTGTGCCGCCAGCTTGTCTATGGCCGCCGCCCACGCGGCCTGATCCAGCCCATAGATTGGCTCAGGCGCTTCTTTGGCGACGCGCGCGGCTAGTGAGAGAAACGTATCCTCGCTCACCTGGCTGCGCAGTTGCCCAAGCAACTCTTCCACTTTGCGGACATCGGGCGCGTCCACCAGCGCCAGTCCGGCCCCGGCTTTGAGCAACAGGCGCAGGGCGTCCTTCGATCGTCCCTGCTGCCAGGCGAGCAGGCCCAGTTGTTGAAGAGTAAGAGCGAACCCACGCGGGTCTCCTGACTCGCGCGTGGTATTCAGCGCCTCTTCCAGGAGCAGGCGCGCCTGTTCTGGCTCTCCCTGCTCGCGCAACAGGACGCCAAGTTCTTTCTGCGTGCGGGCGATCTCGCGCAGGTTTTTGAGGTGGCGGAAGGTGTTCAGCGCCTCTTCCAGGAACTGACGCGCCTGCTCTGGCTCTCTCTGCTCGCGCGCCAGAATGCCTAGTTCGCGCTGCGTAAGCGCGCCCTCACGCTGGTCTTCCAGGTGGCGGAATGTACTCAGCGCCTCTGTCAGGAACAGGCGCGCCTGTTCTGGCTCTCCCTGCTGTTGCGCCAAAACGCCCAGTTCACGCAGGGTAAACGCGCCCTCGCGCTGATCCCCCAGTTGCCAGAACGTATTGAGCGCCTCGGCCAGGAACTGGCTGGCCTCCTCCAATTGTCCCTGCTCGCGCGCCAGCGATCCTAGCTCATTCAGCGTGAGCGCAGCAGTGCGCTGATCCCCTAATTGCTGTGACGTATTCAGCGCTTCCTCGAAGAAATGGCGAGCCTGCTTCGGCTGTCCCTGCGCCCAGGCGAGCGTACCCAGATTATGGACGGCCTGGGCGGCGTTGCGGCGATCTCCCAATTGTTCAAAGGCAGCCAGCGCCTCCTCGTAGAGTTGGCGGGCCTGCTTCAGCTCCCCCCGGTTCTCCGCTAAACGGCTCAAGTTTCCCAGCGCAATTGCCGCGCCGCGCCGGTCCTCCAATTGCCGGAAAATAGCCAGCGCCGCTTCCAAAAGCTGGCGCGAGCGCTCTGGTTCCCCCTGCTGCCGGGCCAAAACGCCCAGGTTATTCAGCGTGCGTGCGATCTCTTGCTGCTCTCCCACCTCGTGGAAAACTGTCAGCGCCTCTTCATAAAGCTGGCGCGCGCGCTCCGGCTGCCCTCTCTCGCGCAAGAGAACGCCCAGGTTCCTTAACGTAGCTCCTTCACGCCGCCTGTCTCCGGCCCGGCGCGCTATACCCAATGCCTCCTCGAAGAACCGATGCGCCTCTGCTGGCTGCCCTTGCTGCCGCACCAGCACGCCGAGTTCCATGAGCATTTCGGCAACAAGGCCATCATGCCCGCTCTGGCGTGCCAGCATGAGTCCGTCTTGCCAGCATTCATGCGCCTGCACGTAGTTTCCCCGCGCCTCGGCTATTCTCCCCAGGTGCAGCCACGCGGTGGCCTGCCCCACAGCATCCTCCAACGACAGGGCCGCCTCGAGAGAACGCCGGAGATGCGCTTCGGCAACCGTATAGATACCATGCCTGATCAGCAAAGGCGCGAAGGCATGCACGCCGCGCACGAGCGCCGGATGCATCCCGCGCTCAAACGCCGCCTCCAGAGCCGCCAGGATATTATTACTCTCGCGATCCAGGGCCGCCGCATCGTCAGCGCTGTGCGTTTCCACGTAGGATACGTAGTAATCGACCAACCGCTCAACCGCCGCTGTATCAGCCAGGTGCGCGCGTGCATAGTCGGCGATAGTCTGATGCAGGGTGTAGCGTTCAGGGCCGCTGCTTTCCAGCAGCCCCGCGTCCATCAGTTCGTCAAGCGTTTCTACCGGCAAGACGCTGACCGCTACAGCCGCCTCCTCAGAAAACGTGTTGGGTTTGGGGGGAAAGACTGCCAGGGCGCGCAGGACAGTACGCGCCTCCGCGCTCACCTGCTGGTCGCTCATCCCGATGACCGCTTGCAGCGACAGAGGCGTACCTGCTGATAAGCCGGGATGTCCTCCTACCAGAGACTGAGGCTCGCTCAATTGCATACGCGCGTCAGCGCGGTGTAAGCGCTCCAATGCTGCGCGCAGCCTGCGGGGCTGCCCGCTATGCGCCTGCGCGCGCAGAAAATTTCCTAACAATGTCAACGCCAGCGGGAGACCTCCTACCGCCGCGACGAGCGCCTGGGCTTCTTCTGGTTCTGCTCGCACCACTTCTGGAGCCAGCCGCATCAAGAGCAACTGCCCATCGGGATTCTCTAACTCGCGTACCACAACAGCAGCTTCGGCAGCGAAACGGCGTGCGATCTCTGGGAAGCGCGTGGTCACGAGATGGGCGCAGTTCGATCCACCCACCTGCAAGGCAAGCGCTTCCGCGATTTCCCAGGCATCATCGATGATCAACAGCAGGCGTCGCTGCCCGATAGCATCATGGATGCTGGCGGCCCAGGCTTGCGGGCGGCTGCGCTGTGCCACATCGGGAGGAGAGCAAGACAGCGCCGCCCCCCAGCGGATCAAAAGGCCCAGCACGTCAGGTTCGTAGCCCAGGCCGGCCCAAAGCACGCCGTCAAGAAAATATGCCCGCACCTCCTCATCATACGCCAGCGCTGTTGCCAGAGCAGTTTTTCCCACACCCGGCAGCCCATTGATGGCCGAGAGCGCCACAGGCTCCCCGCTCAGAAGCTTCTGTTTGAGAGAGCGAAGCAGATCATCGCGTCCAATCAGGCCGTTGTCTTGCTCGAATGGTGGCGGAATGGCGGGATCGAACACGGGAGATAGGACGGGAGGAAATTGAGCAGCTATCTCGTGCGGGTGGCTTGTCGCCTGCGTGGATGATTCCTCCGTCTCTGCTGGAAGCAGGCCGAGTTCTGCCACGCTCAAACCAAAGAGTGTGCAAAGTTGCTGGCGGAAATGGGGACTGGGCATCGTGACGCCGCGTTCCCAACGGCTGACGGTGAAAGCATCGGTGCCAACTTCCCGCGCTATATATTCCTGTGACCAGCCTTGCCGCTCCCGCGCCCGCTTGAGGTGCGGGTTAGGAGCAAAATTGGCAGGCTTTTTCATGACGAAGTCCCCTCTACTCCCAGTCATCGACTGCTGAAACAGTTTCTCGCCTGTATCATAACACGTCACTGCTCGATCCTGCAACCGGCACAGCAGGTTGGCAAGCCGGTTCCTTTTGTAGAGTTCAGGTGGTTTTTTCGCGGGCGCAGCCCGCGAAAAAACCACCTGAACTCCTATGAAGCGCCGCAGGCGCGACTGTTAAATAGCCCTGGTTGTCGGATAGGGCGCGAAGATGACGAGGCAAAAAAGACTAGAAGATGACCAGTACATGATCTTCTTTTCAGATATCCAATGCTGCATACTGAAATACAAGGTAGATTGGCATCTCTGACGAAGATAAGAATTTGCAAAGCATTGAAAAAAGTCGCCCAACGGCAAGAAAGGACCGCAATTATCATGCATACGGCACATGAACATGATCAGGCCGGGAACCGGCGTCATGTCAGCGTCGCCCCCTATATGCTACCCAACGACAGGCAGGAAATTGATCGTTTCGACTTACAGCATTACCTGCTGCGTTACGTTCTCAAGGGCAATTACCTCGCGCCCATCGCGAAGCCGGCGCACATCCTGGACGTCGGCTGTGGCAGCGGTCGCTGGATCAGCGAAATGGCCCTGGAATTTAACCAGGCCGACCTGGTCGGCGTCGATCTCACCCCTCTCGATCAAGAAGCAACGGCGTTCCCTCCCAACTGCCATTTTCAAACAGGCAATGTTCTGGAAGGGCTGCCATTTGAGGATAACTCCTTTGATTTTGTTCATCAGCGTTTCTTAATTTTCGCGATCCCTCATCCTGGCTGGCCGCACCTGGTCAAGGAACTGGCGCGCGTCACGCGCCGGGGCGGATGGGTGGAACTCATTGAGGTGAATCTGCCCTACCAGCACATGGGGCCTGACACGGAGCATGTAATCGATCTGATCATGCAAGCTGCCCTCCAGCGTGGACTCGACCCGGCCATCTCTGAACGACTTGGCACTCTGTTAAGCGCAGCCGGATTGAAGCGCGTTGGCACCAGTACGCAGCTCATTCCGGTTGGCCCCTGGAGCGGCCAGATCGGCGCGATGGCAGCAGAGGATATTCGGGCCAGTGTCCAGGCCATGAAGCCGTTCGTCATGCTTCAGATGCAGACCGATCCAGGAGAGTTTGATCGCCTGGCGATGCGGGTAGAGCAGGAAGTCGAGCAGTATCACACCACGTTCACGTTCCATATCGCTTACGGTCAGCGTCAATAAGAGACTGGGAGAACACCCGGAGAGAAGATTAGCATGACTAGAGTAACTTCACGGAACGAATAGCATCGCGGGGGAGCTGACCGCGCTTCAGTTGTCTCAAAACGTCCAGGCGTTGTTTTAATTTTGCCAGCTCACCAATACGTCGAGTACCTCGCTGTGCGCGGCATCAATCCAGAGCGGATTGATCTCAAGCACATCAAGCTGGGAAGCGAGTGTGCGGGCAAGGAGCGTGATACGATAAATGACGTCGCTCAGCGCGCGTACATCAACGGGCGCGCGTCCGCGCCCGCCGCGTAGCACGGCCGCGCCGCGCAACTCGCCGAGCATAGTCTCGATCTCGTCGCGCCGCACTGGCAGCACGCGCACCGCCGTATCTTTAAGAGCCTCGGTCCAGATGCCGCCCAGTCCCAACGTGAGTACCAGCCCCCAGAGGGGATCGCGCACAATGCCGACGAGCAGGTCTGTGCCTGCCGCTCGCATCGGCGTCACGAGTACGCCTTCGATCTCGGCTCCAGGACAACTGGCCTGTACCCGTTCCAGCAGCGCGGAGAACTCCGCGCGCGCGGCATCCTCGCTGTTCAGATTCAGCGCCACGCCTCCAACGTCGCTTTTGTGCGCGATGGCGGCGGACTGAATCTTGAGCGCAACGGGAAGGCCAAGCTCACGCGCTGCCCGCGCCGCGTCCTCCGCGGACGTAACCAGGCTTCCAGGCACAAGCGGAATGCCTGCCTCTTGCAGGAGCGTGCGCGCACGCGCCTCGGACCAGACGCCCTTGAACGAGGAGAGGCCGGGCGGGACAGGCGGCAGCGGCTCCTCCTGAGCGCGTACTGGTGGTATGCGCTTCAGTTCAGACCACCAGAGGAGTTGCCTCAGCGCGTGCATGCCATGTTCCATACCGGCAACGAAGTGGAGACCTGTGCGATCCACGACGGAGCGAGCGACCGCCTGCAGGTCCAGGCAAGTATTGGAGACGAGTACCACCGGGTGCGGCGCGGCGCGGACGATGGCGGCGAGACGGTCGTACTGCTCCAGGATGTTCGCCAGAACAGCCGGGGTTGACGCGCGACTCGCATCAACGCTGACGAGGTTCAGCACAAAGTCGATATTCGGGTCATTGACGACCACTTCCAGCGCGCGCTGCTGGAGCGTCCCATCAACGACGACGTAGCCCGTCACGTCAAGCGGATTATGGGCGGTTGAGAAGGGCGGCAAGACCTCGTGAAGCCGCCCCACGGTCTCTGGCGCGAAAGCAGGCAGAACAATTCCCGCTTCCTCCGCCAGGTCTGCCAGGATATCACACGCGCCGCCGGAGGGTGTGACCACGCCCATCCGGCGTCCGGGCAGCGGCCCGCAATAGCCCGACAGCGCCGCCGTGGTCAGAAGGTCTTCGAGCGAGTGGACGCGCAGGATTCCGAGTTGCCGGAACACCGCGTCATTCACGGCATCGTCGCCGATGAGCGCGCCGGTATGCGCGAGCGCGGTGCGCGCGCTCGCTTCACTGCGGCCAATCTTGAAAGCCACGATGGGTTTGTGTCGTTCGCGTGCCTTAGCGGCCACGCGGCGCAGTTCATCGGGATAGCGGATACTTTCCAGGAAGAGCGCGATGGAGCGCGTGGCCTCGTCTTCGAGGAGATAATCCACCACGTCAGTGACGGTGATCATGCTCTCATTACCCATCGAAACGAGCAAGCTCAGCCCAATAGCATGAGCCTGGGCAAAGGCCAGCACCGCGCTTGCCAGCGCTCCGCTCTGCAATATTACTCCAACCGGGCCAGCGTTCATGGGCGGAGCGATAGGCAGGCCATAGGGAGTGATCCTGTCTGTGACATTGATGAAACCGTTGCCGTTCGGGCCGAGGATCGTCAAAGCATGTTCCTGAGCATAAGCCAGCAGCTCACGCTCAAGCCGCGCGCCCTCCGTTCCTACCTCGCTGAAACCAGACGTGAGTACGACAAACCGCGTGATGCCCACCGCGGCGGCCTCCTCGACGACAGAAAGGACTTGCCGCGTCGGTACCATGACGAAGGCGAGGTCTACCGGATCGGCAATCTCTCGTAGCGATTTCATCGCTGGCTCACCATGTATAATCTCGCGCTTCGGGTTGACCAGGTAGACCGGGCCAGGAAATCCGAAGTTCTTCAGGTTCTCGAAGGTGTAGACCGACCAGCGCGAGTTATCGGTTGCTCCCACCAGAGCAATGCTGCGAGGACGAAAGAACTTATAGAGATGTTCCGTTGAAATGTTAGCCATGCTTCAGTACCTCGCGAATGCTTGCCAGGGCGACCCTTGCGATCGCCGTTCATGTCTCGATCAACCGGAAATATGGGAGCGTGACATCCTCGGTCACGGACTCGAAGGTGACATGCACTGGCGCGCCAATCGTGACGCGCTCGCGTGGGCCGCCGATGATCCGCGTCATCATGCGCACACCCTCTTCTAGTTCGACGATAGCGACAACGAACGGAACGTCCCCGGCAAACGCTCCGAATGCCTGGTGGATGACCGTGTAAGCATAGATCGTCCCTTTGCCGCTTGCCGCGATCCACGAAAGTTGGTCTGAGAAGCAATGCGGGCAAATTGAACGCGGATAAAAGACAGGGCGGGAGCAGGCGTCGCAGCGCTGAATGCGCAGTTCGCCGCGCGCGATGCCTTCCCAATACATCCGCGAGTCGCTGTCGCTATCGATAGGAATCTGTGCTGGCATAGCCTATCAGTCCTTTCCGAGAATGACCGTTGCGGCTGACGAGAGGACGCCGCCCGTGCCGTGCGCGAGGGCGAGACGCGCGCCTTCCACCTGCCGGGGGCCGCATTCCCCACGCAATTGTCGCGTAGCCTCGATCAGCAGAAAGATGCCGTACATGCCTGGATGGCAGTATGACAGGCCGCCGCCGTTGGTGTTCATCGGGAATGGCCCGCCGGGCGCGCTGCGCTGCCCACTGACGAACGGGCCGCCCTCGCCGCGTCCACAGAAGCCGAGCGCCTCCAGTGTGAGGATGACGGTGATGGTGAACGAGTCATAAATCTCCACCACGTCCATCTGCTCCGGAGTGAGGCCAGCCATTGCAAAGGCCGCGCGCCCGGACGCTACCGCCGCCTGGTGAACTGCTAAATCCGGCATATTGGCGATGCTATTGTGGGTATGTGACTCGCCGTGTCCCAGTATCCATACCGGCGCTTTGCGCGTCTGCGCGGCGCGCGCCGCCGAGGTAACGACGACCGCGCCGCCGCCGTCGGTGACGAGGCAGCAATCGAGCAGGTGCAGCGGCTCGGCGATCCAGCGCGAGTTCAGCACATCGTCAAGCGTGATCGGGTCACGCTTCATGGCCTTCTCGTTGAGCGTCGCCCACTTGCGCGTGGCGACCGCGACCTCCGCCAATTGCTCGCTCGTCGTCCCATACTCGAACATGTGGCGCATGGCGGCCAGCGCGTAGGCTCCCACGGGCGTCGGCAACCCGAACGGTCCCTCGTACTGCTCGGTGAGCCGGTAGGGGCCCGATTTATCGCGCCCGCGCCCGCGTCCCCTGGAGCGGTCAGAACGCTGCGTGCTGCCATAGGCGATGAGCGCGACCTCAAAGAGACCGGCATCGATTCCGGCGACCGCGTGTCCGATATGCGCTTCGAAGGAAGAGCCGCCGATGTTCGTGGCGTCGGTATAATTTGGCCTGATGCCCAGGTACTCCGCGAGCATGAGATTCGGCGACCAGGCCCAGTTACCGGCGCAGAAGAGCGCGTCCACATCCGCGAACTGCAATCCCGCGTCATCAAGCGCCGCCCTGGCCGCCTGTGCCTGTAGCTGAAGGACGGTTTTGCCAGGAGTGTAGCCAAGATCAGACTCGGCTACTCCGACGATAGCGGCTCTGGAAGACGATCCCATAAGCGTTCCTTTCTATTCTCACTGCTGGACGTAGCCTTAGAGATACGGCAATGGTGTGCTACGCTCTCCGTAGATCAACCCGCTGGATTTGCCCCTTGTGTTGAAAGGTAAAGGCGAGGCGAGTCCAGCCGTCAGGCCATGTTGGCGCGGTGGTGTATCCCTCTTCGGTCAGCGTCAAACCGGCAAAGCCGAAGATGACTGCTTGCCAGACTGCTCCCGCGCAGGCAGCATGAATGCCTTCATTGGCGTTCCCGCGCAAGTCTTCCAGGTCAACTTCGGCCCCGATCATAAACATATCATACGCTATCTCAGTCAGGCCGAGCTTGCACGCGAGGATCACATGGAAGGCTGGCGTGAGTGATGAGCCATAGTCATGATCGGTAATAGGGAAATAATAATCCCAGTTCGCTTGCAGGGTTTCGCGATCAAAATAATTGCGCATCAACGTCAAAAGCATCAGCACGTCGGCCTGCTTGACGATCTGGTAGCCCTGTACCTTTTCCATGCCTAGCAGAGCCTGGTAGGATGCCTTGCGTCCTTTGTATGCCTCTTGATCGAGATAAGGCAATTTGAAAAAGCCGTCGAATTGCTCGAAAACCTTCGTCTGCTGATCGCGCGGGATACGCAGATGAGCGGCGATATCACGCCAGCGAGCGAAATGCTCATCTGCCAGACCGAGTCTGGAGAGCAGCTCGTTGGCCTTGCCAGGGGCCGTTTTACGCAGCCAGTCCAGCGTATCCAGGGCGGTCTCGATATTCCATCGCGCCATGTAGTTCGTGTAGACATCGTTGTTGACGTGTTCGTGCCATTCGTCGGGGCCGATCACATCATTGATCTCATAGTCGCTGCGTTCAGCATTGTACATGGCGCGGCTGACCCAGAATTGGCCGGTACTTAGCAGGATTTCAGCTCCATAGTCCCGCGTGAAGTCATCGTCACCGCTCACCTGCCAGTATTGCCAGACGGCATGGGCGATGCTGGACGAGATATGCAACTCAATCCTTCCGTTCAAAACAGGGATCAACTCGCCGCTCTCCGGGTGAATGATGGCGTCCGGCGTCGCCTCTGAGCCGTCTAGCGTGCTTTCCCAGGGGAATTGCGCGCCCTCGTAGCCACTATGCTGCGCTTTCGCGCGCGCCGCGGGCAGCAAGCGGTAGCGATAAAGCAGCAGGTTGCGGGCGACTTCAGGATGGACATAGACGTAGTAGGGCAACATGAAAATTTCCGTGTCGTGGAAGATGTGGCCGCGATAGCCGAATCCCGTCAGCCCTTTGGCTGCAACACTGTAGCGGCTATCATGATCGGATGCGCTGATACGCAGTTGGTAGATATTGTAGCGGATTGCCTGCTGCGCTTTGTCATCTCCCTCGATAATAACATCGGAAACTTCCCAGTAGCGCAGCCATGCCTCCTGGTGTTTTTGCAGCAGCGCGTCAAACACGCCGTGGTGGACATCGCGAATATCCCGAATGGCTTCGATAGTCGGAATGGCAGGCGTATCTTCGAGCCTGCCCGACGGATGGGTATGGACGGGGACGCTCATCAGTTCCTGGTGCTGGGCTAAGGCAGTCCCCACTGGATTCTGGACATCACGCGAAGTATACATGGTCACGATCTTTTCGGCGGTCATCGTCTCTCCAGGAGAGAGCGTTCCGTAGAGGCGAATGCTCGGCGCATAATCTGAGTCCAGCATCTGCTCATGAAAATGGTGCGAAGCGGTGATGAAACTCATCGTCTGAGCGAGCTGAACATCCGTGCGCATTGTCTGCGTATGCAGCCAGAGAATATGCTCATCGTGTCCCTGATCAACCGGCTCCCAGTGCATCAAATGGTCGTTCCCGACAGCGACATTGACGGCCGCTCGCAAAACAATCTCCAGCTTCTCCTGGTTATCGTTATCCTGCTCATCCGCGGTCACACTGTAGCGAATGGCCGCGCAATGCTCATCGGCGAGACTGGCAAAGCGTTCAATAGCGATGGTGAGGCGAGCGCCGCGTGGACTTTCCCAGCGCACCTCGCGCCTGAGAATGCCGCAACGCATATCCAACGTGCGGTGGTAGGCAAGAATCTTTCCGCGATCCAGAGCAAAGCGCTCTTTATCAACGAACAGCTTGATCGAGAGCCAATCGGGAGCGTTGGCAAGTTCTTCTTTGCCGATAGCAATGTCATCGAAAACGCCAAACAGGAGTGTAGCAGGCGAGGCTTTAGAATATTCCTCTTCAAATGCCCCTCGCGTGCCGAAATACCCGTTCCCAATAGTAAAGACTGTTTCGTGGGCATGAAGTTGTTGAGGATCAAATTCTTCTTCTTGTATCTGCCAGGGATTCACAATATACTCTTCCTTACAATGTGCGGGCGCGATAATGTACAGTAACTTGTTCATCCGCTCACCATCATGCATGATGGTGAGCGGATGAACAAGTTAAACGGCATAATCTGGCCTCTACGAACAGGTGCGATGAATCGGCCCTACGGGCGCGATAAATCTGGCCCCTACGAGTCTAACAGGTCATGCAGGTGTTTGTTTGCCAACGACGGCAAAACTTTGTCCGCTTTGTGGAAGCGTTCCTCGGGTCCGATCCCCAGCGCGCGCATTCCCGCGCTTTTGATGGCCTCAATACCGGCGTCGGCGTCCTCGACTCCCAGACAATCGCTGACGGGTACATGCACAAGCCCTGCCGCGTAGACGAAGAGATCCGGCGCTGGCTTGCTATGCACTACGCTGTAGCCATCCGCTACGCCATCCAGCAAGTTCATGATTCCTAGATGATCCAGAACGTCATGGCAGTTCTTGCTGACAGAAGCAATAGCAATCTTGATTTCCGCGTCACGAATTTCTTGTAACAGGTTTCTGCCTCCTGCTACAAGATCGTCAGGAGACATGTTCTTGATCAGTTCAGTGTAATACCGGTTCTTGCGATCCATCATCTCCTGAATCTGACTTTCAGAGTAGCGCTTCCCTCTAATAATATACATCAAGGACTCGCGGCGGCCTACTCCACGCAGATGATCGTCGTTTTCCTGATGGGTAAAAGGAATTTTTTCGTCATCCGCTAAATGCTTCCATGCCTGGTAGTGGTATTCTGATGTATCGGTTAAGACACCATCAAGGTCAAAAATGATAACTTTCGGTTTGTCTGGCATGAAAAATTCTCCATTATTCTTCAGATTGCTGGCTTAGAGTGTAAAGGCGTACAGGACACCGCGGCAGCGTTCCCATGTTAGCATCTACCTCTCTGTTATTGACGTTTCACACCAGAAAAAGTCGCACATTATCTCTTCAAGTCCCGTGGTGGGTGGGGAGACTGCTTGCGCGTGCGCGTTCTGGTTTTGAAGGTGGGCATTCCGTGCCAGAATGTGCCTGGCGGCGAAAGGTTGTAGCGGATCTGCGGATTGGAGTCTAAAACTCTCTCAGGATGTGACGAGAGTAAGGCGTCTCCGTTCGCGATCAGATAGTCTGCCGTGCGCGCCGCGAGCGACTGGATCGTCAGCCCTGGATTGGCTGATCCTTGTGTTGGTAGCAGGCTGCCATCGCAGATGAACAGGTTGGGAACGTCATGCGTGCGCCCATATTTGTCGGTCACGGATGTGGCGGGATCGTTGCCCATGCGCGCGCCTCCGACGAGGTGAGCGTAGCGCGGTTCCTCCACGACTTCTTCCGCGCCTGCCGCGTACATGACCGCGGTCGTCTTTTCGACGCCAAATTTCGCGACCTTCTTATCATTGTCATGCAAGCGGAAGGTGATCTTCGCAACGCGCAGGCCAAAGCGGTCAGTTGCGTCGGCCAACTCGACGCGATTATCCTCCCAGGGCAGAATCTCGCCGAGGACGCCCAGGGCCGACCAGTGGTTGTAGTCCATCATTACCCGGCGCATTCCCCAACCCCAGGCCCCTTTGGCGACCATCATCTGCTTCGCGAAGGCAATCGGCAGCGGTCCGACCGTCTGGATAGCGAAGCCGCGCGCGAAATCATGTTTCGGATCAGTTTCGTAAAACTCTTCGGTCAGCGCGTGCGCGGGCGGCGCTTTATACATGCGCACCAGATCGGGGAAACGCCCTAGCACGACGTTGCCGATCTGCACCATGAGATATTTGCCCACCGTCCCGCTGGAGTTGGCGAGGCCGCTTTCAAAGCCTGGACAGGCCGAGTTCAGCAGCAGGCGCGGCGTCTCAATGGCATAGCCGCTGACGATCACGACTTTCGCGCGCTGCTCCACCGCGTTCCCATTGGCATCATAGTAGGTAACGCCCGTCACCAGCCCCTGATCGTTCAGGTTGACGCGCGCGACCATGCAGTTGTCGCGAATTTCCGCGCCATGCCGTATGGCATCGGGGACGTGGCTGACGAGCGTACTCTGCTTGGCTCCAACTTTACAGCCCTGGATGCAGAACCCGCGATAGATACAGTGAGGCCGGTCGCCATGCGAGCCTTCATTGATGGCGACGGGTCCGCCGGCCACCACACGAATCCCCAGCTTTGTGCAGCCTTTCACCAGGACGTCACCAACGCCGCCCAACGGATGTTGTCCATAGGGATAGCCATGCGGGTCGCCCCAGGGATAATAGGCGGGGCCGGAAACCGGGATTTCGCGTTCGAGCAGTTCATAATAGGGTTTGAGGTCTTCATAGGGGATCGGCCAGTCCGTGCCTACACCATCTTGTGAGTAGACGCGAAAGTCCGAGGGGTGAAAGCGCGGCGTAAAACCGGCCCAGTGGACGGAGCCGCCGCCCACGCCTCTCCCGCTGTTATTCGCTCCCAGCGTAATCGGGTCCGGCCCGCCGGTGATGCGCAAGTCGTTCCAGTACAGTTTAGATGAACCGGCTTCATCGCTCACCCAATCGCGTTCAGTATCCCAGAACGGGCCAGCCTCCAGGCCGATGACGCGAAATCCGGCGCGTGCCAGGCGCTGTAACAGGACGCCCCCGGCAGAGCCAATGCCGACAATGACAACATCGACCTCCTCGCCGGGTCTGAATTTCTGCATCGGTGTCTCTATTTTTTGAATTGGCCCAAGCCAATGCTTATGATCCGCTGGCTCCTCAAAAGGGCCAAAAATCGGCGTGTGCATCATCTTCGTTCCTCGTTACATAGTTGCTTAATGCGAGCCTTCCTGACCCGGCGTTTGCACATGATGTCCGGGCGCTTCCGCTCCTATTTGCTCATAGGTATCGGAAAGCGCAGCGGCGGGCGCTTGCCACTCGTATCGCTGCTCGTCCACTTCCCACGGTTCCGGCTTGCCATTTTCCAGACGCATATAGCCGCGTGGATAGGCCGGGCCGCCAAAACCAACCTCGTCCCAGGCATAGGGGTGAGCGTAGTACGCATCGACCACGTCCTGTACGAGCAGCATCCAGAAGCGTGCCACGTTCATCTTTTGCCAGATATCGTGAGCGGCGGGTGGGCTGCCGTCGTGGATAGATTTCAGAACGCTATCCTGCTCCAACGGGCCAAGATCAACGAAGGGTTGCTGATACAGATGTTGGGCAATGGCTTCTATTGCCTGCAAGCCCAGGCGGTGCGCTTCGTGATCGGGCGGCATATCCTCAAAGCGATAGCCATCAATCCGCCGCTGATAGAGCCGGTCATCAATGGAATGCAAAACCGGGATTTTGTGCGCTTCGTCGCGATCATCCTGCGGCAAGATGCGATCACAGACAGCTTGCATCAAGCGCGCCTCATCAGGGGTAAAAAAGCGGATTGGCGGTACATCATGCACACGCGCCAGCACCGTCTTGCGCGTTGCGCCATCCCAATATGCCTGCTGGCTCAAGGTGGAAAAGCCTGGATAGTAGCCGGGCTGAGGACGTGGGGGCAGCGCTTGTCCCGTTTTCGGGTCTACGGGCAGGCGTTTTGTATCGCCATGCTCGCTCACCCCGTTCAACATCTCCGCCGTATCAATTTGGGTAGTATTCTGCCGTTTTTTCATTATTTTCAATTATTTTGCCCTCCGTAACAGACTTGCCAGGACTCCCAGAAAGCCGGTGGCGGCGAACAGCAGCGGCGCGAACACCGGTGGCCCATACGCCAGGTTGTAGAGCGGTTTCTTGATGCCGCCGGGGCGGCGCAGCATCCCGCGCACATGAAAGAAAAAGCCGATGGAGCCGCTGATCAGCGCCGCCGCCGACGTGAGCGGCAGCAGCGTGCGCGCGATGGTGCGATTCACGGCTGCCCCGAAGCCGGCGATCATGACGGCGGGCGTTACGAGAATCGGCGTCCATTCGATCTTGTAGGTGAAGTTGTTTTTGTAGTGGGAATAAAGCGACTCGAACCCGCTAAACAACGCGGAGAGCGCCGTCGCTATCGCCAACCCGCGCTGAAAACGTCCCTCGCGTACATCGCGCTCGATGACGATGCCATCTCGCGTGATCGAGCGCGGCAGCAGGCTTAACCAGACTGGCCGCGGACGCGGAATACCTGGCAGCAGCTTGTGAGCGGGATCGTCTTCGCGCCGCAGCAGCGAGGCGATCAGGCCGAGAAAGCCGCTGATGCCGAACAGGAGCGGGGCAAAGAGCGGCGGCCCCATGATGATATTGAAGACAGGCAGACGCCATCCTCCCGGCTTGCGCGCGATCCCTCGTATGTGAAAGATGAAACCGATTGTCCCATCGAGCATCGTAATCAGGGAGACGATTGGCAACACCGTGCGCGCCGCCCGGCGACTGAACGCACCCCAGACGCCCGCGACGACAAGCAGCGGGCTGAGAATGATCGGCGTATACATGATCGGCTGGCTAAAGCTGCCTTTGTAGTGTTCAAACAGCACATCCAGCCCGCTCAGCAGGCTGGAAAATGCCGCGATCAGCGAGAGGCTGCGCTGGAAGCGCCCCTCGCGGATATGCTGTTCAAACACTACGCCCTCGCGTGTCAGCTTGCGCGGTAACAGTTCTCTAAGAGAGAAGCGGCGGCGCTGCCTCCGGCTGCCAACAACGGGCAGCGCGGCCAGCTTCGTCTCTTGCTGCTTTTTCAGCGTATTGACAGGTTTTAAGAGAGCCATGAGATTACGAGCCTCTGTGCGGAAGTACTCTTCCCACCACACTCTTGACCGACTCTTTGATGATTCCCACTTCTTCAGGATCGCCTCTCAAAAGCGCCGTGCTATAATTCTTGGCCTCCTGGAAGGTGATATGTGGCGGCAGCGTTGGGGTATCAGGATCGGTATAGATGTCCATGACCACCGGACGACCGGCGGCAAATGCCTCTTCGATGGCGCCGCCGAGATCTTCTGGTCTGTCAACCCGTATCCCTTTCAATCCCAGCGACTCCGCGAAGGCGGCATAGGGGAAGTCGGGAATGGACTGGGTCAATGGCATTCGCGGATCGCCGCCCTCGATACGCTGCTCCCACGTTACCTGGTTCAGGTCGCGGTTATTCAGCACGATGAAGATGAGGCGGGGATCGCTCCATTCCTTCCAATATTTTTCGACTGTGATCAGTTCGTTGATGCCGTTCATCTGCATCGCGCCGTCGCCGGTGAAGCAGATCACCGCCCGCTCTGGATGGGTGACTTTCGCGGAGATGGCATAGGGGACGGCAGCGCCCATCGAGGCGAGACTGCCGGAGACCGATCCCATCATGCCCTTGCGCATCTTGATGGTGCGGCCATACCAGTTGGCCGTCGTACCGGAGTCCGCGCTGACAATGGCGTAATCAGGCAGGCGCGCGGAGAGTTCCCAGGCCACCAGTTCGGGATTGATCGGGTTAGCGCTCTCGTGAGCCAGTGTCTCTATCTCTTTCCACCAATCGCGGGTGTCGGATTCGATCTTTTCGCGCCACGAGCGATCCGTTTTCCGTTGCAGCAACGGGATGAGCGCGCGCAGCGACTCTTTGCTATCGCCTACGAGATTCAGTTCCATTGGGTAGCGAATGCCGAGCATACGCCCGTCGATGTCGATCTGGATGCCGCGCGCCTGCCCCTCCTCAGGCAAAAATTCCGCGTAGGGGAAGCTGGAACCAACCATGAGCAGCGTATCGCAGTTCATCATCATATTCCAGCTTGGCGTCGTGCCGAGCAAGCCGATGCCGCCCGTCACAAAGGGCAGATCATCAGGGAGTGCGGCTTTGCCAAGCAGAGCCTTTGCCACGCCGCAGCCCAGGAGTTCCGCGACTTCGGCAATCTCATCCCCGGCATGTAACGCGCCCGCGCCGACCAGCATAGCAACCTTCTTGCCCTCGTTGAGAATGTCGGCGGCTCGCCGCAAGTTTTCCCGCGTCGGAACGATGTAGGGAGCGGAGTAGCCAATGCCGGAATGAGCAGTATTATGCATGTGGGCAGGCTTCTCAACGGCATCCAGGTCCTGCACGTCTTTCGGCATGATGATGCAGGTCACAGTGCGTTCAGCGATGGCGATGCGCACGGCGCGGTCCACAATGTGGCGCATCTCCGCCGGGGCAGTACACATTTCCACATATTCACCGGCGACATCCTTGAACAGAGACAATAGATCAACTTCTTGCTGGTAATTGCTTCCTATAGCCGAGCGCGCGGATTGGCCGATGATCGCCACAACGGGTTGATGATCCATCTTGGCGTCATACAGGCCGTTAAGAAGGTGGATCGCGCCGGGGCCGGAAGTTGCCATACAGACGCCGACCTCGCCGGTAAACTTGGCATGGGCGCAGGCCATGAACGCGGCCATTTCCTCGTGGCGTGGCTGTGTCCACTCGAACAGTTCTTTATTCCGCTCTAAGGCTCCCATGATGCCGAGAATGCCATCGCCGGGAAAACCGTAAATACGCTTGATGCCCCACGCGGAGAGCCGTTGCAACAAAAAGTCACTTACTTTGTCTGCCATGATTGTTTTAGCCTTTCTTAGAAGAATCATCACAAATAACTACGACCTGATGACCATCCGCTATATCATCTGGCTGTAGTTCTTCGCCTTTATTTACCACTTTCAAACAGTGTATCGTCGTAGCTTTCTATGTGGTGACACGTTGTAAGGTAAAAAGCCGATACTCAACCATGTGGCGATTTTGTTGAAATTTGTGTCTCGCTGGAGCAACGAGGTAATACCATCACCGGTGTAGCGGCGCAATGCATTGCGCCAGGGTCGAGCGCGATAAATCTTGACCCTACGGGCGTAGCAAAACAAATACTATTACCATGATCGATAAGACGCCTATTGCCAGCATCACGCCGATATCAAGCTGGATGCTGCTGCGCCTCTGTTCCTGGGCTTCTTCGGGGCTGAGCGGCGTGGGATTCATCATCGGCAGCGCTGGCGATTCAGCGTTGCTCCGCGTCTCTGTCCTGTCGAGAGCCTCGATCAGTTGCGCCAGGTCTTGTCGCAAAGCCGTGGGATTCGAATAGCGCTGCTCAACGGAGAGGTGAAGTTGTCGCGCGAGGATGGCTTCCATCTGCGGCGACACGGCGGGATTGAGGCGGCGGACTGGCGGATAAAAGAAGGCGATGCGCTCGCGCGGATCATATCCAGTCACAGCGTGATGCATGACGGCTGCCAGGGCATAGAGATCGGAGGATGGGATGGCGACATGGCGCGCTTGCTCTGGCGCGCTATACGCGGAAGATGGTTTGTTGGCGCTGCTCGGCGGTTCCTCCAGGGGGAAGAGAG
>Ga0102924_1002358_pt1 | contig 20687 bp, 18 predicted proteins | sample PaiPotPPM11metaG_FD_80116 | JGI IMG/M metagenome (GOLD analysis project Ga0102924, IMG submission 80116) | Iron sulfur acid spring bacterial and archeal communities from Banff, Canada, to study Microbial Dark Matter (Phase II) - Paint Pots PPM... ...
CGGTCTCGGTGGGCGCCTCCGGGCGCGACGCCGGCACCTCCGAAGGAGGGGCGGCCGTCGGAGCGCTCGACTGCGCGTGGACCACCGGTCCGAACTGCTGGCAAGCGGTCATCGCGCGCGCAGCGAGCTGCCTGCCCCCCGGCACCGCACAAGGCACGATGAGCGCGGACGGAACGACGTGCACCTACGCCGGCGGAACGACCGTTTCGTTCCAGCCGCCCCTCGTGGTGGGACCGTCCGCGACGTTCACGAATTTCGAGGTGACGACGGGCGGCGCTCCTTGCTTGAGCTACGCGCGGAACGCGATGGCCACCGGATCGAGTGTCACGACGCAGGGCGGCACCGTCTCGTTCGTCGTGAGCCTCGCAGACCGCTCGCTCACCGTGACCTGCCCCGACGGCATGTCGTTCGTGGGCACGGCGCAAACGCTGACTGACTGCCCGAGCGGCTATCCGTCGTTCGACGAGGGCTACGGCGGCTCGGGATCGGCCGACGGGGGCCCCACGCACGGGCACTTGAGCATGACGCTCGACGACACGGGGACTCCCAACAACAAGACGCCGGTCTTCGACTGCGCAAATTAGTCTCGTGCTGCCGCCCCGAGCGTCGCGGAAAGGGTAAAGGCGTACAAGGCATACAAGGCAGGATATCGCGCGTTCATGAAGGAAGGTTCTCCGAGGGGTCCGCATTCGCGGCGTTTCGTGGCGCCAAGCCCAAAGCAGAGAAACGGGAAACAGTGTTCCGTCCCCCCATTTTGAGGATGGTCGGAACGCTTGCCAGAGGCCGCTTGAGCCGTAGCATGCAAGAGTATGGGTACTAGCGAGCTTGATCCTCCCTCTCCGCGTCCGCTGAAGCGAATCGAGTTCGATCGGATGGGAGAGCTTGGCTTCTTCCGGGGTGAGCGGGTGGAACTGATCCGCGGCGTCGTGATGAACAGCCCGCCGCTCGGGCCGGCGCACGCGAACATCGTGCAGCGCCTCGCCGACGTGTTCCTGCCTCGCCTCCTCGGCCGCGCGACCGTGCGCATCCGCCAGCCGTTCCTCGCCTGGGACGACTCGGAGCCAGAGCCCGACCTCGCCGTCGTGCCGCCGGGAAGCTACGCCGAGCGCCATCCCGATCGGGCGTCGCTCGTCGTCGAGGTCGCGGACGCATCTCTCGAGTACGACCGCAAGAAAGGCCCGCTCTACGCGGCGTCCCATGTGGCCGAGTACTGGGTGGTCGACATCGCGGGACGGACGATCGAGATCCACACCCATCCGGTCGGCGGAGAGTACGCGAAGATGCGCCGCGCCGTGGTCGGGTGGAACGTGACGCCGTCTGCGTTCCCCGAGATGGTCATGCCCGTGCGTGACCTCATCGGGTGATCGTGGCCGTGACCCAGGCGCGCGTCAGGTCCGGTCCCGCCGGGAAAGGCCGATGCGCTTGCGCGTGAGGTCGACTTCGAGCACCCGCACCTTGATGCGGTCGCCGACCTTGACCACCTCGTGGGGATCTTTCACGAAGCGATCGGCGAGCCGGGAGACGTGCACGAGGCCATCCTGGTGCACGCCGACGTCGACGAACGCGCCGAACGCCGTGACGTTCGTCACCACGCCCTCCAGGTCCATCCCCGGAGCCAGGTCCTCGATCTTACGAACGTCGTCGCGGAACTGCGGCGCCTCGAAGGCTTCGCGCGGGTCGCGACCGGGCTTCGCGAGCTCGGCCTGGATGTCTTCGAGCGTGGGCAACCCCACGGCGTCCGAGACGTACTTCGACCATGGGATCGTCGCGACGGCGTCGGGACGGCCGATCAGATCGTCGACCCTCACCTTCGCGTCCGCCGCGATCCGGGCGACGAGAGCGTAGCGCTCGGGGTGCACCGCGCTCGCGTCGAGCGGCTCGGCGCCCCCGCGAATCCGGACGAATCCCGCGCATTGCTCGAAGGCCTTCGGTCCGAGGCCGGATACGTCCAGCAGGTGCTTGCGCGTGCGAAACGCACCGCGCTCGTCGCGGTGCTTGACGATGCGCTTCGCGAGGGACGGGCCGACGCCGGCGACGTGCGAGAGCAGGGGCGCGCTCGCGGTGTTCAACTCCACGCCCACGGCGTTGACGCAGCTCTCGATCACCTCGTCGAGCTTCCGGCCGAGCAGGCGCTGGTCGACGTCGTGCTGGTACTGGCCCACGCCGATCGCTTTGGGGTCGATCTTCACGAGCTCGGCGAGAGGGTCCTGCAACCGGCGGGCGATCGACGCTGCGCCGCGGACCGTGAGGTCGACGTCGGGGTGTTCCTCGCGCGCGATCTCGCTGGCCGAGTAAACGCTCGCGCCGGACTCGTTGACCATGACCACGATGGCGCGCGCGTCCGACGCGCGGACGACGTCGCGGCAGAAGTCTGCGGTCTCGCGTCCGTGCGTGCCGTTGCCGACGGCGATCGCGAAGGGAGCGTACTTGCCGAGGAGCGCGCGCAGCGTCGCCCGCGCGCGTGCGAGCGCGTCGTCGCCGGAGACGAGGTGGATCACGTCGTTTTGGACGAGCTTGCCCGTATCGTCGACGACGGCGCATTTGCAGCCGGTGCGCTGGCCCGGATCGATGCCCAGCACCACCTTTCGCCCGAGCGCCGGCGCGAGGAGGAGCCTCCGCGTATTCTCGGCGAACACGGCGATGGCCTCGCGATCGGCGGCCTGCTTCGTCTCCGCACGAACTTCCGCCTCGATGCTCGGCCCGATGAGGCGAGCGAGCGAGTCTTCGACCGCAGCAGCGAGCTCGCCCGCGAAGGGGGAGCCGGCCTTGCGGCCGACGAGGGCCGCGACGCGCGCGAGGACGGCGGTCGTGTCGACCTCGACGGACACGCGCAGCACCCCCTCCTGTTCGCCGCGCATGATCGCGAGAAATCGATGCGACGGGAGGGTGCGCACGCGCCCCCGGAAGCCGTAGTACGTCTCGAACTTCGTCGGCTCCTTGGTCTTGCTCTTGACCGGCTCGCTGACCAGCATTCCTTCCCGCGCGAAGACGTCGCGAACGTAGCCCCGCACGTCTCTGCGCTCGGCGATCGCCTCGGCCACGATGTCGCGCGCCCCCGCCAGGGCCGACTTCCCGTCGGGTACGCCCCTGGCGGCATCGAGGAATCGAGCGGCGCTCGCCTCGACCGAGCCGGAGGGCGGCTGGGCGAGGATGAGCGCTGCGAGCGGCTCCAGGCCCCGTTCGCGGGCCATGGTCGCGCGGGTGCGGCGCTTGGGCTTGTACGGGAGGTACAGGTCTTCGAGCGCGGACTTGAGCCAGCAGGCCTTGAGCTGCGCTCGAAGCTCGGGGGTGAGCTTCCCCTGCGACTCGATCTCCCCGAGGATGGTGCGGCGACGGGCGTCGAGCTCCACCAGGTAGATGTTCGCGTCGTGGACGGCGCGAATCTGTACCTCGTCCAACCCGCCGGTCTGCTCTTTTCGGTAGCGAGCGACGAACGGCACGCTGGCTCCGTCGGCGAGCAGGCGGACGACGGCGCGCACCCCCGCGAGCGGGAGCTTCGACTCTTCGGCGATGCGCGGACACGGGTCGAACGAGGTCTCGGCCACGAAACTGCGCACATTGTACAGGGTCAGCCGGTCAGCGCGGGGCCGAGGCGCCCCACGCGCGCCGCGCGTCGAGGATCGGTCGATCGTGCGCGTCGACGCGCTCGGTGCGTGGCTCTTCGACGGCAGCGGGCGGAGCCTTAAGCGAGAAGCCGATCGACGGGTGCGCGACGTTCGCCGCGGCCGCCGCCGGCGGCTCAGCGTGGGAGCAGCCGACCACGCCCAGGAGCAAAACCAATGACCGGAGGGACCATAAGAAGCGCGACGAATGCATAGGAGACCTCCTCGAGGGAGCGATGCGTAAGGGGCCGCGGACCGCGGCGGGGCAAGACGCCACCCGAAAGCTCGGTCCGTCGGGCGGCCTTGTCGCGCCGCCACGCCGTCCCGCGCTTCGGGTTGGACGGAAATCTACATAGTCACCATCTCCCGTTGTGCATGTCGCCAGAACGCGTGACGCAATCGGCGCGCTCGACGCTGAACAGGTCGAACGCGAGCAACACGAAGGTCGCCTGCGGCTTCTACCAAACGCTCCCCCGGCGACTGGCGGGCGACGCAGGACTTCTGCCGAGAGAGGATCGCGACGGCCGGACCGCTGGTACGGCGGCGCGCGCCGTGCTCTCCTCCGCGGCGCGAATGAGGGGCGCGGGAGCGGAGCTGGCACGGATCTCGTGGACGGCGGACCGCGCCGGATGCGCGGCGGGTGCTGTCCTCTCCGGGTTCCTCGCGGCGTGCGGGCTGCCTTCCGGTGGACTTCTTGCCGACGGCGGGCAGCCACCACCTTTCGACGGAGGTTTGCCGTCCACGCAGGACGTGCACGCGGGCGGCGCTGACGACGCCGAGCGCGGCGGCGACGCGATCGTCGGGACCAACGGCGTCGACAGCGGAGGCGACGATGGCGGAATCGCCGCGGACGCCGGCGCCCTCGACGTCGCCGCTCTCGACGTCGCCGCTCCCGACGTCGCTGCTGTCGACGCGGTCCCTCTCGAGGGCGCTGCCGCCGAAGCCGCTGCCGCCGAGAGCGGCCCCGCGGTCGCGTGCCCCGTCCCGGACAGCAGCGGCGGCGCGCTCCCTTTCGTCATCGACGCGGACGGCGTGTTCGTACCGAGCGGATACGAGGGCGATGCCGTCGGGGCGCCCGTGAGCGTCATCGACATGCCTCAGGCGACGGGCGACCCGTCGTGTTCCGGGATCCGCTCGAGTCCGTCGGCCGTCGGCAGTTGCCACGTGGTCACGTATACGCCGCTCGTCGGTGGCGCCGGTTGGGCCGGTGTCGTCTGGCAGCACCCGGCGAACAACTGGGGGACCCTGCCCGGATACTCGATCCCGGCCGGAGCGACCCGCGTGACGTTCTCTGCCCGCGGAATCACCGGCGCGGAGGTCGTCACCTTCGTCGTCGGCGGCACCGGATACAGAATGGCACGCACCCAGGCCGCGCCCTGCGCCGACCCCCTCAGCGCAACTGTCAAGGTCACCCTCAGCGCCGCCTGGAAGACCTACACGATCGAATTCGGCGACGTGACCTACGCGAGCGGGGTGCTCGCGGCGTTCGGATTCAAGGTGGCGACGTCGGATCAACCGCCGGGCCGCGCTGCCACGACGTTCTTCGTCGACGACATCCAGTGGCAAGAGTGACGAGTTTCGCCCGATGCGCCGCGGGCAGACGCCTCGAAAAGACGGAAAGTCGCCATCTGCCTCCTCGTTTCGAGGACGAGCGGGACACTACCGCGCGACGTCGACGCCGGTGCCGTCCACGAGTTGAGCGCCCGCGAGCTTCGCGACGCGCTCGGAACCCGTCAGTCCGCTCGCGATCTCGATCGTGGGCCCGGTGTCGCGCTCGATGACCACGGGGACGAGGCGAACCTCCGAGGCGTCGTCCACGACGGCAACGCGCGAGCCGTGCGCATCGCTCAGCAGCGCCGTCGCGGGCAGCTCGTAGACGTTGTGCGGCGACGGCAGGGTGAGCGCGACCTGCGCGTACATCCCGGCGATGAGCGTCCCGTCCGGGTTCGGCACGCGAATCTCGGTGTTCATCGTGCGCGTCGCCGCGTCGAGCTCCCCGGCGGAGCGCGCGACCTTCCCCGCGAAGTCGCGCCCGGGGTACTCGCGCACCATCACGACCGCGGGGACCCCCGCTCGCACCGCCGGCGCGAGGTCCTGCGGCACCTGGATGAAGACGCGCGCGGGATCGATCGACGCGACCTTGTACATCGGCTGCCCGTTGCCGGCGCTCACGAGCGCGCCCGTCTCGATCGAGCGCTGCGTGACCGTGCCGGCGAAGGGCGCGGTCACGCGGGCGAAGGACCGCAGCTGCGTGAGCCGGCGGATGTTGGCCTGCGCCGCGGCGATCGCCGCCTCGGCGACGCTCACGTTGGCGTCGTCGACCTGCGCCATGGCCTCACGCTGGTCGAGCTCGGCCATCGAGACGACGCCGGAGGGGGCGAGCTGCCGGTATCGCTGGAGGTTGGCCTTCGACAGCTCCCGGTTGGCCTTCGACTGCACGAGCGTGGCCTGCGCTTGCGTCACCTGGGCGCGGGCCTGGTCGAGCTCCTGGTCGAGCTCCGGCGTGTCGAGCTCCGCGAGCAGCTGGCCGTCCTTCACCTTGTCGCCGATGTCGACGTACCACTTGCGGACGTACCCGCTGGCCCGCGCGTAGATGGTCGTCTCCTCGAGGGGCTGCACGCTGCCCGGCAGCGTGAGGGCGCGATCGCTCGGGCGCGCCTTCGGCGTGACCACTTCGACCCGCGGCAGCGCGCTCTCGCTGGTGCGCGCGGCCTCGACGAGGGCGGTTCGTTCCGCGTGCCGGGGAACGTACCCGACCGCGAGAGCGCTGCCCAGGACGCCGACCGCGCCGACGCCGAGGAAGACGGCGCGCGAGCGCGAGAGCGTCGCCGGCGGCGGTAGATCGAAGCCCAGGTCGTCGCCCGGGTGGGCGGACCCCGCGGGGCGCTGGGCCGATGCGCCGCTCTCTCGCGTCGCAGGGGCCGTCATAACTCCTCCAGGAGAGGATCCACCGGGTTAGGCGCCCGGCGGCGCAGGATGCTGTACATGACGGGCACGAAGAAGAGGGTCGTCACCGTCGCCAGGAGCAGGCCCCCGATGACCGCGCGCCCGAGCGGCGCGTTCTGCTCGCCGCCCTCGCCCAGGCCGAGCGACATAGGCAGCATGCCGAGGATCATCGCGAGCGCCGTCATGATGACCGGCCGGAGCCGCGTCATTCCCGCAGCGAGTGCCGCGGCGGAAGCCCCCCGTCCGAGTTGCCGCTGTTCGTTCGCGAAGGTCACCACGAGGATGCTGTTGGCCGTTGCAACGCCGACGCACATGATCGCCCCCATGAGGGCAGGAACGCTGAGTGTAGTGTGCGCGAGAAAGAGCATCCAGGCGATCCCCGCCAGGGCGCCGGGGAGCGCCATCAGGATGACGAGCGGGTCGAGCCAGGACTGGAAGTTCACGACCAGAGCCAGGTACACGAGGACGACGGCGAAGCCGAGGCCGTAGCCCAGCCCGCGAAACGAAGCCTGCATGCTCTCGACCTGGCCCTTGATCTTCGTGGTTGTTCCGCGTGGGAACGAGGGTGCCAGCTCGGCGACCACCTTCTCGACGGCGCCGGCGACGGCGCCGAGATCGGCGCCGTCGACGTTCGCCTGCACGTCGAAGGTTCGGGCGACGTTGTAGTGGGTGATGTTCACCGGCCCCTCGGTCCGCGAGATCGAGGCGACGTTGGAGAGGAGCTGCGGCGGCCCCCCTCCCGTGGAGATGGGCGTCGTGTTCATCGCCTCGAGGGAGTCGATGTCGCGCTGGGGGGTCTGCACGGCGACCAGGTACTGGACTCCGCGCTTGTCGAGCCAGAAGCTCGGCGAGACGATCGCGCTCGACGCCAGCGACACGAGGAGGTCGCTGGCGACGTCTCGCTCGGTGAGTCCGACCTGCCCGGCCATCGTGCGGTCGACGTCCACGCGGAGCTCCGGCTGCTTGGGGACCTGGGCGAGGTGCACGTCCACCGCCCCGGGGATTCGCTTCACGCGATCGGCAATCTGCAGCGCCGCCGCGTACGTCTGCTCGTCTTTGCCGAAGGCCCCGAGCACCTGAATGTCGATGGGTGCCGGCAGTCCGAAGTTCAGGACTTGCGTCGAGATGTCGGGCGCAAGAAAGAAGAACGTCTGATCGGGGTATTGCCTGGAGAGCTTCGCGCGAAGCTGGCGGACGTAGTCGCGCGTGGGCGGACGGTCCTTCTTCAGCGCGAGGAAGATCTCCCCGTCGGCCGCGGAGATGAGCGCGCCCTCGCTGAGCGAGAGGTTCAAACCGCTGTAAGGGATCCCGATGTTGTCGAGGAGCGTCTCGGTGCGATCGGCCGGGATGACCGTGCGGATCGTGTCCTCGATCTGCGCGAACTTGCGCTCGGTCTCCTCGATGCGCGTACCGGGAATCCCGCGCACGTGAAGCTTGATGAGCCCCGCGTCGACGTTGGGGAAGAAGTCGCGGCCGACGAGGGGAAAGAGGCAGAGCGATCCGATCACGAAGGCCAGGAATCCGGCGACGACCACGCGCCGGTGCTGCAGCGCCCAGGCGAGCCAGCCGCCGTAGACGCTCCGGAGCCTCGCGAAGCCTCGCTCGAACGCGGCGAAGAAGTCTCCGAACGGGCCGCCGGCGCCGTGGTCCTCGTGGCGTACGAGGTAGCGCATCATCGTCGGAACGAGCGTGCGCGAGAGGAAGTACGACGTGAGCATCGCAAAGACGACGGCCATCGCAAGCGGGACGAACAGCGATTTGGCCGATCCCGAGATGAACGTCACCGGAACGAAGACGATGCAGATGCAGATCGTCGAGACGAAAGCGGGCGTCGCGATCTCGGCGGCCCCGTCGAGGATGGCGCGGATGATGGGCTTGCCGCGGGCCGTGTGCCGGTGGACGTTCTCGATCTCGACGGTCGCGTCGTCGACCAGGATGCCGACGGCGAGCGCCATCCCTCCGAGGGTCATGACGTTCAGCGTCTCGCCCAGCGACGCGAGCACGATGATCGAGACGAGGATCGAGAGAGGGATCGACACGAGCACGATGAGCGTGCTCCGCCAGCTGCCCAAGAAGACGAGGAGCATGAGCGCCGTCAGCCCTGCGGCGATGCCGGCCTCCTTGACGACGCCGAGCACCGAAGCGCGGACGAAGACGGACTGATCGAACAGCGGAGTGACCTTGAGCTCCTTCGGCAGGCGCGCGAGCGTGCCCGGGAGCATGGCGCGTATGCGCGCGACGATGTCCAGCGTGCTGACGCTCCCCTGCTTGAGGACGGACATGAGGACGGACTTCCTGCCCTCCACGTGCACGATGTTCGTCTGGGGGGCGTAGCCGTCGCGGACGTGAGCGACGTCGTGCACGTAGACCGTGGTCCCGTGCACGACCTTGACGGGGATGTTCCCGATTTCCTCGAGGAGCTCGGGGCTGGAGTTGAGGACGATGGGGTACTCGTCGACGCCGATCTTCGCCGTCCCCGTGGGTACGATGATGTTCTGCGCGGAGATGGCGCCGTTCACGTCGCGCGGAGAGAGGCCCCAGGCGAAGAGGCGCCGCGGATCGATGTCGATCATGATCTCGCGCTGCTTGCCCCCGTAGGGCCACGGCAGCTGGGCGCCCTGGATGGTCGCGATGTCCGCCCGGATGAAGTTCGTGCCGTAGTCGAAGAGCTGCTGCTCGCTGAGCGAGTCGCTCTCGAGAGCCAGCTGGAGGATCGGGACGTTCGAGGCGCTGTAGCGAATGATGAACGGCGGGGTCGTTCCGGGCGGCGCCTGGCGCACCACGGTCTGCGAGATCGCGGTGACCTGCGCGGTGGCGGCCTCGATCTTCGCGCCCGGCTGGAAGAAGATCTTGACGACGGAGATCCCGGTCAGAGACTGGCTCTCGATGTGCTCGATGTCGTTGACCGTCGTGGTCAGGCCGCGCTCGTAGTTGCTGACGATGCGCTTCTCCATCTCCTCGGGCGACAGACCCGGGTACGACCAGACGACGGAGATGACCGGGATGTCGATGTCCGGGAAGATGTCCGTCGGCATGCGCAGGATCGTCACGACGCCGAGGATGGCGATGAGCATCGACATCACGACGAACGTGTACGGCCGCTTCAGCGCGAGACGGACGAGCCACATCATGGGAAGGTGCCCTGCAATTCCCCCCGCGATGGGATGCGAGGCGGCACCCTAGCATTGCCCCTGTGACCCCCAAAACCCGACGAACCGTATTTGCGAACGCCCGCGCCGGCACGTGGTAGGAGATCGTCGGCGGGCCGAAAAACGGCTCCTCCCAGCCCCTTCCGCCGATGTCCCGAGCCTTCGATGTCGCGTCCGCACACTTCGCCTCCGTGGTGCGCCTCGGCGCCGGGATGTTCGCCCGTCCCGCCCGACGCCAGCCGGAGAAGCCGCTCGAGCTCTACGAGTTCGAAGCGTGCCCGTTCTGCCGTCGCGTGCGCGAGGCGCTGAGCACCTTCGACCTCGACGCGCTCGTCTTCCCGTGCCCGCAGGGCGGCACCCGTTTCCGACCGCGTGTGCGCGAGCTCGGCGGCAAGCTGCAGTTCCCGTTCCTCGTCGATCCGAACACCGGCCGCTCGATGTACGAGTCGGCCGACATCGTCGGCTACTTGCGCGCGACCTACGACGCGCCGCTCAGCCCTCTCTGGTTCGGACCGCTGGCGACCGTGGTCGGCGGCATCGCCGCGCAGGCCCGCGCCGGCCACGGGAGGCGCGCGCGTCCGTCGCGCGCGCCCGAGCGGTCGCTGGAGGTCTGGAGCTACGAGGCGTCGCCGTACAGTCGCCTGGTGCGCGAAGCTCTCTGCGAGCTCGAGCTCCCCTACGTGCTCCACAACGTCGCCCGGGGGAGCGCGCATCGCGCCGACTTCGTCGCGCGCTCCGGGAAGATGATGGTCCCCTACCTGGTCGATCCCAACACCGGCCGGGAGCTCTTCGAAAGCGCGGACATCGTGTCGTACCTGAACGAGACGTATGCCCGCGGCTGACGGGCCGTCTCTCTCATCGGGCGCACCGTCGTGAGCCCGTCGGCCGCGACCGTCGCCACCTGGATCGTCTTCTCGGTGGTGTACGTGGGGCTGGCGGTGGGCCGGCTCCCGCTGCTGCATCTGGACCGGGCGGGCATCGCGCTCGTCGGCGCGACGGCCATGCTCGTACTCGATCTCGTGAGCTTCGACGAGGCCGTCGCCGCCGTCGACTACCGGACCCTCGCGCTGCTCTTCGGGATGATGGTGATCGTCGCGTACCTGCGCCTCGGCGGCTTCTTTCGCGGACTGGCGGCCTGGGTGCTCGCGCGTGGGCGGTCGCCGCGCGTCGTGCTCGCGACCGTCATCGTCATCTCGGGCCTCCTTTCCGCGTTCCTCGTGAACGACGTCGTTTGTCTTGCCCTCGGCCCGGTCGTCCTGCGCCTCGCGCGGCGCATCCGCCGCCATCCTGCCCCGTACTTGGTCGCCTTGGCGACCGCCGCCAACGCAGGGTCCACGGCGACCATCACGGGAAACCCCCAGAACATGATCATCGGCGCGCTGTCGCGGATGCGCTACGCGTCGTTCGCGGCGCGCCTCACGCCCGTGGCCGTCGCGGCGCTCGCCATCGATTACGCCGTCATCGCGATCGCGTTCCGCCGCTCGCTAGGGCGGGAGCTGGAAGAAAGCCTTCCGAGCGATCCCGGTGCGCCGCGCGATCCGCTCGGGCCTCCTTCCCGCGACCTCCTTCCCAAGGGAGTGACGGTGCTGGTCGGAGCCGTGGCCCTCTTCTTCGCGGGCGTGCCCAGCGAGATCGTGGCCCTCGGCGCCGCCGCCGTGCTGATGCTCGGCCGGGTCCGCCCCGAGCGCATCTACCCGCAGATCGACTGGAACCTGCTCGTCATGTTTGCGGGGCTCTTCGTCGTCGTCCACGGCTTCGAGACGCACGTGGTGGCAGGATGGCGCATCTCCGATCGCCTCGGCGGCGTCCAGCGAACGCCCGTCGTCCAGCTCTCGGTGGCTTCGGCGGGCCTGTCCAACCTGGTCAGCAACGTGCCCGCGGTCCTCTTGCTCAAGTCCGTCGTGCAGCCCATGTCGGATACCGTCCGCGCGTCCGGCTGGCTCACGCTCGCCATGGCGAGCACCCTCTCGGGGAATCTCACGCCGCTCGCGTCCGTCGCGAACCTCATCGTGATCGAGGGCGCACGCCGCGAGGGCGTTGAGCTGTCGCTCGGAGCGTACTGCCGCGTTGGCGTACCGGTAACCCTCCTCACTTTGAGCGCCGGTACGGCGTGGCTGCTGTTCACGCGCTAAAAGCGCTAAAAATGCGCACGGAGGGACCCACATGGAGCTGAGGCGATTGGGCAGGTCGGGGCTGCAGGTGAGCGCGCTATCCCTGGGCGCGATGACCTTCGGAGACTCGCAGACGTTCATGAAGGGCGTCACGTCGAGCGACGACGAGGCGCGCCGGGTCTTCGACCGCGCGATCGACGCCGGTGTGAACCTCGTCGACACCGCGAACGTGTACGGCGAGGGGCGCAGCGAAGAGCTGACCGGTCAGTGGATCAAGGGAAAACGCGACCGGGTCCTTCTCGCGACCAAGTGCCGCTTCCCCGTGGGATTCGGCGTGACGCAGAAGCCGGCGCCCAACTCGTGGGGTCTGTCGCGCAGGGCCATCCTCGCGTCGTGCGAGGCGTCGCTGAAGCGACTGGATACCGACGTCGTCGACCTCTACCAGGTGCACATGCAGGACACGTCCGTCGAGATCGACGAGACGCTCCGCGCCCTCGACGACCTCGTCGCGCAGGGGAAGGTCCGCTACATCGGCTGCTCGAACTACACGGGGTATCGGCTCGTCGAATCCCTCTGGGCCGCCGACAAGCGGCTGACCCATCGCTACGAGTCGGTCCAGCTCCAGTGGTCGCTCGCCGTGCGCTCGGCGGAGCGCGAGGTGATCCCCGCGTGCCGCGCGTTCGGGCTGGGACTCCTCGTGTGGTCGCCCCTGGCGCGCGGCTTTCTCAGCGGCAAATACAAGCGCGGACAGGCGGCGCCTCCCGGGACGCGGCTCGAGTCGTGGCGCGACAGCTACAAGGCCTACGACAACGACCGGATGTGGAATCTCGTCGACGTGCTGGGCAAGGTGGCCGCCCGCCGCGAGACCACGCACGCTGCGGTCGCTCTCGGGTGGCTCCTCGCGAAGCCGGTCGTCTCGACGATCATCGTCGGGGCCCGGACCGTGGCCCAGCTCGAAGACAACCTGCGCGCCGCCGACGTCAAGCTGACCGCCGAGGACGTGAAAGAGCTGGACGACGCATCGGTGCCGAGCTGGGAATACCCCTACGACTTCATCGGGCGCCAGCAGCCCTGGTAGGCGCGATCAATCGCCCATTTCGAAGATACGCCGCACCGTCTCGGCATAATCGATCTTCGCGTCGTCGCGCGCTCGCGCGGCGGCGAGCGGAGGCTCGCGCTGCGCCTCGGTGGGCGGAAGACGGCGCAGATATCCGCGGAGGATCAGGCGAGACACCGCGGGCAACGTATCGAAGTGAACGCCGAGCGCCCGGCCGGCGTCGCCGGGCCGGCGGCCCTGCACGATGCGCGTGACGGTCGCGCACGTGTCAAACCAGATGGGAAGCTCGGTCGCCTGAAAGCTGACGACGAGGTTCGTTCCCTCGTCCACACGCTCGTCGGACAGGACCAGCATTCCTTGCGGAGAAAGATCAACCGTCCGGTCGCCCAGAAGGCGCCAGTCCTCGATACGGCGCACCCGGCATCCAAGTCGCAGGGCGCGGCGCATCTCGCCGCGCCGGTTGCTTGGCACGCGACCGCATGCCGCGCGTGTCAGCGAGGGCGTGAGAAGACGATACGAGCGGAAGAGCGGAGCACCCACGGCGGAGCGGCCGGTGGGCGGGGGCGAAGGCACGTTCATGGGGGAGAGCCCTCCTCGGACGAGAATCGTATCGAGCGGCGCCTCGCCTGGGCCAAGTTGCCTGCGGGCGGTCCCGTGGCACCTCGCGCGGACCGTTCGTTCGCGAAGGGGCGTCCACGGCCGGAGAGGCGTACTCTTTGGCTGGAGCCGCATCGTGCCGTCCGGACCGCGTCGCGTCGCCCTCGTCCTTTTGGCATGCGCGTGCGCCGCGTGCTCCGCGTCCAGCAGCAGCCCCAACTCGTGCGGGTCGAGCGCTTCTCAGCTCGACGTCGATCTATGTCCGGCTGGTCCCACGGTGCAGGGCGTGGACGTCTCGGTCTACCAGGGCAAGGTGGACTGGGCCGTCGCGCACGCCAACGGCATCGACTTCGCCTTCGCACGCGTCTCGGACGGAACCGGCTTCCCCGACATGGAATTCGCGAACAACTGGCCCGCGATGAAGGCCGCGGGCGTCGTACGCGGCGCCTACCAGTTCTTTCGTCCCGAGGAAGACCCCACCGCGCAGGCGAATCTGTTCGTGTCGATGCTCTCGGCGGCGAGCGGACTCGTGCCGGGCGACCTGCCGCCGGTCCTGGACCTGGAGGTAACCGACAGCACCTCCGACGCCGCCATCCAGGCGCACATGCAGACGTGGTTCGACGCCATGAAGGCGGCCACCGGGCTGCAGCCGATGCTCTACATGTCCCCGGGCTTCGCCTCGCACGCGGGCACCGCCTTCGGGAACCACCCTCTGTGGGTCGCCAACTGGGGCGTCTCCTGCCCGGCGGTGCCGGGAGGGTGGTCGACCTGGGCCTTCTGGCAGAAGTCCGATACGGGCATGGTCAAAGGCATTGCGTCTGCCGTCGACCTCGACGAGTTCAACGGATCGCTGGCCCAGCTGCCCGTCCTCGGCGGGTCGCTCGACGGCGGCATCGGCGGCCCGGGTCCCGGTGGGCCTGCGCACGACGCCGGCCGGCAAGACGCGGCCGTCGACGGCGGAAGCGCTCCTGCGCCTGGTGACGCCGGGACTGCGGCGGAGGCCGGCGGGCGTTACGACGCGGGCGCTGGCACGCAAGGCGGTTCGGCCGGCAGCTCCGGACCGTGCCGATAGTGTCGACTACGACAGGGCAGCCAGATGCACGCTCGCCGCGTAGTCGACGCGCGGCTCGCGGCAGGGCAGAGGCGGCGGCACCCCGCGGAGCGCCCGACGCAGGAAGGTCCCGGCGTCCGCTTCGAGCGAGTCGAACTCGATGCCGAAGCATCGCCCGAGGTCGCCGGGGCGGCGTCCGTGGACGACGCGAGCGACGGTGGCGAGCGCGTCGAACCACCAGGCGCTCGAGGGCAGCCGAAAGGCGACGATGACGGACTCGCCGGTCAGCACCCGCTCCTGCGCCATGACGAGCATCCCGAGCGGCGACACGTCCACGCCGCGCGTACCGATGAGTTTGAAATCGCGCTCGCGAACGATCTGGCAATCGACGCGCGCGGCACGCCGCATGGCGCGGCGCTGATGAGCTGGGACGAGCGTGCCTTGCATGGTGGGCAAAATCGTCGCGTGCCGCTCGCGGCCAGGCCAAGTTCTCCGTTGGCGCGCGCCGGCGCCGAGCGCACAATCGGCGTGGATTCATGTCCGACGTCGACAAGATCGTGAGACTCCTCGCTGCGGACGCTGTCGAGAAGCGAATCGCGGCAGCCATCGTCCTGGGCGAGATCTCGGCGAGTGGCGCGAAAGTCGTCGACGCCCTCGCCAAGACGCTCGACAGCGGGATCGCCCTCCTTCAACGCCACGCGCTCGAGGCCCTCGCGCGCGCCGGCGCGAAGAAGGCGCAACCGAAGATCCTCCCGCTGCTCGCAGCGCGGGAGGACGACGTGAGGCGCGCCGCCGTAGCCGCGCTCGTGGGGATCGGTCCCGAGGTGCTCCCGGCGCTGCGCGCGCGAATGGCGGACGCGGGTCCGGAAGAGCGACGATCGATCGATGCAGTCCTGGCGGCGCTTGGCAGCAAGGACGCCTTTCATGCGCTGCTCGAAGGGATGGCGGCAAGCAACGCCGAGGCCGCAAAAGCGGCGGCCATCGCAGTTCGACAGAAGGTCAAGGACGCCGATGCAAGGCAGCGCAAGAGCTACCTTTTGGAGACCGAGCGCTTCCTCCAGAAGCAGGTGAGCAACGGAGGAAGCGCCGGGGCCATCGCCGCGGGCATCAAGATCCTCGGGTACCTCGAGGACGAGAAGTCGATCGGGACGCTCGTCGATTTCACCCGGCCCGAGCGCAACGCTCCCAGCGTGAGGCAGGAGGCGCTCATCGCTCTTCGCTTTCTGCTGGGCAAGAAGACCGCAGACGCCAAGAAGGTCGTGGCGGCGCTGGTGCAGGCGGCGGAGGACCCCGACCGTCTGCTCGCGCAGACGGCGCTCCACACGCTCGCAGGGCTGGACATCCCCGCCGACGCCATGAAGCGCCTCGAGAAGCTCGCCATGCATCCGGACGTCGAGCGAGCCCGCTTCGTGCTCGAGATGCTCGGCCGGACGCCGGGCGCCGAGGCCGCGCGCGTGCTGGTCGGCGTCCTGGCGACCACGAAGGACAAGCGACGCGCCGAGGTCGCCGGGCTCTGTCTCATGCAACGCCGGGGGGACGCGGCGGCGCATCCGTCGCCCGGCTCGGCCCCGGTTCGCGATGACGCCGTCGGTCCGCTGGCCAAGGCGTTGCTCGAGATCGAGGACGCCGACCGGGGATGGCTGCTGCGCAACGTCCTGCGCCCGAGCGCGAAGCGAGTCGCGGCCCCCACGCGAAAGACGATGCTCGAGGCGGCCATCCAGCGGCTCTCTGCGGGCAACCGCAACTGGGAGCCGCTCCTGGCCACCGTGCGCGACGCCGACCCCGGAGGGACGGGCGAGGCCCTGCGCGCGCTCGCCCACCGCATGCGCAAGACCGCGCCCGAAAAGGCGATCACCGTCCTGCGCGTGCTCTGCCGCAGCGACGGTTGCACCGACGACGACCGCTACGCCCTCGCCGCCGCGGAGCTTGCGCGCGGGGCGCAGGATACTCGCCCCGCCGCCCGCTCGGGGGACGAGTCCCTACGGCTGCTCGGAGCGTTGCTCGATCGCGGCGTGGACGTGGGCGCGCTCCTGCGCAAAGACAAGTCGATCGAGCTGGATCACCTGTATTACGTCGGGTTCCATTTCGCCGAGGAGGGCCATCCCCTCGGCGAGGAGCTGCTGCGAATCGTGGCGGACAAGGGCGGGCGCACGAAGATCGCGAAGATGGCCAAGAGCAAACTCGCGCTCGCGAGCGCGTAGCCCGCCGGGGTCAGCCGCCGTCGAGGGCGTCGTTGCGCGCGTCGAGGATGGCTCCGTCGTCCATCGGGTGGTGCGACGCGGCGGCCGTCCCCTCCCCCGCGCCGCTGGCGATCGGCAAGCGGCCCATCCAGAGCCCCACGGCCGCCGCCATCGCGAGCAGCCCCGCCGCGCCGTACGCCGCCGCACGCGCCGGGCGCGGCACGGTCTGAACGCTGCGCACCGCGACCTTCTCGAACGCGGTCTCGAGCCGCGCCTCGCCCGCGAGCGCCGCCGCGCAAGCGTCGCACGCCGAGCAGTGAACCTCGACCCGCTGCGCGCGCTCGCCGTCGAGCGCGCCCAGCACATAGAGCTCCAGCTCCGCCGACGTCGCGTGCTGCGTGCTCATTCTTCCTTTTCTCCTTCCAGCTCCACGCGAAGCTTCGCCCGTACTTCGCAAAGAATCTGACGCACGCGCTGCAGGGAGAGCCCCACGCGCTGCGCGACCTCGGTGTGGCTGAGGCCCTCGCCGCCGTACGCGAGGCGAAACACGCGGCGCGCCGAGGGGGAGCACCGCGACAAGACGTGGACGGCGCGCGCGACACGCTCCTCGGTGAGCAGGCGCGACTCTGCGTTGTCGCGCGGGTCGCGGAGGGCCGCGGCGATCGCGGGTTCGTCGACGTCTTCGTGGCGGCGCGTCGAGGCTTCCCGGCGGGCGGACTCGAGCGCGAGGAAGGTCGCTTGCGCGATCGCCAGACCCGGCAGCTGCAGGCGGTCCAGCCGTCCGATGCGCTGCTGTTCTACGAGGCGCATCCACGCCTCCTGGGCAATGTCCTTGGCGCGGTCGACCCGCAGGCCGCGCGCGAGCAGAGCCACCACCACGCGATGGTTGTGCTTCTGGATGAGGGCGTTCCAGGCGGAGACTTCGCCCCGCAGAGCCGCCGTGCAGAGCGATGCCTCGTCCGCGGGCTCTGCGGCGACCTCGATGCGTTCCGCAGCCGAAGGGCCGGCGAGCGGGGCCCCCGGAAACGGGAGGACGTCAGCATAAGCCTTCATCGGGAAGCTCAACCCTCCAACGGCCGGGCCACACGGAACATATCGCGTTGCGTGCGGAGGTCGAGGCTAGAGGTCGAGGCGGGCTGCGAATAGTCGAGGAGCGGCGCGGCGTTTGCTCCTTGGTCCGCTATGGCAATCGAAGAGCCGCCCGAGCAGCTCCCCGGGCTCGCAGCAGTCCGCCGGGGTCCGTCGTGGCCGCGCGCTAGCGCGTGGATCCTGGGCATCCTCGCGGCCGTGGCTCTGGTGGTGGCCGGCGTCGTGTCCGTGGGGCTGGCGGTGGTGCTCTGCGCCCCGGCTATCCTGCTGATTGCCGGCTTCGGCTGGTCGATCTGGGCGGCGCGCAGGCGTCGCCAGGTCCTCGAGAATCGGAGCGTGGACGAGATCAAGGACCCGCTGCACGCCAAACACCCGTGGCCGAGCGGGGTGATCGACGACCGTTTGCCGGAGCCGTAGGCTCGAGCCGCTCACCAGCGGTGAAACGCCGGGTGGCCCTCTTTGACCGCGACGAAAATGCCCCGGCACGTCGCGGTGACCTGCCCGGCGGCCTCGATCGAAGCATCGACCGACGCGCGGTCCGGCTGCGAATCGACGATTCGCGCCCGAAGGATGAGCTCCGCGTCCATGGGCGTGGGCCTCCGAAGCTTGACCGCGAACTCGGCGGTGACCGTGCACGGGACCGCCGAGCCGCCGGCCTTGCGCATGAGATGCCACGCCGCCGTCCAGTTCGAGTGGCAATCGAGCAGCGCGCCGCAGATGCCGCCGTTGAGGACCCCCGGGAACGCAAGGTGATGCGGCTGCGGCCGCCAGTGGCACACGCAGACGTCGTCGCTCTCGGCGAAGCTGCGAATGCGCAGGCCCAGCGCGTTCTTCGGGCCGCACCCGAAGCACATGTTTTCCGGCGCGTACGTTTCTTGGAGACTCAGGGGAGGCATGCGGTGCCTCTTGGCTTTTCGCGGTCAGGTCTTCTTCGCTGCGGGGGGAGCGGCGGCCTTCTTATCGGCGTGCTTCGCGCGCCACTCGGCGAGTTGCTTCGTGCGGCGCGCCTTCTGCTTGCGGCGGCGCGGGGGGTCTTGCGGGGTCGTCATAGGGCTGGCTCGTATAGCGGAACGCGGACGTCTACGCACGTCGCGCGGAACGCTGGGGCACCGGCGTCTGCCCGCCGGCCGCGCGAATCTGCTGGTGCCACGCTTCGATCTTCCCGAGCGTGGGGCCCACCCACTCGAGTTGCTGCAGCCGCAGCAACAGGTGCGGCGTGTGGTCCCCGGTGCGGGCGCGGGCCTCCGCCGCGCGCACGCCGCCGCCCTCCGGCGACGACACGACGAACGCGGCGCGCGCCTGATCGATCTCGCTCGCGGCGTCCCCCCAGCGGCCCTGCTGCTGGGCGAGCCACGCCCGCGTCAGATGCCGGTGCTGGCGGGGCTCCGCTTCGTCGAGGACGACCCGATCGCACGCGCCGACCAGCGCCTCGGCCCGCGGGTCGCGCCGCGCGAGGGCCAGCTGCGCCAGCAAAAGGCGCGACTCGAGCTCGCCCCACGGATCCTGCAGGCTCTCGTAAATCTTGAAGGCGACCTTCGCGTGCGTCTCGGCGGCCTCGAAGTCCTCCGAGTCAAGCGCGATCATGGCGAGCAGCCGCTCGCACGCGGCCTCTCCCCGCGGGTTCTGTAGCTCGCGGAAGCTCGCGCGCGCCGCGAGCGCGCGCGATCTCGCGCCGGCGAAGTCGAAGGCCCGGTGATCGGCGTGCCCGAGCGCCACGTCGCACTGGGCAAGCCCGAGGCGGTACCCGATCCCGTCGAACTCGGTGCGCGCGCGGGTCAGGAGCTGGCGCCCGCGCTCGAAGGCGCCCACGGCCTCCTCGATGAGCGCCAGCAGGATGAGCGACTGGGCCAGCCCCATGACGTCGCCCACTTCCATGCACCGGTCGAGCGCCTTCTTGAGCGTCGCGCGCCCGCGCGCGTGGTCGCCGAGGAGGTAATCGATCTCGCCGAGGACGACCTCGGCCTGCGCGCGCCCGGAGGCGTCGCCCAGCTTCTCGTACATTCCGAGGGCCTTGACGACGAGCACGCGACCCTGAGCCGGCTGCGCCAGGTCGCTCGCGATGTTCCCGAGCAGCCGCAGCGCGCTCGCCGTGTTGGCCGCGTCGCCCGCGCGCTCGAAGGCGCGCAGCGCGCTGTCCGCCTCGGCGCGCGCCTCGGCGATCTTGCCGATGTAGCGGAGCGCCTCGGCGCGCCAGAGGGCGCCCTCTCCCTCGTTCGCGCCGTGCAGGCGGCCCTCGAGCATCTTGAGGTCCCGCAGCGTCGCCGCCGTGTCGCGGCCGCGCCGCCACGAGCCGCGGATGAAGTCGAACATCAGCTTCGCGGCCGTGTCGTCGTCGCCCGCCTTGAGCAGATTGGCGACGCGGTGCTTCATGATGCGTCGCGAGCCCACGGCGGGGTGCTTCGCCAGCGCGTCGGACGCGAGGCGGTAAATCGCCGGAGCGTCCTTGCGCTCGTGGAGCCGTTCGAGCAGGTGCTCCTGAAGGAGGGCGTGCGGCCAGCGGAACTGGTCGTTGCCGGCGGCGAGGAGGATCTGCGCGCGCGTGAGGGTGACGAGCGCGTCGCGCGGGTCCATTCCGAGGGAGCCGCAGAGCGTCTTGAGGACCTCGCCGCGGATGTCGTCGCCGAGGGCGGCCGCGGCGTAGGCGCTCAGGCGAAGCTCGGTGGGGATCGCCCGGACGCGCTCGTCCCATAGTTCCGCGGTCGTGATGGCGCGCCCGCGCAGCGCCCGCTCGGGCACGCGGTAGGTGTCCCCCTCGAGCGTGAGGTAACCGCCGCCTGCCCAGGCGTAGAGCAGCTGCAGCGCGAAGAGAGGATTGCCGCGGCTCTGCTCCACGGCGCGCTTCACCGCGGCGTCGTCGAGAGGAAGCGCGCTTCGCAGGAGCGTCTCGGTGTCGTCGGTGCTGAGA
>Ga0102924_1002360_pt1 | contig 20677 bp, 28 predicted proteins | sample PaiPotPPM11metaG_FD_80116 | JGI IMG/M metagenome (GOLD analysis project Ga0102924, IMG submission 80116) | Iron sulfur acid spring bacterial and archeal communities from Banff, Canada, to study Microbial Dark Matter (Phase II) - Paint Pots PPM... ...
ACTTCGATGAATACTGGCGCTTCCACCTCGCCCGCGAGCACCAGCGGCTCTACCCCGGCACCACACAAGGCCAGTACACGCTCGGGGCCTGATCCCCTCACTCGAAACGAGCCGCACCCATCGAGGTTTTCGACAGTGACCCTGCCCCACCGGTCCTTTCATTCGCTGGCGCTGACGCCGAGAACGGACGCGGCTTGGTGCTCGTGCAGGCGCTGGCCAAGGAGTGGGGCCACTACTTCCCGCCATCGGGCGGCAAGATCGTCTACGCCGTGATCGGCACCCAGGAACCAGACGCCCATCCCATACCAACCCGGCGCTGACCCTGCGCCCTTCGGCCACCTCAGAAAGGAACGCCGGTGAACGCCACACTCGCCAGCCGCTTCCCCCGCTCCCTGCCCTTACGGACCGCCCGGCAAGACCAGGCCCCCCGGTCGCCAAGCCGCGGAGCGGCACGGTGAGCTGGCAGCGCGCCACCAGGAGCCTCAAGGCCGCGGGCGCTAACGACCTGGCGAACATGCGCGACGCGGGGCAACTGCTCATCGACCATGAACGACTGATCAACCCGCGCGTGCTGACGGATCGATGTCTGATCCGCGAAGAAACCTCAGCCGAACTGCGAAGGCGCGTGGACTCCGTCGATTCTGACGCTGAGACACGCCAGCGGCGGACGGAAGGGGCTGTGGAGAAGTGAATGCCAGGCAGCGTCATGATCAGGACGGCGGGGCAGTCAGCCAGCCCCCGATACTGCGGCCGGGACGCAGTCACCCGACTCGTGGCAATTGCGCACGGCACGAGCGTCGGCGGCAAGGCCCTCGGCACGTTCGGGGACGCCGGGTGCTTCAGCCTCAAGGATGGCAAGATCTTGTGGTCCGGGGAAGGTGGCTTCATCCTCACTAGCAGCGAAGAACTGGCCGATCGCTGCCGCTCGTTCCGCACCACGCGCTCGCGGCACCGGGCAGGACAACCTCGACAAACACGGTCTTGCCGGGACCGTGCTGGTCCTCCACGACGCCCAACTCGCCGCCGTGGAGCCTGGTCAGGCCGTCGAGGAGCTCCAGTCCCCGGCCGGTTTCGTCGTCACCAGTCGCGTGCTTGCGGACCGGGCGGCCGGCTCCGTGGTCGTGGACTTCGGCTCGTAGCCGGTCTGCCGCACAGGACAGCCGGACGCCGACCGGCCCGGCGCCGTGGCACATCGCGTTGGTCACCAGCTCGCTCACGACCAGCTCGGCCAGGTCGGCATGCTCGTCAAGACCCCAGTCGCCCAGGGCCTTGCGGGCCTGCTCGCGCGCCCGGCGGATGTTGCGCAGCTTGGGGCCGAGCTGGTAGCAGGCCGAGCTGGCGGTAACGGTCACGGGCATGCACGGTCCTTCACAGCTGGCGCCGACAAGCGGCGCGCGGCATCACGGCCGGTGCGGGATGCGGGTAATGCCGTGCCGCCCAATCGCATCATCGGGCCGGCATCAGCATCGGCTCTGACATTCATGTGGCGAATTTCCCACGGCACGGGCTGCGCGATCATTACCCGTGCCGGGAAAGCCGGTGGTTCCCGCACACACACATCGCTGGCCTGCGGGAACGCGCCAGACACCTGGTTATGGTTCCCACCATGCCGCGCATGTGCGGGCTCATCAGCGGCAATGCGGCTACCGTTGATGCAGCGCCAATGCCTACGGCATTGCAGTAAGAGGCGAGGTAAGCCGTGCCGTACGCGAAGACCAGCGAGCGCGCCGAGCAGCGCGCCCTTCGCGAGCGAATGCGCGCCCTGGGGCTGACCCACCCGCAGATCGCCTTCGAGTTCGCCCGCCGGTACAACATGCGGCCCCGGGCCTCGTGGCGGCACGCCCACGGCTGGTCCCTCAAGCAGGCAGCAGAGAGGATCACCGCATGCGCCGCGCAGGCCGGCGTGAACCCGGACGGCACGACAGTCGCCATGACCGGCCCGCACCTGTGCGAGGTCGAGTCCTGGCCTGGGTACGGTTCCGCGCCGGCCGGGCGCAGGCCGACCCCGTACCTGCTGTCCCTGCTTGCCACCGCGTACGACTGCGCCATCGCCGACCTGCTCGACCTGGCGGACTACGAGCACATGCGGCCCGCGGACCTGCTGGTCCTGGGCAGGACAGCCGACGCCCGCGGGCAGGCGCGCGCAGGTGCGGGCGCCGCCGGGCAAACCGCTCCCCCGCGCCTGGCCACGGTCATCGAGCCGCCACCGGGGCAGGACCGGCCGACGGCACCTCCGCCGGTCCTGCCGGACGGGCCAGCAGCGCCAGCAGCAGCCGCCCCCAGCCCCGCTCTTGCCCTGCTCGCCGGGGCGCTGCTATCGCCCGGCCAGCCATGCGAGGCGCCGGTTCCGCTGGCCGACCATGCCGCTCGTGCCTGGCGGCTGCGGCAGCAGGCCCGTTACCGCAAGCTGGCCGCCGAACTGCCTTCCGTGCTGCTGCGGGCGCGCGGGGGCGAGCCCGACGTCACCGGGGACCGGCGGCTGGCCAGCGGGCTGACGCACCTATATAACGCGGCGTCCTCGCTGGCCACCGCCCTGGGGTCGGCCGGGCTTGCCGGCATCGCCGCCGACCGGGCCGTCCGCACCGCCGCGGAGGTCGCCGACCCGCTGCTGAGCGGCGCGGCCGCCTACCGGCTCGCCAACGTGCTGCTGTCAGCCGGGCAGCTGGAGACCGCCCGGCTCGTGGCGATCAGCGCCGCTGACCAGCTCCGGCCGGCGCTGGCCGTCGCTAGGAGCCACACCGCCACGTGGGGTGCGCTGCTGGCCACGGCCGCGCTGGCCGCGGCCAAGGCCTCGTCCGCGGCCGAGGCCAGGGAACTGCTGGGAGCGTCCAAGGTCGCCGCGGACCTGCTCGGCAGCGAGCAGGCCGACCTGTTCTCCATCTTCGGGCCGGCGAACTGGCTGATCCACGCGGTCAACATCGCGGTGGAGCTGGACGACGGCGCCGGGGCCGTGCGGCGCGCCGAGCAGATACCCCTGAGCCGGCTGCCGCTGTTCCTGGCCGAACGGCGGACCTTCCTGCTGGTCGGCAAGGCACGCGGCTACGCGCTTCGCGGCGACCAGGCCAGCGCCGCGCAGCTGCTGCTGGAAGCCGACCAGGCCGCGCCCGAGGAAGTGCGCCGCAACCCGCACGCGCGCGCGCTGGCGGCATCGCTGGCCGCGGCGGGCCCGGTCCGCAGCCAGGCGCTGCGCGAGCTCGCCGCCCGGATGAACGGCAACGCCGGCCAGCCTGCAACAGGGCCGGCGCGATGACCGGCCAGGACCAGCCGAAAGTGCTGTACGTGATCGCCTGCGGCGGCCGGCCCGCCGGCGACCTGCCGGAGTTCACCAGCGGTGCGCTGGCCAAAGGCTGGGACGTGTGCGTCATCGCCACGCCGTCGGCGCTGAAGTTCCTCGACCCGGCGCGCCTGGCAGCGATGACCGGCCACCCGGTCCGCTCGGACTACAAGCAGCCCGACGAGCCTGACGTCTTGCCCCCCGCGGACGCGTTCGTGGTCGCCCCGGCCACCTTCAATACGGTCAACAAACTCGCCGCCGGGATCTCCGACACCCTCGCCCTCGGCCTGCTCAACGAGGCCATCGGCGCTGGGCAGCCGGTCATCGCGGTGCCGTTCCCCAACCGGGTGCTGGCCCGCCACCCGGCGTTCACGGCCAGCATCGCCACCCTCCGGTCGTGGGGTGTCCGGCTGGTGTTCGACCCCCGGCGCTACCCGCTGCCGGTGCCCAACCAGGGAGAGTCCGGCAACGCGCTGTTCCCGTGGGAGGCCCTGGCCGGCGAACTGCGAGCCCTGAAGACCCCGGACGCGCCGGCGGATTCCCAGCGCGGGGAATGACCCGCCGCCCTGTAGCAGGCAGGCTTGCGGTAGTCCCGCACATCGGCAGCGCCGCCGTAAGCACGTGATCAGCACGAGGTCGGCCCGCCCCCGGGGTCGCCCGGAACGCTCCGCATTCAGGCAACGCCAACATTGGGCACGTGACTTTCCGGTGTCATGCGGTCAGGCTGAATGTGGGGCTCAACGCCGTTTTGCCGCGCCCGCCAGGAAGGACCCATGACAGATTCGCCATCCGGCGCCGCGCTCCTGCCGGTGCCCGAAGTCCCCCGATCAGATCGTGACCGGCAGCCCGGCGGGCCAGTATCGTTCACGGCCGGGCATCATTTCACGCTGTCGGCCGGTGCCGACCCGGCCGCGCTCGCCGAGACAGCATCCGCGCCACTATCGGTGATCTTGCAGGTCACCAAGCGCTGTGACTTCAACTGCGGGTTCTGCTCGGAAACCCTGCAGATGGCCGATCCGACGCTTGAGCAGCTCGACACGTTGCGCGCCAACCTGGCGGGGGTACAGCGAGTGTTCCTGTCCGGCGGGGAGCCGCTGCTGCGCCGCGACCTGCCCGACATCGTGGACATGTACTCGGGGTTCATCCTCGGCTTGCCCACCAACGCGACTCGGGGCGTGGTCATGGCCCCGCGGCTGGCGGGGAAGGTTGCGTTCGTCAACATCGGCTTCGACGGGCCGCGGGCCACGTTCTCCCGGGTCCGCGGCGACTACGACAAGGCCATGACCGGGGTGCGGGCGTTCATCGCCGCCGGGCTGCCGATCTCGCTGTCGGCGGTCGTGCTCCGCTCCACGATGCACGCGCTGGGGTACCTGTGCCAGATCGCTGACGTACTCGACGCCGGGAAGCTGAAGCTGATCCTGCCGTTGCGCAAGGGCAACGCGCTCGGGCTGCCGGAACGGGAGTTCATCACCGTCGACGAGGCTCGCGACGCGTTCGGCCGGCTGACCGAGCTACGCGCCACGCACGACTGGCGGCCGGCGGTGCGGATGACCCCGTGGACTGCGGAGACCGAGGGGCACATGATCGTGATCGAGCCGAACGGCAACGCCCAGGCCTGGCCGGTGTACGACCAGCCGGACCTGTTCCTCAGGCTCGGCAACCTGCTGGAAGAGCCGATCACCGCGATCTGGGACCGCTACCCCTACAAGCCCAGCCACTACGCCAAGTACCTGGGCGCCAGCATCTACACGGCCGCCCGCACGACGCCTTGATCCGCACCTACACCAACCTGGCATGGCCCGACGACCCCTACCGCACCGGGCAGCAGCTCTACCCCCGGCCCGCCCCAAGGCTGGCCGCGTTCACGGCAAGCCTCGCCGAAGGCGGCGGCCATCCTGCCCGCTATTCGGCAGCGATCGTCTACCTGCCGCTGCACCGCACCCGGGCAGTGGCCGTCACAGGACAGACGGTTGGGTTCGGATTCCGCGCGGCCAGCGTGGACGACGATGCCAAGGCGGCCGGCCTGGCCCAGATCGCCGACCTGGACCTGATGCAAGCCCGCCGACATGCGGCGATCCTCGCCGGGAGCCGGCTCGACTGTGAACTGGCCGCATTGCGGGCAACGGTGCCGGACGCGGTGCTGCGCGGCATCGCCTCGGTCGAGCGGGAATGGGCAGATCGCGGCACTCCTGCCAGAGGGCGGGCGGCGATGATCGACTGCGGACTCGACCTCCCTGCCGCCCGGTCGCTGGAGGTGGCGTGCCAGCAGGCCCGGATCACCCCGCTCGCTGAGCGCGCCGCCGGCGAGCTGGAGGCGCCCGCCAGGGCCGAGCTTGCGGCCGCTGCGGCAGTCGGGCGCGCGCTGTGCATCGCCCTGGTATGCGCCCGGCACCTGAACCGCTACACCTGGCGGGGAATTCTGGACATCGGCGAGATCATCGCGGCCAGCGCATGGGACTGCTTCCCGCGCTTGCCGACAAGCACGTGGTGACCGTGCCAGACTCCAGGTTCAGCGCGAGCGTCCCAGCCGCAGATGACAATCCCGCCGGAGCGCCCTGAATGATCAACACAGGTAACCTGCCCGGCTCCCGGGCAGCGCCCGCGCGCGCGCCGGGAACGCTGCTGGTAGCCGCCGTCGACGTGGAGTGGTCGAAGAACTACCGAATCCGCGGCGGCAACGTGCCGTTCTGCTACTCGGTGATCTGGCTGGCTGTCCCGCGCCGCGTCACTGACACCAGCCTGGGCACTGACTCGTTTTGGTACACCTCCGCCTACGTGCACGACGTCGGCGAAACCCAGGACCTGGCCGCAGGAGCCGCCCAGGCGCTGGACATCGTGCTGCGGCGGGCTGACCTCATCGCGGGGCACCAGCTCACCAGCGACCTGGCCGTACTGGCTGCCGCCTCGAACGAGCCGACGCCGGGCGTAACAGTGGCCCGCGCTGCCTGGCACCAGCGCCGCCAGGCAGCCGAAGGCCCGCGGATGGTGGACACCCGCTACGACACCGGGCACATCCTGTCCTGCACGTCACGGCGGCTGGTCGACGTGTGCGCTGACCTGCGGCTGGATGTCACCCAGCCAGAGCTGCACGGCACGTCCATGACCGCGCTGCACCGCCGCTGGCTGGAAGCCGGAGACGCGGTTGCGCGTGAGAAGATCAGCGTGCTCAACCTGCGGCATTCGCTGTCCACCGCATTGGTCGCCGCGCGCGCCGCGGGGCTGGGCAGCTGGGAGCCAGGGCTGAATGTCAACCGGCTGCTCGCTGTCGGGCTCGGCGGAGCGTTCGGCTGGCTCTCCGGGCCGGTGTTCACCGCCCTGCTGGGGAACTCCGATGCTGCGTGACTGCGTGGTCATCGCCATCGAGGGCACCCACGCCTCCGGCAAGACCACCCTCACCCACGCGCTGGCCGCCTGCTACCGCGAGCGCGGCATCCACGTGACGACCGTGGAAGAACCCGCCCGGCACAGCCCGTTCATCGAAGAGATCGTCGTGCACGGCAAGGGCGCCTTCGACCTGGAGACCGAGGCCGACCTGTTCGCCGCCCAGCTCTCAGCCCAGCTGCGGGCGGCCCGCCAGCACTCGATGATCGTCTGCGACAAGACCATCGCCAACGTCCTGGCCTACGCTCGGCTGGTCCTGCAGGCCCCGCCGCGCAGTCAGGCCGCCGATGTCCTGGCGGCGACGGAGGCGTTCTGCCGCGCCTGGGCCGGCACCTACGACGCGGTGTTCTACTGCTGCGACCAGTTCAGCCAGCACCAGGCCGGCGATCCCTACCGCGCCAAGGTCCTGGACCTGCAGCCTGCCGCCGACCGGGTGGTCCGGTCCACCTGCGCCACCGTCGGCCAGCGCGTCATCGACATCCCGCCCAATATGACCACCGGGCAGCGTGTCCAGTGGATCGCCGGGCAGGTCACCAAGCTCGGCCTCGGCGGGGAGAAATAGGCATAACCCCACAGGCCAAGCGCCGCCACCCTGGGTCGGCGCTGCAAGCAGACGAAGCCTTGCTCAAACGCCAGTCCCGCCAGCCGCCTCCTGGGAGAATGCCCGCGAGGACGCGAGCGTCGTCGGTCAGGCCTGCGCCCGGCGGCGAATTCGCCATCGGCCAGTATGCCGGGATGAAGATGAAGCAGAGCGCAGCCACTGCCGCGCAGCTCTAGCGCATCGGAGGGCTCATGTGGGATGACGTGAAACGCCTGCACGAATACCACGGTGACGTGCCGGTCGAGATGCGCATCCTCAAACTCACCGAGGAAGTCGGCGAGGCGGCCGAGGCGCTGATAGGGGTGCGAGGGATGAACAGCAGGAAAGGCATCTGCCGGACCAGCGGCGACCTGCTGGACGAACTGGCTGACGTCATCATCACCGCCGCTGTGGCGATGAGCGCCGTCACCGGCGGCGGGGCGGACGAGGCCCGCAGCCACTTCGAGCAGCGGCTCCAGACGATCACCGCCCGGACAACCGGACCGTGACCTCAGGCGCCCTCAAGCCCCCAGAGGTGGGCGACGTCGAAAAGGATCTCAATGAGGTCCCGGTCGCGGCACCTCGGGCAGGTGTTCTGGTGTCTGATCGCCTGGAACACGTGGCTGGCCAAGCCAGCCACCGCGAGCCATCCCCCGAAGCCGCCAGACCCCTTGCCCTTCGCCATTTCGGCACTCCTCCTGAGCGCGCCGGTGAGCCCGGCCCTACGCCACTCACAGTAGCCGCAGGTGCCGACAGTACGTGTCCGCGGAACTTCGCGCCGGCGCAGCAAAGTGGCTGCAGCCGGCCTGGGGATGCCGCCTGGATGCGGGGGAAGGTGCGCGAACTCCGGCGCAACTCCTGACGCAGCCTACTGGCTGCCACTGGCGGGGTGCCGAGGTCCATCACCGGGAGGCGGCATGATCGTCGTCTCGTACGGCACGTCCGCGGCGTCGGCGGCGGACATGCGGTCGTAGACCTCCAGGATGAGGTCCTTAGTGCGGTACGTGCCGTACTTGGCGATGTCGTTGTTCTTGAGTCCGCCGCTCTCTGTCTGGAACGTCTCCATGATGTAGTCGACGTCGTCCTGCTCGATCCCGTACAGGCGGAAGAAGAAGGCATCCAGCTCGGCACGGATCTGCGCCCGGCGCTCCTCGTCCCAGACGGCAGGGACAGGCAGGCTCCGCGGCTGATCTCCGAGTGCTGTGAAGGCACCTCGCCGCGGTGGCCTGGTGCCGGGCAGGCCATCATCGGCTTCTGCCGTCAGGGCCGGCCGCGGGGGCCTGAGGGGAGCCAGTACCTGGTTGCCTGCCGCTGCCGTTTCCTGCGCACCCAGTCGGCGTCGCTGTAACGCCAGCCCCGCTCGCTGGCCCGGTCGAGGCCTGCCTCGATCATCTCGATCTGGCATGCGTCGCGCTCGACGTGCAGCGCCGCTGCCCGGACGCCGGGGTCGGAGTCTGTCTGGAGCTTCTTGATCTCGCCGCGGAACTGCTCGTAGCCGGGGAATCCGGCGACGCACGGGCACAGGCTGTGCAACGCCCTGATCCGGACGTGCGCGTCTGGTGACCGGAGCCGGGCAAGCACGGTGCCCGGGTCGGCCGGACCGCAGCGTCGTCGCGGTGGTCTGGACACAGCCGCACTGTAAGGCCGGCGTCCTGGCTGCCGCGAGGCATTTACGGCCTCGATAGCCCGCAATCGGCCGGGTAATGCCGGCCGGAAGGGCATGGCGCCAGGCCAGCTGCCCGCCCCGAGCCGGAGATCGGTCCGGTCAGGCCGCGGCGGCCCGGGCCAGCGGCCACCCGGCGGTGTCTACCGCCGTTCTCCCCGCACGCCGCCTCCCGCGCTAGCCCGGCGGCGCCGGATTACTATCAGAGCGCCGGCCGCCAGCGTGGCGAGCGCGAGCCCGAGTCCGCTGAGGGCCAACGCCCCGGCCGTGGCCAGGCCCGCTGCCAGCAGCGAGCCGGCGCAGCAGGCGGCAGGCGCCAGCAGCAGCCACAGGCCGCTGGCCCGCGGGCCCTTACCCCTGCTCGGCACTGGTCACGCCGTCTCGGTGCCGAGGAACCGGGCGGCGTGGCGGCGCGCCAGGCCTGCCGCGTCGGCGAGGCTGAGCACGAACGTGCCGGGGTGCCCGGCGGTCCAGGCTTCCGCGGCGGCCGGGCCGGTGAAATGCAGCACGTGATGGCAGAACGTGGTGATCACGTCGTCGTCCCACGGCTGATCGGGGCGCAGGAACGACAGGACCGCGTCCGGGTGAGAGGCGGCGGTGATGGCGCCGTCATGGCCGGTGTGGTAGGTGATGGCCTGGCCGGTGACCGGGTCAGTGGTGGCGACCTGCAGGTCGCCGATGACCAGGGCCGGGAACAGCGGATCCCAGGCGCACCAGGCCGACAGATTGGTCCCGGCGTGGCGGATGCGGTGCGGAGGCATCTCGGCCAGCGCCAGGCCCCAGAACCCCACGACCTGGTCGTGGACATCCCAGAACACCGCGGGCCAGGTCCGCAGCACCCGCGCGGCCGCTGCCTCGGTGAGGCCGGCCGCAGCCGCGGCGGCCGGGATGCTCGCAGGCGCGCCGCTTGCGAGGAGCCGGTACACGGCGACGGCCAGGCGCTGCTCATCCTGGCTTAGCTGGCCGGTGGCGGCGGCGATCGCCGCGTCGAGCGCGTCAACGGTGACGGTAGGGGCGTCTGCGGTCATAGAGGGCACTCCCTTCATATGCCGCCGCGCCGGGTTTGGATTGCGCGCCCCGCGTTCCCGGCGGGCGGTCTGCGTGCTACCGTAAACCTTCTAGCAAGCTGGAATGTCAAGGAGTGTGAATGCGGATCGGCGAGATCGCCGGCCGGGCCGGGGTGCCGGCCAAGACGATCCGGTTCTGGGAGGATCAGCGCCTGCTGCCACCGCCGGGCCGGACGCCGGCCGGATACCGCGACTACGACCCGGCCGTCCTGGACCGGCTCGCGTTCATCCGGCACGCCCAGGCCGCCGGGCTCACCCTCGCCGCCATCGGGCAGGTGCTGGAGATCCGCGACGGCGGGCAGCCGCCGTGCGTGCACGTGACCGACCTGATCGCCCGGCGGCTGGCCGAGGTGGACGCCCGGCTGGCCGAGCTCACCCGCACCCGCGATCAGCTGGTGGTGCTGGCTGCCCGGGCGGCCGCGCAGGGCCCGGCCGACTGCCGCGGCTACTGCTCGATCATCGCCAGCTGAATCCCGGACCGGCGTTGCTCTTGACATTCCAGTCGAGAGGAAGGCTTACCGTTGGAGGCCAGATGATGCCACCACGCCAGGAGCTGGTCGCCATGGAGCTGGTCGTGCTGACCGTCCCGGACTGCCCGAACGCGGCCGCGTTCGAGGAGAACCTCGCCGCCGCGCTGGCCGGACGGCCGGACGCGGTGGTCCGCCGCCGCGTCATCGCCAGCGAGCGGGAGGCGGCCGATGCGGGCATGCACGGCTCGCCGACCCTGCTGGTCGGCGGCACCGACCCGTTCGCCGCGCCGGGCCAGCCGGCCAGCCTGTCGTGCCGGCTGTACCGGGACGCATCGGGCCGGGCCGGGTCGGTGCCGTCGGTGCAGGAGCTGCGGCGGGTGCTGACGGCGGCCGCAGATGACTGAGCCCGGCAACCGGGCAGGCACGCAGCGACCTCACCCCGCCTGCCAGTCGCGCATCGTGGCCCTGGGAGGCCGCCGATGAACCAGCCGTCTGACCCTGAGCTGACCCAAGGCCGTTGCGCCGTGGTGCTCACCCCGCCCGCCCGGCACCTCCACCTGACTGTGCTGGGTGCCTTCGCCGAGACGGGCCGTGCGCTGCTGCGGGCGGAGCTGGAACGCATCGCCCGCGGCCAGGGCGCCGACCCCGGCGCGGTGCTGGCCGAGTTGGCCGGGCGGGACGTGCTCGCCTTCGACGGGGGTGGCGAGATCCGGGCCGCCTACCCGTTCTCGCCCTCGCCCACCCCGGTCCAGGTCACCTGGGACGGCGGCCCGAGCGTCTACGCGATGTGCGCCATCGACGCGCTCGGCATGTCCGCCATGCTGGACCGCCCGGTCACCATCACCGCGCGCGAACCCGGCACCGGCAGCCCCGTCACCGTCGAGGTCGACCGGAACCAGGCCCGGTGGCGGCCGCACCGCGCCGTCGTGTTCTCCGGCACACTCGTGAACGCGGACGGCGACTGCTGCGCCTCGGCGGACCGGTCCTGCGGGTACATCAACTTCTTCACCAGCGCCCGGGCCGCGCAGCAGTGGGCCAGCCGCCACCCCGAGGTCACCGGGACGACACTAAGCCGGGCCCGGGCGCTCAGCCACGGCATCGCCGAGTTCGGAACCCTGATGCACCCAGCTGGCTCCCGGTGACCGCCGCAGCCGGCACAGAGGGACACGGATAGATAGGAGAGGATCATGCCGCTGCAGCACCTGTTCGACGCCGAGCTGACCTACCGCACTGGCATCGCGCCACTGGCCGACCACGGCGAGGGGCAGTTGATCGGCAGCGGCGACGGCAGCGTTCATGGCCAGCGGGTGCGGGCAGCGCTGCGCTGGACGCTGTTCGAAGGGCCCGGGGCGCTGGTCTGCACCATGAACCCCTCGCCTGGAGATCCGCACGGACGACGGCGCCAGCATCGGCATCCAGGCCCGGGGCTACGGACACCGCGAGAGCCCGGCCCAGCCAGCAATGGCATGTCGCCGCGACGCTGCTGTTCAGCGTGAACGACGCAAGCGACGCCTGGCTCGACGGCGCACTCCGGCGCGCGGCCAGCGGCGCCGGGCACCCCGGCCGTGTCGCGGACGGCCCGCCGTCGCCGCGGGCGTCGTGACTCGATCCTGACAGGACCGGAGGTGGCAGGTGGAGCAGTTCGACGTGATCGTCGTCGGCATGGGGCCGGGCGGCGAGGCCGCGGCCGGCAGGCTGCTGGATGCCGGCCGGCGGGTCGCGGTGATCGAACGCGAGCTGATCGGCGGCGAGTGTGCCTACTGGGCGTGCATCCCGTCCAAGACGCTGCTGCGCGGCCCGGAGGCACGCGCGGCGGCCGGGCGGGCCGCCGGGCTGAGCGCACCGGCGCTGGACTGGCCGGGCCTGCGGGACTACCGGGACTACATGATCCGCCACCTGGATGACACCGCGCAGGTGCGCGGCTACGAGCAGGCTGGCGCCACGGTCATCAAGGGTGCCGCCCGGCTGGCCGGCCCGGGCCGCGTGGAGGCGGGGGGGAGGTGCTCGAAGCCGGCCACATTGTGATCGCCACCGGCTCGAAGCCGGTGCGGCCCCCGGTCGAGGGCCTGGACACGGTGACCGTGTGGACCAACCGGGAGGCCACTACGGTGCGCGACATCCCGGCCCGAGTGCTGCTGATCGGCGGCAGCGCCGTCGGCACCGAACTCGGCCAGTTCTGCGCCCGGATGGGCGCCCACACCACCATCGTCCAGCGAGGTGAGCGGCTGATCGACCGCGAGGACCCGCGGGTCGGCGAGCTTGCCGCCCAGGCCCTGGCCGCCGACGGGATCAGCATCCACGCCGGACGCACCGTCACCCGTGCCCAGCTCGCCGCGGACGGCGCGGTCATCACCCTCGACGACGGCACCCAGATCGAGACCGACGTGGTTATCCTCGGCGCCGGCCGCCAGCCAGACACCGCCGGCCTCGGCCTGGACACCGTGGGCGTCCAGCCAGGCCGGCGCGGAGCCATCCCGGTCGACCAGCACTGCCAGGCCGGGGACGGCCTGTGGGCGGTGGGGGATGTTACCGGCGTCTCCCTGTTCACCCACGTCGCCATGTACCAGGGCCGGGTCGTCGCCGATAACATCCTCGGACGCCAGCGCGCCGCCTCCTACGACGGCATCCCGCGGGTGGTGTTCGCCGACCCCGAGATCGCCGGCGTCGGGCTCACCGCCGCCCAGGCCCGCGAGCGGGGCATCACCACCGCAGCAGCCGAGATCAGCCTCGCCGACGCTATTGCCCGGCCATGGACCTACGAACGCGACCCGCGCGGCGCCCTCGGGCTGCTCGCCGACCGCGACCGCCAGGTGCTGGCCGGAGCCTGGGCCGTCGCGCCGCTGGCCAGCGAGTGGATCCACCAGGCCGCCCTGGCCATCCGCGCCCGCATCCCGCTCGACGTCCTGCTCGACCAGGTCGCCCAGTTCCCCACCTACACCGAGGCCTACCTGGCCGCGCTGGAACAGGTCGCCCGGTAAGACGGCCGCAGGCGTTATCAGGCGAGCGCATCACCGGAGCACTGATGGCTGGCGTGGGTTGTCGGAGGCGATCATGCTGCGACTGGCTGAACGGGACGACCTCGATCACATCCGGACCACCACAGCCGAGCTCGCACAGGCCCTCTGCGCGCTCGGCCAGATGATCGCCGACCAGCACAGCGTCACCGGAATCGCCGGACCCGTCGTGCTGGCGCCGCCAGCGCTGCTGAACCGGGCTGCTCGCGCAGGCGATCTTGACGGCTACGACCTTCGCGACGTGCTTCCACGTTCCGGGAGGCTTGTTGCTGGGCCCGCGGAACGCGTCGGCGGGTCACTCATCCGACCGCCTGAACACCGGCCCGGTGACACCGGGGATCCGGTCGGGGTGGCCGGCGAACACAAGCTCGGCGTCGCCGAACACCGACGCCGGCGGGACGTGCGGCTGGGAGGTGCCGGCGTAGAGATTCGCGCATACAGCTCGGCTGCCCAGCTCCTCGGGCGCGACCTCCTCCACCCGCTCGTGCAACCACCACAGGTGCCCTCTCTTTCACAGTGACTGGTTCGATCAAGCCGTGAGACCGTAGTCGTCCTGGTGGCGGGCACTGATGGACGCGATGATGTTCCTGGGCGAGGTGGAAGGCCAACAGCTGCCGGCGCGGGCCGGCCCCTACCGGTGCTGCTGACTGATGGCCTGGGCAAGGGGCAGGTGTGATTGGGCCCGCGGCCCGCCGGCGGAATCAGTGGTCGAGGTTCAGCAGGGCCGTCATCCGGTTCCGCATGTCGCGAAGGCCGCTCAGGTCCCACGCCTGCCTGACGGGCAAGACCTGGCCGCCTGGGTGGGCGGCCAGCCATCCCTGAGCTGCCTCGGCAGAAGCGAACAGAGGCATCTGCGCGCAGAAGTTGGCGTCAACCTCCTCGATGTCGCCCGCCGTCTCGAGCGTGTTCCTGCACTCTTGCGGGCTGAGCATCGCCACAACGGCGCCGGCGGGCTCGACCTGCTCGACCCCGCGGGGGGTGAACACGAGCCGGATGGGTGTTCCGGTCGCCGGACAGGTCTCCTCCAGGTGAAGGGAGGGGCGGATAAGGGGCGCGGCCCAGAAGATGTCGCCCGCGCACCCGGTCACGGCGAACCGGCGGTGACCGATCCGGATATGGCGCCGGGTAGCCGATCTGGCGCGCTTGGGGTTGACGGTGATGAGCCCGTCCTCGACCCGGGTGCCGGGCCAGCCCCACTGCCGGGCCAGCGCCTCGGCCTCGCTCACCGGCCGGCCTAGGACCTCGGCCAGGCGGGTGCTCGGGGCGGGTCGCTCACCGAAGTTCGTCAGCCCGATCACCGCACAGGTAACCGTGACCCGCTCGTCAAAATCACCTGTGCCGATCTCGCCGCATCCGGCTGCGGGAGCTGCGTCGTTGTCGCGCTCGATGCTGGTCATGCTGTGTGTCTTTCGTGATCGGTCAGTAGGCGGCGAGGGAGCCGCGGACCTTTGCGGCCCGCTCGAAGATGCGGAAGGCGATGATGCCGGCGGCGAGGTAGGCGGCGGCGGTGATCAGGATCCAGATCAGCCCGCCGGGACCCCACGGTGCGGTGACGCCGCGGTGGCCGAGCATCACGCCGTACAGGCTGGCGATCGCGTTGGTGGCCGGGAAGTACCGGCCGGCGTCGGCCATCCAGCCGGGCACGTGCAGCAGCGGGATCGCGGACACGCTGAAGATCATCACCGCGATCATCGCCGTCTCGTTGAACATCTGGATCCGCTTCCAGCGGATCGTCATCCCCGCGATGATCAGCGAGAAGCCGATCACGGTGAGGACCAGGAGCACCGCGGGCAGCAGCGCGGCGGGGCTCCAGTGGTAGTGCAGCGGGACGAACGCGCTGATGATCCCGTAGAGCGCGGCGGCGACGAGCATGGCCTCGGCCAGGGCGGCGGCCACCCGCCCGCCGGCCACTATCAGCCAGGACGGCAGCGGGGACAGGTAGACCTGTTCCAGGGTGCCGGACTGGATCTCGCCGAGCAGCCGCCAGAACAGCTTGACGACCTGCATGTAGAAGAAGGTGAACGGGACGAACCACAGCACCAGGTCGGAGGTGCGGGCGCTGTTCAGCGACCAGTGCACCTGCCCGGCGGCGACCAGTCGGCCCTCGCCCAGCAGCGGGCCGAGCATCAGGAGGAACACCGCGAAGAACGGCAGCTCGAGCAGGATCTGCAATTTCTCCGACCAGGCTACGAGCAGGCCCTTGCGGGTCTCGTTGCCGAAGCTGGCCAGGGACAGGCGCAGGGCGTTCATCGCGGGGACATCCCCCCTTCGCGCCGGGCGCGGCGCAGCGTGTTCAGGTAGGTGACCCAGGCCAGGCTGCCGAGCGCGACGACGTGCACGATCAGCCAGGGCAGTGTTCCGTCGGTCCAGGCGCCGCCGAGGCCGCGGCCGGCCAGGGTGGTGCTGAGCGCCTCGACGCCGAGCGTGGTGGGCAGGACCCTGGCGAACATCTCGACGCCGTGCGGGAACGCGTAGACCGGCACCACCATCCCGCCGAAGAACATGATCGCCATGTTGAACACGTGCACGATGGCGCCGATGCTGGCGACCCGCAGCACCAGCGCGGTCATCAGCAGCGCGTAGCCCAGCGCGTCGGCGATCGTCAGCAGCAGCGGGACCAGCACGCCGGGGCCGATGGTGTAGTGCACGCCGAAGCCGACGCCGAAGACCAGCCCGAGGACGACCGCGCCGGCCAGGCCCTGGCCGGTCAGCCCGGCGAGCCGGCCGGCCAGCAGCACACTGGGCCGGGCCGGTGACAGCTGGGACTGCTCAAGGGTTCCGCCCAGGACCTCCTCGGCGATGTCGCCGGCGCCCTGCACGGCCATCGTGGCGGCGAAGGCCCAGCCCAGCACCAGCCCGGGCAGGGTGAGCGCCACCATCTCGGTGCTGATGTGCCCGCCCCCGATGAGCAGGCGGAACAAGACGAAGTTGGCGCCGCCCGCGACGACCCCGAAGGCAACCAGGCCGCGGCGGCTCATGAGCAGCCTGCCCTGCTTGCCGGCCTCGTTGCCGGCGATCCGGGCGGTGACCGCGGACCCGCCGGCTGCGGGGGGCGCGGGAAGTGTCATGCCGCATGCTCCTTTGCGCTGTCGTCGCGGATCAGGCGGAGGAAGACCTCCTCCAGATCCGGCCGGGCCTGGCTGACCGACACCAGCGGCACGTCCTTCGCCCGCAGCTCGCCGAGGAACGCGTGCAGCCGTCCCTGGTCCGCGTCGCGGAGGGTGATGCGGGTGGAGCCGGCGTCCGCCTCGGCCCGCGCGCCCGCCGGGAGCGTCCCTGCGAAGCCGTTCAGCGGCCCGGCGACCGTGACCTCGAACCGGTCCTCGGCGTACCGGGACAGCAGCTCGGGGGTCCTCAGGTCGGCGATCACAGTCCCGTCCCTGATCACCGCGATCCGGCCGGCGAGTTCCTGGGCGATGCCAAGCTGGTGGGTGGTCAGCACGATCGTCTTGCCCTCGTCTGCGGCCAGGTGGGTGATCCAGTCCTTCACGGTGCGGGCGGCCTCGACGTCCAGGCCGATGGTCGGCTCGTCCAGCAGGATGACGGGCGGGTCGGTGATCAGCGCGGCGGCGATCGCGACCTTCTGCTGCATGCCCCGGGAGTAGGAGCCGACCGTCTCGCTCCGCCGTTTCCACAGCCCCAGATCGGCGAGCAGCTGTTCCGCGCGGGGCCTGATCTCGTGCCCGCGCATGCCCTTCACGCGGCCGAAGTACATCAGGTTCTGCCAGGCGGTCAGCGGCCAGTACACGTTGCGGGAGCCTTCCAGCACCGCGCCGAGCTGCCGCACCGCGTGGCTGCGCTGCCGTGCCACGTCGTAGCCGCTGATCCGGATCGTGCCCTCCGTGGGCAGAATCAGGCCGCAGGTCATCTTGATCGTGGTGGTCTTGCCCGCCCCGTTCGGCCCGAGCAGGGCGATCACCTGGCCCGGCGGCACGCTCAGGGTGACGTCGTTCACCGCGGTGAGCCAGTCCTTGCCGCGGCGGTACCGCTTGGTCAGCCCGGCCAGCTCGATCGCCGGCCTGCCACCGGCCGCGCCGTCGGCTCGCTGGTCCACCGGCATGCCGGCACCTCCCCTTGGTATTCGTCCTTATGCCGTAAGTCTCATCGACACGGTAAACCATATGGCGTAAGCTTGCAACTGAAAGACCGATCGGAGGGAATCATGGCCGCACGAGCAAGGGTGGCGCGCACTGCGGCGAGCGAGGCGCCCGCCGGCATGCCGGCCGCGGGGAATCCCGTAGCGGCGCTTTCCGCGGAAAACGCCGATCACGGCGGACCGCGCCAGCGGCTGACCCGGGAGCGGGTGCTCAAGGCGGCGCTGGAGTTCGTCGACGCCAACGGGCTGGCCGCGCTGTCCATGCACAAGCTCGGCGCCGAGCTCGGCGTGCAGGGCATGTCGCTGTACGGCCACGTGGCCAGCAAGGACGCCCTGCTGGACGGCATCGTCGAGGCGATGACCTGGGAGGCGCAGATGCCAGGCGCCGACGGCAGCGACTGGCGGGACGCGCTGCGCCGCCTCGCCGCCGAGATCCGCGGCATCATCCTGCGCCACCCGGCCGCCGCGCCGCTGCTGGTCAGCCGGAAGGTGATGCCGACCCGGCGGCTGGAGCAGACCGACGCCTACGTGCGGCTCCTGATGCGGGCCGGGTTCACCGAGGACAAGGCGATGGACGTGCTGCGCACCGTGGTCATGTACGCGCACGGGTACGCCCTCGCCGAGGCGTGCTTCACCGCCTGCGCCGAGTGCGGTCCCTGGCCGGACGATGAGTTGTCCCAGATGCGCCGGGTCACCGAGATGGTGCCCCGCGACGCCCCCGACCACCTGCTGCGGCTGGCGATGCTGTTCTGCGGCCGCTGCAATCTGGACGAGCAGTTCAGCCTCGGCATCGAGCTGATGATCCGCGGCCTGGACTGCAACAACGGCGAGCCCGGCTGCTGACGCCGGCGCAGGTCGAGAGCAGACGGCGATAGGCCGGCGTTCCCCCTCTGGTGGCCGTTGTTCCGGCAGCTGCTGGGGCGTCCAGATAGTTCTGTGGCCCGGCGCCGTCTGTTCGCCGTCGCCCGTTTACCGGGCGAGCCGTTCCAGCGCGGTGAGGTAGGCCTCGGCGTAGGCGGGGTACTGGGCGACCTGGTCGAGGAGGACGTCGATGGGGACGCGGGCGCGGATCGCCAGGGCGGCCCGGTGGATCCACTCGCTGGCCAGCGGGGCGACAGCCCACGGCGCCGACGAGCACCTGGCGGGCTCGAACCCCTGGCGGCGGGCCTGTCCGGCGGTGAGCCCGACGGCGGCGATCGCGGAGCCGGCGAACACCAGCCTTCCGGCTGGAGGGTCAACGGCTAAGCCGGTGCCAGTCAGCCGGCTTTGCCGGGCGACTCCATTAGCGACCCGGCTAACCGCACATTGCCGCCCGGAGGGGCGGCCGCGTCCCGGCTGCTTCGGCTACCGGCACGGCGCGGTGGCGTGCCCGGCGATGCGGAAGGAGATCGGGGCGAACGCGTGGCACCAGCAGGCCAGGGCCTCGTCCGGCGGCTGCATGCAGGACAGAATCCGGTCAGCGCCACGTCATCAGGTGCGACCTGCAGATCCGAGCGGATCGCCGGACAGGCCTTGCCCTGCTCGCCCCGCGCGCAGCCACGCGGCTGCTAGTGCGGTGACCACATACGTTCGCCGGGTTGGCTGACGCGCCGCTGTGGTTGCTCCCACACTCGATCTTGATGGATCGAGCACGGGAGGTGCGATGGCAGAGCCGGTGAGAGCGCGGCGGCTGACCGATCAGGAGGGCCGCCGGCTGCAGCAGATCGTGCGGCGGGGTAAGCACGGGTCGATCCGGGTGCGGCGGGCAATGATCATCATGGCGTCGTCGTCTGGCACGTCGGCTCCGGCGATAGCCCGGCTGGTGGCCGCCGATGAGGACACCGTCCGGGACGTGATTCATGTGTTCAACGAGAAGGGCCTGGCCGCGCTGGACCCTCGGTCGGCGGGAGGCCGTCCCCGCCTGATCAGTGACGAGGACATCGCCGTCATCGTCACGGCGGCCACCATCCGGCCCGAGAAGCTGGGCCTGCCGTTCACGTGCTGGAGCCTGCGTAAGCTGGCCGCCTACTTATCCGGTAGCCCGCGGCCGGTGGCGATCGGGCGGGAGCGGCTGCGGCAGATCCTGCACGAGCGGGACATCTCCTTCCAGCAGACCAGGACCTGGAAGGAGTCGGCTGACCCGGACCGGGACGTCAAGCTGGACCGGATCGAGCACGTGACCACGCATTTCCCGGACCGGTGCTTCGCGTTCGACCAGTTCGGGCCGCTGTCGATCCGGCCCTGCCACGGCACCTGCTGGGCGCCGCAGAACAAGCCCGCCCGGCTGCCGGCGACCTACCACCGCACCCACGGCATCCGCTACTTCCACGGCTGCTACTCCCTGGCCGATGACCAGCTGTGGGGCGTGGTCCGCGAGCGCAAGGGCGGCGACCACACCCTGGCGGCCCTCAAGTCCATCCGGGCCGCCCGGCCCGGCGGCTACCGGCTCTACGTGATCTTGGACAACTTGTCGGCGAACAAGACCCCGGCGATCCGGCGCTGGGCGGCCCGCGCCAACGTGGAACTGTGCTTTACCCCGACCAGCGCGTCGTGGGCCAATCCGATAGAAGCGCAGTTCGGGCCATTACGCACTTTCGTCATGGGCGGCTCAGACCACCCGAACCACACCGTGCTCGCCCGGCGGCTGCAGGACTACCTGCGCTGGCGCAACGCTAACGCCCGCCACCCCGACGTCCTGGCCGCCCAGCGCCGCGAACGAGCCCGCATCCGCAGCGAACGCCAGCAACGCTGGGGACGCCCACGGCTCAAAGCCGCCTGAGCCGGTGAACGTTCGTGGTCACCGCACTAATCCGAAAATGGGACCGCAGCGGGGCGTGTGGCAGCGCCCGGCGGTGTGCTGCCGGGGCCGGGTGGTGAGGGTGCTGGTCAGGCGGCGGGTTCGAGGGTGACTTTGTAGCCGAGGGCTTCGAGCTGGTGGACGTGGGCGCGCTTGCGGCGTTCGGGGTTGATGCGCTGGTCGAAGAAGTCGCTGCCGAGGTCGGTGTAGCGGGCGTCGGGGTCAGATAGCAGGTGCCAGATGATGGGTGCGACACGAGGTCGCACATGTTGCGAGTGAGCCTCGCTGATTGGAGGGCCAGCATGACGTAGTGCTGGTGGCGTTGTTCCGGGCTTGTGCTCTGAGCCTGTCCCTGC
>Ga0102924_1002362_pt1 | contig 20668 bp, 24 predicted proteins | sample PaiPotPPM11metaG_FD_80116 | JGI IMG/M metagenome (GOLD analysis project Ga0102924, IMG submission 80116) | Iron sulfur acid spring bacterial and archeal communities from Banff, Canada, to study Microbial Dark Matter (Phase II) - Paint Pots PPM... ...
CCTTGGCGCCGAATCGGTACCGAATCGGCGCCAAGGGGAGCCAGCAGCTGTCCGGTCCCTCGATCTCGGGTGCGTCCGGCTCACCGAGAAGCACCTGCGCCACGATCCGCCCCAAGCCGAGGAGCTGGCCGACGCTCTCGCCGACGTGCGCGACCAGCTCGAGGACGCCGCCCTCGCCGTGCCGGCATTCCGTGCCGCCACCACCATGGTCGGACTGGCCGGCACCGTGAGCACCGTGGCCGCGGTCGAGCAGGGCCTGGCTGCCTACGACCGGGACCGGATCCACCACTTCTGGCTGACCCGCGCCGCGGCCGAGGACGTCTACCGCACGCTCGCGACCGAAAAGCGGGCGGACCGGGTCTTCAATCCCGGCCTGGAGGAGGCCCGCGCCGACGTCATCGTCGGCGGGTGCGTGGCCCTCGTGGCCATCCTGCGGTTCTTCGGTCTCGACGGGTGCCTCATCTCGGAGGACGACATCCTCGACGGCCTCGCCCTGTCACTCCTCGCCCCGTACCAGACCGCCTGAGGTCGGTCCTTCATGGCAGACCGCGCCGCCTATCGCCGCATCCTCGAGGACCTCGCGGCCGAGCACCACGACCTCGATGCCCTCGTCGCCAGCCTCGACGACGACGCCTGGGAGGCGCCGACGCCGGCCGCGGGCTGGGCGGTGCGTGACCAGATCGGTCACCTTGCGTTCTACGACGCCCGCGCCCTGGAGGCCCTGACCGATCAGGACGAGTTCGCGGTCGGGGTCCAGGAGATGGTGCGCTTGGTCAGCGAGGACCCAAGCGCCGCGCCGGACCTGGTGGAGGCGCGCGCCTTGGCCCCCGGGGAGCTCTTGGAGTTGTGGAGGACCGAGCGGGGGAGGTTGCTGGGCACGATGGCAACGGTCGAGCCCGACCGCCGCATCCCGTGGTATGGGCCGGCGATGGGAGCGGTCTCGTTCGCCACCGCGCGGTTGATGGAGACGTGGGCCCACGGCCAGGACGTGGCCGACGCGGTCGGCGTCACGCGCCTGCCGACCGCACGGCTGCGCCACGTCGCCCACATCGGCGTCAGGGCCGCGCCGTTCAACTTCGTATCCCACGATCTGGCCCCTCCGGCCGAGCCGATCCGAGTCGAGCTGCGCGGGCCCGAGCACGACCTGTGGGCGTGGGGACCCGAAGGCGTGCCTGACGTGGTCCGGGGCAGCGCGATCGACTTCTGCCTCGTCGTCACCCAGCGGCGCCACGCGGCCGACACTCACCTCGAGGTCGAAGGGCCGGTCGCGTCGGAGTGGATGTCGATCGCCCAGGCCTTCGCCGGGCCACCCGGTCCGGGGCGACTGCCCGGCGAGTTCCCGACCGCTTGAGCGCGGCTCGGGCGGCAGGCGAGCCGCGTGCGGGGCGCCATAGATTTCGGGGATGCTGACCCCCCGGCGCCAGCCCCGGTGATCCGGACCGGAGGGCTCGAGCTCGCCGGCAAGCGCGTGCTGCTCCGGCCGCTCGGCGTGAGCGACTTCGACGAGTGGCAGGAGGTCAGGCGCCGGTGCGCGGAATGGCTGCTCAAGTGGGAGCCGGCCCGCCTCGACGGCTACCCCGATCCGGTCGAGGACCGGCGCGCGTTCGCGGCACGGTGCGGGGCCCGGGAACGGGAACGCCAACTCGGGAGCGGGTACGGGTTCGGGATCTTCGTCGACGGCCGGTTCGCGGGAGAGATGAACCTGTCGGGGATCCAACGGGGACCGTTCCAGAACGGGTTCGTCGGCTACTGGATCGACGAGCAGGTCGCGGGGCGGGGCTACACGCCCGAGTCGGCGGCGGTACTGCTCCGGTTCGCGTTCGAGGAGATCGGGCTGCACCGGATCCAGGTGTGCATCATCCCGCGCAACGGGCCGAGCCGGCGGGTGGCGACCAAGCTCGGGCTGCGCGAGGAAGGCGTCGCGGTGCGGTTCCTCGAGATCAACGGGGTCTGGGAAGACCACGTGTGCTACGCGATCACCGCCGAGGAGTGGTGGGACCATCGCCGCGACTTCCAAGAGGACTTCCTCTAGCGGGTCGTGATCTTCTGTTGGAGCGCGGCCAGGCGCTCGGCGAACTCAGGTTGGGCCATCGACCACAGCTGGGCGTCGAGCTCGACCGCGACCGCCTCCTCGTGCGTTTCGACCGCGGCGACCGTGGCGAGGGTCGACTTCACGCGGCGGGCGAGGGCTGGAGGGCCGGCCGCGGCGCGGGCGGCGAGGGCACCAGCCTCGCCGAGCAGCGCGTCGTCGTCGACACAGCGCCACACCAGACCGGCGCGCTCGGCACCGTCGCCGTCGAGCACCTCTCCGAAGAGCACCACTGCAGCCGCGCCTTGCGGTCCCATGACCCTGCGGGCCATCCACGTGTGACCGCCGCCCGGGTGCAGGCCCAGTTGGAGGAAACGGGTGTCGAACTTGGCCCGGCGAGCGGCGACGCGAAGGTCGCAGCACAGCGCGAGGTTCATGCCCGCTCCCACCGCGGCGCCGTTCACCGCGGCGACCGTGGGCAGGGGACAGCGGGCGACCCGCAGGAAGCCCTCGTAGATCCCGCGCAGCCCGTCGCCCGTGGGGGAGGCGCCCAGGTGGGACAGGTCGGCGCCCGCGCAGAACGCCGGCGGCGCGCCGGTGATCACGACCGCGCCGACACCCTGGTCGGATTCGAGTCGATCGAAGGTGGCGACCAGCTCGTCGTTCATCGCCGCGGTGAGGGCGTTGCGCCGGTGCGGGTCGTTGACCGTGACGAGCGCGACGCGCTCGCCGAGGGTTCCGATCTCGACGTCAACCAGGGTCATTCGGGTGAGCTCCTCAGTGGGCGTCGCGTACGACGGCGGGAGAATGGCGGAAGAACTGTTCCACGTCTTGTTCGTAGCGGTACGCGGGACGGCCGCTGCCCACGGCCCGGGCCAGGCGGACGGTCTCGGCGAACGCGGCCACCGCCCCGGCCGACGTGTAGCCGTAGCGGAAGCCGGCCGATTTGAGGCGCCGGTTGTCGACCCCGCGCCCGTAGCGGAGCAGGTCGAGCAGCTCGCGGGGGATCTCCAGACCGAGGAGGGCGAGTGGTGCGGCGGCCAGTTCGGTCCCGACCGGCGGCAGGGGCGCCAGCCGGCGGCCGCAGATACGAGCCACTTCGCTCCACGGGAGGCGACCGTCCCCGGCGACGTTGTAGATGCCCGGGATGCCGGCGTGGGTCACGAACTCGATGCACCGCACCACGTCGTCCTCTTCCACGAACTGGAATGACGGGTCGAAGCCGAGGATGCACGGGGCCATCGGCAGTTGCAGCGCCTTGGTGATCGGGGTGACGATGTCGGTGCCGACGACGTTCGCGAACCGAAGCAGGGTGACCGTCACGTGCGGGTTGTCCTCTGCGAAGTCCCGCAGGTAGCTCTCCACCTCCACCAGTGACCGCTCCACCCGGCTGTGGCTGATGTTGACGCGCGGCATGTCCTCGCGGAACCAGACCGGGTCCTGCCACGAGGACCCGTACACCAGCGTCGACGACTTCACGACCACCTGGCGGACTGAGGATCCCGGCGCGCCGGCGGCGGCGAGCAGGTTCATCGTGCCGATCACGTTCTGCTCGTGGAGCGCCTTGCCGCTGACCCTCGTGGAGTCCACGACGAGGAAGGTGTGCAAGATGGTGTCGACCTGGGTGGCCTGCACGATCCGGCTGAGGATCGAGTAGCTCTGGTCGGCCCGGACGAACTCGGTGCGCTCGAGGGGGAGGTGCGGCTCCTTGGTGTCGAGGCCGACGATGACCTCCACTTCGGGATCGGCCTCGAGGGCCTGGGCCACCCGGCCGCCCCAGAACGACGCGAGGCCGGTGATCAGGACACGACGACCCACCGGCTCAGCCGCACCACACGCTGCGTCGGGTGCGTAACATGTCATAGAGCGTCTCCTGGAGCTGCACCCGGATCGCCTCTGCTTCGTCCATGACCCGGCTCTTGGAGTAGCGGTCCTGGTCCGGGGGGACATCGAACGTGACCGGATCCAGGACGCGCAGCTTGAACTTCGCCGGGAAGTAGAGCAAGGCACCCAGGGGTCCCAGCAGCAACATGTTGGCCGTGATCGGAACGTAGGGGGCCCCGATGGCCCGGGCCAGTCCGGGGATCTTGAACACGATGGGCATCGACTCTTCGGCGCCCACGACCGCCACCGGCACCACCGGAACCCCGGCGCGCATCGCGATCTCGACGAACCCGCCCCGTCCGAACCGGCGCAGCTGGTACCGCTCGCCGTAGGTCTTGCCTGGGCCCTTGCCGCCCTCGGGGAAGACGAGCACCAGCTGCTGCTGCTCGCGCAGGAGGCGGTACGCGTTCTCGGGGTGGGCCGCGACGCCGCCGGCGCGCGACCACATCGTGCCGACCACGGGGAGGGCCTTGAACAGGTGGTCGGCCAAGCCGTAGACGGCACGGTTCAGCTCGGTCTCGATGCCGTGCATGATGACGGGGGCGTCGGACGGGATCGCCCCCGCGTGGTTCGCCACGATGAGCGCCCCGCCTTCGGTCGGGATCTTCTCCAGTCCCTCCCACTCGGCCCGGAACCACTGTCGGTAGATCGGGTCATAGAGGCGGCGGGCCAGTTCCCGCAGGTGCTCGGACCGTCCCCACTCGTCGACGTCCGACATGCGGGGGTCGTCGAGCGGCTCGGGATCGGGCGTCTGTCGAGGCAGGTGGACGAGCGTCCCGGGCCGAGCGCTGGCCTCGATGATCGGGTCGTTGGTGCCCACCGGGTCAGCCTATCGGGTGCCGCGTCGCCCATTTCGGGCGCGTCAGCCCGGGTCGCCCTCGTGTCCTTCGGTCTCGTCAGCTGGGGTGGCTCTCGTGTCCTTCGGGGTCGTCAGCTGGGGTGGCTGTCGTGGTCTTCGGGGTCGTCAGCCCGGGTCGCGGCCACGCATGTCGGGCGGGCCGGGCACCACCGGCAGGCCGTCCCGGCCCGCAGCACGGCGGCGCGGCCCTCCTCCAGTTCGATCAGCTTTGCCGCCGCGGCCACGGTCCGGCGGGCCGCCGCGACCAGCACGGCTTCATCGACGTCCTCGGCCACCCAGGTGCCGCTGTCCAGGCTGAATGTGGCCAGGCGGAACGGCGGGACCCCGACCCGGATGGTCTCGAGAAGCGCATAGAAGCGCAAGTCCTCGGTGTGAACTGGCAGCACCCGTCCGGTTTTGAAGTCCACGATGAGCACCCGGGCCACGGTGCCCTCGGGGCGCCCGAGGGCGAGGTCGACCTTCCCGCGAAGAAGCACCCGGCCCGCGCAGAGGTCCACCGTGAGGGGTGACTCCAGGCGGGGCCGCCACACCCGCTGGAGGGGTGGGAACGTGTCTTGGAACTTGACGATCCAGTCCGTCGCCGAGCCCCGCAGTTCTGCCAGCTCGGCCGGGCCCACGTCGAGCAGCCACGTACCGATGCCCTTGTCCCCCTCGATGAGGCGGTCGATGGCCAGGTCAACCAGATCCAGAGGAGCGGGACAGTCGCGCAGCGTGACGGAGAGCTCGACGGCTTTGTGGGCCACGGTCCCCCGGGCGGACGCCGCGTTCCAGGAGAACCCCGCGACCCGTTCGGCCTCGATCAGCCCTTCGCAGGTGTGGACGTGGGCCAGCGTGCGCTTGGAGAGGAAGAGCGCGTCCTCGGGCTGCCGGTCGGCCACGAGCGGTGCGAGCTCGGACTCCAACCATGCTCGGAGCGTCGGGCCCAGATCCGGATCGAACGACGGCCGCTGCCCATCCCGACCGAACAGCTCGCGGGCAACGCGCTGCTGGGTCGGAGTGGGGGCCGGGGCCCCCGTCGAAGCCAGGATCGTCATGTCGATCACCATAAGGAGGCGGTGTGACGGGTTCGCGGATCCGGGTCGGGGCTGTCCCACCCCCTCGGCATGATCGCAGGCATGCGTGCCGACACCCTCAGCTTCAGTTCTGCCGTGCGCGCCGTGGCCGACGAAGCCCGGCGCATGGGTCTGCGCGTTCCCGCCTTCCGGTCGCCGCCCGGTCTGGCGGGGGTGGACCGGACGATCCGGCGGCGCCGGGGAGCACTCGTGGTCGCGGTGAGGATTCGAGACCGCGCGTTCGCGGACGTCGTCGCCGACGTGATCGAGGGCGTCCTCGTCGCCAACGGCGTCCCCCGAGATCAGGACCGGCGGGTTCGGCGCCGGTTGCTGTCAGCCGTCGAGCCCGTCGCCCGCCGGGCCGCCTGAGGTTGTCAGTTGCGGGCCACTCGCCCGCGTAGCGCGGCGAGGGCGAGCGACATGCTCACCACCCCGACCACCCCGATGGCGAGGGCGGCCTGGCCCAGCGCGGTCGTATCCCACCCGGTGATGACGAGGGAGCGCAGACCGGCCAGCAGATAGGTCACCGGGTTGTACCCGGCGATCACCGAGAGCCACCCGGTCAGGAGCTGGCGCGGCACGAACGCGGTCGTCAGGAACGCGAACGGGAAGAACAGGATGAAGCTGGAGTCGACTGCCCCCGGGTGCCCGTCTTCAGGGCGATGGCATAGGGGAAGCCGGTGAAGACCAGACCCCACGCGCCGGCGACGAGGAGGAAGACGATCACGCCGAGCGGACCGGTGGCGAAACGCACGCCGACGGCAAAGCCGAGGATCATCACAGGGATCGCGAGCGCGATCACGAGCGCGAAGTCCGCCACCATCAACCCCAGAAGGAGGGCCAGACGGTGGACCGGGGTCATGCAAAGCCGGTCGAAGTAGCCGTCCTGGATGTCGGTGACAAGCGTTGATGCGCGCGAGATGCCGGTCACCGCGAACACGATCGCGACCGGGAGATAGAACGCCTTGAAGTCGAAGTTGCGGATCCCGTGCTGGGTGGGTGCTGACGTTCCCGACTCCAGGCAACCCGGTCACGGCGGCGACGGCGGCATCACAGCCACCCTCGACCCCCACCACGACGACATCGGAACCGATCGAGCGCTTCAGCTCGGCCGGGGTGCCCTCCGCCACGATGCGGCCGCCGGCGATGATCCCGACGCGGTCGGCGAGCACGTCGGCCTCCTCCAGGTACTGGGTCGTCAGGAAGATCGTCATGCCAGACCGGTGTTGAGGCGGCGAACCTCGTCCCAGACGCGCGCCCGGCTGACCGGATCGAGACCGGTCGTCGGCTCGTCGAGGACAGCACGTCTGGGTTGTGCACGAGGGCCGCGGCGAGATCGAGGCGCCGCTTCATCCCGCCCGAGTAGGTCCCGATGCGGTGCCCGAGCGCGTCGCCGATGTCGATGAGGCCGCCCAGATCGACCAGGCGCTGGTCGATCTCCCTGCGCTTGAGCCCGTAGAGCCGGGCCTGAAGCCGGAGCAGCTCGAGGCCGGTCTGGCGGTCGTCGAGGGCGGCGTCTTGGAGGGCCACGCCGATCCGTAGCCTCACCTGTTCGGGCTCGTCCACCACATCGAAGCCGGCGACCGTGGCTCGCCCGTCGGTCGTGGCCAACAACGCTTCGAACCTAGCGCGAGGCCGCGACGGCCCCGTCCGCATCCCGAGGGCGAACAACGCCGGCCGGGGCCCCGGACGGGATCGAATTAGCCTCTCGGGCCGTGCAGATCCGGCTCGCCCGCCCCGCCGAGTTCGAGGACTTGGCCGAGCTCACTGTCAGCGCGTTCGAGGGGATCGCGGGGTCGGGCGACCTCGGCGACTATGCCGACACGCTCCGGGATGTGGCCGATCGGGCCGCGCGCGCGGTCGTGCTGGTGGCGGTCGATGACACCGGCCTGCTCGGTGGTGTCACATACGTGCCGGACCCGGCGAACCCCTACGCCGAGGACCTCCGGCGGGGCGACGTCGGCATCCGCATGCTGGCCGTCGCGCCTGCCGCGCAGGGCCGAGGCGTGGGCCGAGCCCTCACCCGGGCGTGCGTCGAGCGCGCCCGCGCCCAGGGCGCGGCCCGCGTCTCGTTGCACAGCACGCCGTGGATGACCGTGGCCCACCGGCTGTACGGGTCGATGGGGTTCGTGCGCACCCCGGAGCGCGACGTCGACGTGAGCTCGGACCTGCGCTTGATGGCGTTCGTGCTCGACCTCGCCGACGCCCCCGGCACTACCCTCGGATGAGGCCCGGGTGGCGTAATCGGTAGGCGCAGGGGGCTTAAACCCCCCGGGTCCGCAAGGACCGTGCGGGTTCAAGTCCCGCTCCGGGCACTGATGCATAAGGGTTTTGGGATCGGCGTCGGTGGTCTATTCGTGCCCGAGCCGCTCTTGGCTCACGGTTGGCTCACATTGTCCCAGCCGGATGGCTACCGTTTGGGGCGATGCAAGGTCGGGTCTTTCGTCGCCGGGGCAAGCGCTGGGCCTACACCGTCGACGTCGGGGCTGACCCGGCGACCGGCAGGCGGCGTCAGCAGAGCAAAGGCGGCTTCGCTACCAAAGCGGAGGCGGAGAAGGAGCTCCGCAAGCTGCTGACTTCGGTCGAGCACGGCACCTACGTCGGGCCGGCGCCGACCACGCTCGCCGAATATCTCGAAGGCTGGCTGGTAACGACCAAGCCCCGGCTGCGGGAGACCACCTGGTACAGCTACGAGCTGGCCGTGAAGCGGGTGACGGCCGAGTTGGGCGCGGTGAAGCTCCAGGCGCTGACTCCTCGCCAAGTCGAGACCTGTTACGCCCGGCTCATGGCGACCGGCGGCCAGCGCGGGAGGCCACTGGCGCCCAAGACGGTCCGCAACGTCCACATCGTGCTGCACCGGGCGCTCAGCGACGCCGAACGGCTCGGCGTCGTGTCTCGCAACGCAGCGCACGCGGCGAAGGCGCCAACGGCCCAGCGGAGCGACATGGTGACGTGGACCTCGGAGCAGCTGTCAGCCTTCCTGGACCAGGTACGGGCTGGTCGGCTGTACGCGGCGTACCTAGTGCTGGCGACGACCGGCATGCGCCGGGGCGAGGTCCTCGGCCTCCGCTGGTCCGACGTCGACCTCGACGGGCGGCGGCTCTCGGTAGCCCAGACGCTGACCACGATGAACGATGAGGTGTTCCTCGGCCCGACGAAGACGAACCGCAGCCGGCGCAACGTCGCTCTCGATCCGGCGACGGTCGACGCGCTGAGGGCTCACCGGCGGGCCCAGGCCGAGGAGCGTCTCCTGGCCGGCTCGCTGTGGGACGCGTCCCCCGGCCTCGTCTTCTGTCACGAAGACGGGACGCGGCTCCACCCCGACCGGTTCACTGCCGCGTTCAAGCGCCACGTGCGCGATGCCGGCCTCCCAACGCTCCGCGGTCCTCACGGGTTGAGGCACACGTGGGCGACCTTGGCCTTGAAAGCCGGGGTCCACCCGAAGGTGGTCTCCGATCGGCTGGGGCACTCGACCATCGCCGTCACCATCGACACGTACAGCCACGTGGCCCCGAGCCTGGACGCCGACGCCGCCGACGTGGTCGCGGCGACGATCTTCAACGCCGCTCGGACCAAGAACGGGTGAGGTTGCAGCAGTCCCGGCCGCCGTGTTTCGCCCTCGATGTCATCTCGGCTCCCTACACTTGAGGGCGTGACATTGACCGTGCACATGAGCGAGGAGCTGGCCGCCCGCCTAGCGGCCGAGGCGACGCGACGCGGGCTCACCGTGGACGAGGTCCTCGCTGAGATGGTCGCCCGACTCCCCTCGGAGCGGTCCTCCCAGAATGGCGACGCCTTGGAGGCGTTCATTGGGTGCGGCGCGTCGGGCCGGACCGAACCGTTCGATATTCGAGCCGCCCGCGCCGAGTTGGCCTCACGCAAGCTGGCTGAAGGCGCCTGAATCGCTGGTGGCGGTGCTGGTCGATACGGGTGTGTTCCTTTCGGCCGGCGACAGCGACGAGCCAAGGCACACCGCCTGCGCGGACCTGCTGGCCCGTCATCGTGGCGAGCTTGTCGTGGCCGGCCCGGTCGTGGCCGAATCGGCATGGCTCATCGAGTCCCGCCTCGGCCCGAGCGCCGAGGCGCGCTTCCTGCGCCTGATCACCACCGGCGAGCTGCGCGTCGTCGATCTCTCGGTTGACGATTACCTACGTTGCGTAGCCCTCATCGAGACCTACGCAGACATGGGCCTGGGCCTCGTCGACTCCAGCATTGTGACCGTCGCCGAGAACCTGGGCGTGACCACCATCGCCACTCTCAACCATCGTGACTTCCGAGTGGTGCGGCCTGCTCACACCGTCGCGTTCGAACTTGTTCCCTGACCGTCGACGGCGCCGAGGCGCGGGCGGGCGAATACTCGGACCTGACCACTCGCCTCGGTGCGGCGCGGCGCGGCGCCTGACCGTGCCGCCTACGCTTTGGACGTGTCCACGACCGAGCCGCCGGTCGAGCTGTGGGTCGACGACCACCAGGTGTACGAGCCTGGTGTCGTGCACGCGCACCTTCGCCACGCGCGCTTTCCGATCGACCCGCAGCCGGGCGACTATCTGGTGGTCGGCGACCTCGAGGACCCGCCCCTGCTAGCCGAGGTGCTCAGTCGCGAGCCGTCCGGCGTCCTGAGGCTGCGGCTCCTGCCAGGCCGGCCGGACAGCCACGAAGAGTTCCGTACCCGTCGTCATCCGACCGCTGTCTGACCGGCTACGCGCCCGGATGGGTTGACGGACGCCCTCCGTCAACCCTGGTGGCGGACTCGGGCGGTCCTCAGCGGGTCGCGGCGGGACAAATCGCGACGAACAGCCGAGACCGCAAGCGAAATCGCGGCGCGTCACCATGGTGCAACTGTGTGCCCCCGATTCCGTCCCGTTCTGTCCGACCCCCTCAAGAGCGTGATCAACGCCTCACCGGAGGTGACCGGGGGACCTGGAAGCCAAGGCTGGCGTATCCCCTTGCCCGTTCGGTGTACATCCGGGCGAGCACGGGAACCTCGACATCGACGTAGTCGTGCACGACGACCTTCGACTTGTGTGCGGTCGGCCTCAGGATGCGTCCGACGTACTGGACGATGCTGCCTTTGAACTTGATCGGGAAGGCCAGGAAGATCGTGTCGAGGGCGGCGGAGTCGAAGCCCTCCCCGATGAAGCTTGCGGTAGCGAGCAGGACGAGACCGGCGGGTTGGGGCTTGTCGAGTTCGTCCACGACCGAGCGCCTCGCGGTCTTGCTCATCCCGCCTCGCAACACGAGCGGGGTGAGACCGCGCCGGCAGAGATCGTCGGTGATCGACTCGAGATGCTCGGTCCAGCGAGTCAGGACAAGGCTGTTCCGGCCCTCGGCCACCGCAGCGGAGATGTCGTCGCAAATCCATCTGGTCCGATCAGCGTCCTCCACCAGACCACGAAACGTTTCTTGGATGTGTTGGCCTGGAACCGAACCGTGAGCGGTTTCGTGCACCACCAGTTCGCGGTGAAGCAGTTGCGCCGCGGATGGCCCACTCATCCGGTGCCGGATCGGGCCGCAGTGCATCGCCATCATTGCTTGCAGGCCATCCCGCCGATAGGGCGTTGCCGTGAGACCCAGCCACCTGCGGACTGGGATCTGCCGAACCGCCCGTTCGAACGTCACGGCTGGCACGTGGTGACATTCGTCGACGATGACCAGCCCGTACCCGGCGGTGAGCGCCGCCAGGTCCTCTTGACGGGCGAGGCCCTGAACCATCGCCAGATCGACCACGCCGGTCGCCTTCCGCGTGCCTCCGAGCTGACCGATCTGCTTCTTCCCCACCTCCAGATGGGTCATCAGCCGATCACGCCACTGCTCGACGAGCGGCTTACGGTCCACGATCACGAGGGTGGGGACGCGATGGAGCGCCATGACGGCGCAGGCCATCACCGTCTTGCCCGCGCCCGGTGGCGCGACGAGCACGCCGAGCTCATGCACGCCGAGCGCATCCACCGCATCTACTTGGTCCTGACGCAGCTGTGCTCGTAGTACGAGATCCACCGTCTCTGTGGGGGGGTGAGCGTCACAGATGTCCAGTCGACTTCCGGCTTCGAGCGCGATGGCTTCGGCTTGCGGCCGCACCCCTCTCGGAAGGAGGAGCTGATCCAGAGTCTCTCGATAGCTGCGGATGAACCGGGGGGTGCTGCCCGTCCAGAACCGGTTGCGTTCCTTTTCGTAGAACTCGGGATTGTGCAACGAGGCCGCGTGTTTCAGGGCAGCCAGCAGGGGCGGGGGCACTCCAATGCGGTCGACGGCCAACATCGCCGAAGCCGACGCCCGAATCGCGGCGGGCGGCGGTGGCGAGTTCGCGGTGAGCCTCGGACGGCGGTAGGTGCGCATATCCGGCCCGGCGGCCACTTCACCGAGGCTTTCGGCGAGCGAGGCGGCAGCTTGCCGGCTCAGCCGCTCCATTGACGAGAGGAATTCCCACTGGTCGCTGTACGGAGCGAGGGTCGAGGGATCGAGAAAGACCGTTGTGCCCCGCTTACGGCATTCACCCTGAAGCGGGAGTGCGATCAGGTTCCCGAAGCCCTGCTTCGGCAGGAAGTCCTGCGCAGGAAACAGTCGGTCGTAGCTGATCAGGTCGAGTTCGGCTCGGACGGTCATGGCTTCCCGGACGAGAAATGCCCCGATCCGTCGTGCGGAGCTGGCGGCCACCCGATCGTCGAAGAAGATCCACACGTGACCGCCATCACCGGATCGAGATCGCTCAAGGGCTGCGGGGATGCCGGCCGCACGGGCGGCATCCAGATAAGCCAGGGCGTCGAGGGTCCACCCGGCCCCGTCGAAGTCGCATGCCAGCAGGCGGCACGTGTCGTCGCGAAGCAGGGGATACAGACCAGCGTGGTCCTTCCCCGCAAGATGCGCCTCAACGACGCCGTCCGTGAGCGGCAAGAGTTCGCGGTCGGGCTTACGGGTGTTGGCCCATCCTCCCTTGACGGCCGGACCCCAGCCCGACTTGCCCGTCCGGTTGTTCTCCCAGCGGAGCGCGTGAACGTCGTCCCTGCCTCGGAACAGGGAGCGGAAGAGCTGGATCTTCGCTTCGCTCGAGGATTGACGGGATACGGCGGGGGTCGTGCTTGAGGTCTCCGTAAAGAGGGTCGGCTCCCACACGGCGACGGGAGTGGCCCGTTCCCCGTCATCGAGGCCGAGCAGGGTTCGGAGCCGGCGGTTCTCGTCCTCGAGTTCTGCGACGCGGCGAACGAGTTCGTCTCCCACGGATCCAGCATTGTCGACGAGACGCGCGGATTGAGGACATCCCGGGTTATTGGTGGAGAGTGGCCATCCCGGAAGGGAGGGCGAGGCTCCGCCTCGACCTCCTGGGCGCGCCATTGCGACGGGGACGGGGCGGGGTCAAGGCCGAAGAGCGGAGGCCGACGAAGGAGGCCGGAGCGTGCCTTGACGCCGATCCGGCGCCGGCGCCACCCGGCCGGGGACGGCTTTGGCTCACATTTGGCTCACGAACGTTCCGATCTTGTTCGGAATCGAGCGTGACACCGCGGAAGTTCAGTTCGCGAAGGGCCAGCTCAGACGGCATGTGGCGGGAATCGGCGGCGATAGGGGGACGCCCTTGTCCGTGCTTAAACCCCCCGGGTCCGCAAGGACCGTGCGGGTTCAAGTCCCGCCCCGGGCACCTGCCTGTGCGAGGCCGACAACCGCGAGGCGCGCGTCGTTTCATGGCGCGACGGTTCGCTCCATGGCGATGTGCGGGCCGATCACGAGGTCGACCCAGCTCTCGCCCCTCGTCACGAACCCCGCCCGCTCGTAGAACCGCACGGCCGGGACCCGGGCGTTGCACCACACCAGGCCGCCACCGTGCTCCCGCACGTGTTCGAGCGCGGCGTCGAGCACCGCCGACCCGATTCCGCGGCTGCGCTGTCCCTCGGCGGTCGCCATCCCGCGCAGCCGCCAGGCGAGCGCGGCATCCCGCACCCAGGGTGGAGGCTCGCGGCGAGCCGACGCGGTTCCGACCACGTCCCCGGCTTCGATGGCGACGAAGTGCCCCGATTCGGGGTCGTCGTCACCCGGGAGCACCAGTTGCCCGAGCGTCTCGTGGGGCCGCAGCACGTGCTGTCGGAGTGGGTAGGTCCGATCCGCGGGTACGCGCTCGACCGTCAGGGTCATGACCGTTGGTCGTCGGCGAGGCAGGCCTCGCACAGGCCTACCTCTGCGAAGTGCGGGGAGAGGGCGAAGCCGTACTTCTCCGACCGGCGAGGCTTGGTGACCCGGGCGCCGCCGGCGCGAAGCGCGTCCAGGATGCGCTGGAGCCGCTCGGCGCGTGACCCGATGCTTCCATCCGCGGTTGGCGACCTTCTCACTGCCGACGTTGCTCCTCTGCTTGCTCGAAGTCAGTCTCGCATCCCGCGCCGGGTGGGCCCGGCGGACCGGGGCATCGGCGGTACGGATCGGCAGGGCAGCGCTGCTTAACTGCTGCACGTCAATCCGTGGAAAGGCCGTTCTGGACCCGCTGATCGCTCTCGCCGTGTTCCCCGTGATCTTCATCGGTGAGCTCCCCGACAAGACGATGTTCGCGAGCCTGGTGATGGCGACGCGGGGACGCCCGCGCCAGGTTTGGCTCGGCGCCGCCGGCGCCTTCGTGGTCCATGTGGCGATCGCGGTGACCATTGGGGTGGCGGTGTTCGCGCTCCTGCCACACCGGGTGGTTGAGCTGGTGGTTGCAGTGATGTTCCTCCTCGCGGCCGTCTACGCCTGGCGCGAGGGGGACAAGGACGAGGACGAGTTTGCCGAGACGGAGGCGTCCAGACACGGGGCCATCCTCTCCTCGTTCATCGTGATCTTCGTGGCCGAGTGGGGCGACCTGACCCAGATCCTCACCGCGAACCTCGCGGCGCGGTACCACTCTCCGGTGTCGGTTGCGATTGGTTCGGTACTTGCGCTGTGGGCCGTCGCTGCCATCGCGGTCATGAGCGGGAGGACCCTCCTGCGGGTCATCGACATCACGACGGTCCGCCGGGTCACGGCCGTGGTGCTCGTCGCGTTGGCCGGGTACAGCTTTTGGTCCGCGTTCCGCTGATTCGACTCGCCGCCCCTCCCGGTGTCCGATGCGGCGCCGACGGCGCGCCTCTAGGTCAGGATCCCGGCAACGACACCAGCGGGCGGCGCCGGCACTGGAGGCGCAGCGTGGGCCGACGGCGGTGCGGGACGTACCAGGATGTAGGTGACCAGGGCAAGCACGAACACCGCGATGAGGAGTGCGGTCGATCGACGCACGGACGGCCTGTTCACGGCGCCACGGCGGGCGGCGCCTCGAGGGCGGACGCGACCGAGATCCCCTCGTCGCGGAATGCGGCGGCGATCCGCGTCCGCAGCTCCCGCCCGATGTCGAACTGCCGTCCGGGCTGCGTCCGCGCCACGACCCTGACGTTGAAGTGGTCGACCTCGATGCTTTCCACTCCCATCACGCTAGGGGGGTCGAGCATGAACGGGTGGAGGGCCTCGTCGGCGAAGACGGCTTGCCCGACCTTCCGCAATATCTCGGTCACGCGGTTGATGTCCACGGTGGTCGGGACGGGCACGTCGACCACCGCACGGGCCCAGTCTCGAGACAGGTTGGTGACCTGGTTGATCTGGCCGTTCGGAACGATGATCACCTCGCCATTGGCACTGCGCATTCGGGTGATCCGAAGGGTGACGTCCTCGACGGTGCCGCTGATCCCGGTGGTGTTGCCCAGGGCAGAGATGCGGATCACGTCGCCGAAGCCGTACTGGCGTTCCGTCACGATGAAGAACCCGGCCAGGAGGTCTTGCACGACACGCTGGGCCCCGAACCCGACCGCGACCCCGGCCACGGTGGCGGGCGCGACGAGGCTGGTGATCGGGATGCCGAGGTGCTGGAGCACCAGCAGGGCGGTGATGAAGTAGATGAGCACGAGGGCCGTCCACGTGATCACCTGGATCAGGGCGTGGCGGTGCTTGGCCGCCTCGGATCGGACCACCGCGTCGCCGGGACCGGCCTGGGCGTCGATCCTGGTCGTGACCTGCCCGCTCAGCCACGTCGCAAACCGGGTCAGGAGGGCCGACCCGCTGATCAGCATGACGATCTGGAGCCCGCTGGTCCGGGCCCAGGTGCTGAAGTCGGAGAGCGAGGTCACGGCGACGGGCATTGCGCAATCTTCGCGGTTCCAGCGGGCCCGCCGGGAAAGCGAGCGGCGCGTGCCGCGCCGGCGGATCGCCCGGACCGGCGAAGCGGCAGCCGACCTACCCCAGCGCCGTCACCGGCTGGCCGACATCGACCGACTCGAGCAACTCACGCCGCTCTTCGTCACTCAACGGCTCCAAGCCGAGGAGCTCGGCGAGGTAGGCCTCGAACCGGGCACTCTCGGGGTCGAGCTGCCAGCGGGTATCCGGGGTGGTGGTCACGGGCCCTCAGACCTCGCGACTCACTGGCAGGTTACGCCCGGCCCGAAAAAGCCACCCCCCGAAGGCCGGCCCCGGCAGCCCGGAGCCGAGAGCCACGATCTGGCGGCGATCGGTGGCCACGGGGGTGCATCGTAGGTGGCCCCTGACCGGCAGTACCGTCGACCTCAGTGTCCCGCCCGATGATCGCCGTCATCGTCGCGATCCTCGCGGTCGCGGTCGCCGGCCTTGTCTTCATGCGACCGTCGGTGAGCCACGGGTCGGCGGTGGCCGGGCCAACCACCACCGAGACGGCACCCTCGACGCTCGAGCCCACCACCACGTCGTCGTCGTCGACCAGTTCGGTCCCGCCGGCGACCACGACCACTACATCCCCCGATGTCGGGGCACTGCCCCAAACTCGGGACAAACCGTCGGGATCGGACCCTGCGCTCATCGGCCGCATCCAGCTCCTCGGGTCGGCCGTGGCATCGGGGGATCCGTCCGGTGCCCTGCCGGCGTTCTTCCCCGAGTCGGCGTACGTGCAGGTCAAGGCCGTGGCCAACCCCGACGCCGACTGGAAGTACCGCCTTGTCGCCCTCTTCGACCAGGACATCGTCACCCTGCACCGGTCGCTCGGCTCCAACCTCACCTTCTCCGGCGTGGACGTTCCGGACGCATCTGCGCAGTGGGTCAATCCCGGCGCCGAGTACAACCGGATCGGCTACTGGCGGGTGTACGACACGCGGGTCCGGTACCGGTCCCCGTCCGGCCAGTCGTCGTTTGTGGTCATCTCGATGATCTCATGGCGGGGCCAGTGGTACGTCGTGCACTTCCGCACGCCGCCCAAGTGACCCGCCACCTAGCGCGGACAGCCCCCGCCGGTAGCGTCGACGGCCGTGGACCCGATCGCCGACGTTGACCTGCTGGCCTTCGAGCGAGGCGACCGCCGCTCCCGTGACGCGGTCGTCGACGGAGTCCGGCGCAGCCTCGAGACGGGGTTCGTCTACACCAGCCACGACATCCCGGCCGAGGTCCTCGACGCGGCCTACGAGATGCTCGCCACGTTCTTCGCGTTCCCCCTCGACGTCAAGCAGCGCTACGTCGACCCGGCATCGCACGGCCAGACCGGCTACACCGGGCTGCTGGTCGAGACCGCGGCGTCGAGCGACGTGCCCGACTGGAAGGAGATGCTCAACTGGAGCGAGGACCTCCCTGCCGCCCACCCACTCCGGCGCAAGTATTCCCATCGCTACCGGGATCGCGTCCTGCCCGAAGACGACGTGCCCGGGATAACCGCCGTCCTCGACGCCTTCCACGAGCGTCTCCACGATCTGCAGCGGCGGTTCCTGCGGATCATCGCGGTCGGGCTCGGGTGCGACGAGGCGTTCTTCGACGACCTTCTCGTCGACGGGTCGACCCTCAACCGCGCCATCCGGTACCCGTCGATGGCGGATGCGCCCGGGCCGGCCCACGTCTGGGCCGCGGACCACGGGGACATCAACCTGATCACCGCGCTGCCCCGGGCCAGTGCGCCAGGCCTGCAAGTGCAGACGGCGCAGGGCTGGGTCGACGCCGTCCCGCCCGAAGGCGGCGTAATCCTCAACACCGGCATCATGCTCGAGCGCCTCTCCAACGGTCGCATCCCCACCGGCATCCATCGTGTGGTCTCGGCGCCGGGGCACGCAGGTGAGCGGTACTCGGTGGTGCAGTTCTGCCACCCCGCGCCCTGGATGGTGCTCGCACCCGTCCCGTCGTGCGTCGATGCCGCTACCCCGCTTCGCTACGGCGCGATCGAAGCCGGCGACCTCCTCGACCGCGTGCTCTGGGACATCAACCTCTTGCACTGAGTCGAACAAATGTTCGATAGTGTGGGGAACATGACCGGTGATCCCGACACTCGTTCCCTGCGATGGAAGCTCGTCGCCGAGGACGCGGAGCAGATGCCGGCGGCGCTGTTCGCCGACGAGTCCGCGATGCGCCGCCACGTCGGCACCGGCGAGTACCGCGGCCTCGAGTTCCTGGAGGTCAACGCCAAGCGCGTGATCAACCAGGTCCCGCAGTCGAGCCACATGCCATTTCGGCACACGATCAATGCCTACCGGGGCTGCTCCCATGGGTGTAGCTATTGCATGAGCGGCGACACGCCGGTACTGATGGCGGACGGGCGGTCGAGGCGTCTGGCCGAGCTCCGTGTCGGGGACGAGATCCTCGGGACGGAGCGGGACGGGAACTACCGCAGGTACGTAAGGACCACCGTCGTTGACCACTGGGGGACGGTGAAGCCGGCCTGGCGGGTACGTCTGGCAGACGGGACAGAACTGATCACAAGCGGGGATCACCGGTTCCTGAGCGAGCGCGGATGGAAACACGTGAGCCGGGACTGGATGTCGGACGGCTGCCGACCGCACCTCACAACTAACAATCGCCTCCTCGGGCTCGGGCACTTCGCGTCGCCGCTGAAGCACGACGAGAGTTATCGGACCGGCTACCTGTGCGGTCTGCTTCGCGGAGACGCCACGATTGGGCGCTACGAGTACGAACGGCCGCGCGGGCGCATCGGGGTCATCCATTCTTTCCGCCTCGCTCTCGCGGACGCGGAACCATTGGATCGGGCTGAGGCCTTCCTCGCCGATTTCGGGGTGTTTACCAGGCGGCGGCCGTTCACACCGGCGACCGACCGTCGAAGAGCCATTACGGCGATTCACACCGCCCGGAAGGCCGATCATTCTCGGATACTCGAGCTCATCGAATGGCCTGCTGACCCTCCTCTCTCGTGGCTGGGCGGGTTCCTTGCCGGGATCTTCGACGCTGAAGGAAGCTGCAGCTGCGGGGCGTTGCGAATCTCAAACGGAGACCCAGCAATCCATTCGTGGATACGTGCCGGGATGGAAGCGTTTTCGTTCGATTCTGTTCTCGAGAGGCAAAGGGCGAACGGTGTCGCCAACTGCCTCCTCCGGGGTGGCCTGCGGGAGCGGCTCCGGTTCTTCATGACCGTCGACCCCGCCATCACACGGAAGCGGACGATCGACGGTTTCGCCCTGACGAGCGACGCAGACCTTCGAGTCACCTCCGTGGAGGAGCTTCACGTTGACATCCCCATGTACGACATCACCACAGGCACCGGAGACTTCATCGCTGACGGTGTCGTAAGCCACAACTGTTTTGCCCGGCCCACCCATGAGTACCTCGGACTCGGGATCGGCGCCGACTTCGACTCCAAGATCGTGGTGAAGGTCAATGCGGTCGAGCGGGTTGCAGCCGAGGTGCGATCGCCCAAGTGGGCGGGCGAGCACATCGCGATGGGAACGAACACCGACCCATATCAGAAGGCCGAGGGCAAATATCACCTGACCCGCGGGGTCATCGAGGTACTGGGTGAGGCCCGCAACCCGTTCAGCATCCTGACCAAGTCGACGCTCGCGCTGCGAGACCTCGACGTCTTGGTGGCGGCGGCCAAACGGGCATCCGTGCGGATGAACTTCTCCATCGGCACCCTGGACCGGACGGTCTGGCGCATGACCGAGCCCGGAACGCCGCGGCCGGACAAGCGGGTCGACGCGGTGCGCCGGTTCAACGACGCAGGCATCCCGTGCGGGGTGCTCATGGGCCCGGTGCTCCCCGGTCTTTCAGACGGCGCGGACCAGCTCCGCGAGGTGGTCGACGCGTGTGTCGCGGCCGGAGCGGTGTCGATCTCGGTGATCGGGCTGCACCTGCGGCCCGGTGTGCGCGAGCACTTCATGGCCGCCCTCGCGGCGCGCCGTCCCGATCTGGTTTGGCTGTACGAGCAGCGCTTCACGGGCCCCAAGGGGCCCAGGGCGTATCAGCCCAAGGCGGCCCAGGAGGAGCTGGCCGCCCGCGTGCGGACGCTGGTGCGCGACGCCGAGCGACGCGCCGGTACCCGCCGGCGCGTCCACCTGGCCGAACCATCCTCCGATGTGCGCACCCGACTGGCCGAGCAGGGTCTCGGGCCGCATGGCCCAGCGTCGTCCACAGAACCGCGACCAGCCGAGCAGCTCTCGCTCCTGTAGGCGAGCAGCTCGCCGGCCCGGCTCAGCCGCCCGCAGCGGGCGCACCGGTCGCGCCGCCGCCGGCTGCCCCGGTGCCTCCTCCGGCCGCACCGCGCCGGCCGCCGAACCCGCCGAAGCCGGCACCGCCGGCGCCCTGGTCGCGCACCGCGGTGGCGGTGACCGTGCCGTCGTCACCGGTCGTGCCGGTGACGAGCACCGTGTCCCCCGGCTTGACGTCTTTGGCCGTGCCCGAGGTCGTCACCGTGATCTGGGAGTCGGGGGTGGTGGCGACCTTCACCACGTTGCCGGTCGAGTCGGTCACGTAGATGTTGCTGCCGTCGATCAGCTTGACCTGTCCGACGGTCGCGCCCCCGCCACCACCCCCGGCGGCCGCACCCGCCGCAGCCGGCACCGCCGGCGCCCTGGTCGCGCACCGCGGTAGCGGTGACCGTGCCGTCGTCACCGGTCGTGCCGGTGACGA
>Ga0102924_1002364_pt1 | contig 20653 bp, 18 predicted proteins | sample PaiPotPPM11metaG_FD_80116 | JGI IMG/M metagenome (GOLD analysis project Ga0102924, IMG submission 80116) | Iron sulfur acid spring bacterial and archeal communities from Banff, Canada, to study Microbial Dark Matter (Phase II) - Paint Pots PPM... ...
CCCCGCGCATCAGGCCGACGGCGAGACCGGCGGCCTGAACGGGCGGCCCTCGCGCTGGCCGCAGTGGTCGTGGGCGCTGGTGGCGCTGGGCGTGATCTCGTTCGCCAGCTTCCTCGGCGAGGGCGCGGCGGGCAACTGGAGCGCCGTCTACCTGCACTCCTCGCTGGGCGCGTCGGCCGGCGTGGCCGCCCTGGGCTACAGCGTGTTCGCGATCACCATGACCGCGGGCCGGCTCAGCGGGGACTGGCTCACCGAGCGCACCGGGCCGGTCCGCCTGGTCCGGCTGGCCGGCGCCCTGGCCACGGTCGGCTTCGGCGCCGCGCTGCTGATCGGCCACCTGTGGTCGGGCCTGGCCGGCTTCGCCCTGCTCGGCGCGGGCCTGGCGGTGGTGGTGCCGCTGGCCGTCACCGCCGCGGCCCGGCTGGGCCGGCCGGGACCGAGCCTGGCCTTCACCACCTCGTTCGGGTACCTGGGCGCGCTGGCCGGCCCGGCCATCATCGGCGGCCTGGCCGACGTGACCAGCCTGCCGGTGGCGCTGGGCGTCATCGTGGTGCTCAGCGCGCTGATCGTGGTCCTGGCCGGGGCGGTTCGCCCGCGTTCCCGTACGGCCGGCGCGGGGGCCCGCCCGGCCGAGCCCGGTCCGTTCCGTGAAGAATGCTGGGGTGACGCCAGCCGGCACTGATGCCTACCGAGGCCTTACTGACCTGCCGCCGCTCGTCGAGAAGGCCGTCGCGGCAGCGTGGCGGGCCGGCTTCCCCCGATCCTGCCTGCCCTCGCACGGGCGCCTGCTCCAGCTGCTGGCCGCCGGGGTCGGCGAGGGCGTCATCGGCGAGACCGGCACCGGCTGCGGCGTGGGCCTGGCCTGGCTGGCCAGCGGGGCCAGGACCGGCGTCCGGCTGGTCAGCGTGGAGCACGACTGGCTGCTGGCCGACACGGCCAGGGACGTGTTCGCCGACGTGCCCGCGGTCACCGTGATCCACGGCGACTGGCGCGAGCTGCGGGCCGAGGCCCCGTTCGCGCTGCTGGCCCTGGACGGCGGGGGGCAGGGCAAGGGCTCCGACCCGGCGATCAGCCCGCGGGAGTGGATGCGACCGGGCGGCACGATCGTGATGGACGACTTCACGCCCACCGCGCAGTGGCCGCCGATGCACGACGGCCGGCCCGACACCGCCCGGCTGTACTGGCTCGAGCACCCGGACATGCTGACCACGATGATCAGCACCGAGCCGGACGCCGCCTCGGTGGTGGCGATGCTGAAGGGCGCCGCGGGCTAGGCCTCGGCCGCCACCGCCTCGGCCGCGACATTCTCAGGGGCCGGCGGCTCGGCGGTCCGGCGGGCCGCGGCGCGCCGGACGGGCAGCGCGCCGCTGGCGACCAGCACCCCGCCGCAGACCAGCACCGCCCCGCCCACCTGGAGCAGCGTCGGGCGCTGACCGAGTACCACGGCCGCCACCGCCAGCGCCGCGGCCGGCTGGAGCAGCAGCACCAGCGAGGACACCGCCGCTGGCAGCCGGGGCAGTGACGAGGTGATGAGCAGCCAGCCGATGGTCTGGCTGCTGGTGGCCAGCAACAGCAGCCAGCCGAAGGCCGTCCACCCGATGTGCAGGGTAAAGCCGCCGAACAGCAGCCCGAGCACCACGGCGCCGCAAGCGGCCCCGGCCGTGGCGTCGGTCAGCGGCCCGGCCACGTGCGCCGTGCCGGTCGAGGAGTGCCGGAAGATGAGCAGGAACGCGGCGTAGGCGATGGACGTGCCCAGGCCGTAGACAATGCCCGCCACCGCGTGGTGGCCGGACCCCCCGCTGTCGGCCAGGCCGGAGACCAGCACCACGCCCGCCATCACCACCGGCAGGACAGCCAGGAACCGGCGCCCGGGCCGCTCGCCGAGCAGCAGCCAGGCGGCGATGGCCACGAACGTCAGCTGGAGGTTGCCCAGCACGGTGGCGATGCCCGCGCCGACCTCGGCGATGGCGTGGTTCCACAGCACCAGGTCCACGGCCAGCAGCAGCCCGGCCACGAACGCGCCCAGCCGGGCCCTGGCCGGCCGCCGGCCGTGCCGCCGCTGCTCGATCAGGGTCAGCACGCCCAGCAGCGGAAGGGCCAGCGCACAGCGGAAGAACGCGGTGCTGGCCGCGCCGGTATGGGCCAGGGTGACCAGGATGGCCGAACAGGAGATGAAAGCCGCCCCCAGGGCCGCGGCCAGCATCGGCCGCCCCTCACGCTGAGCGTTGGCTGTCATGACTGTCTTCGCATATGGTGCTGACACGCTTGGCAGCCTACGAGGGCGCCGTGTCAGGAGTCAAAATGCTTTTTGATGCTGACCAGCTCGAGGCGCTGGCCGCCTGCACCGAGCTGATAAATACCGGCCGCTCGCGCTCGGGCGAGCAGCTGCGCAACGTGGCCGACGTCCAGGACTTCGCCCGCCGCAACGTCTTCTACCCGCGCGAGGTCGCGTCCGGGGACGTGGCCCTGCTGCGGGCTCACCGGGCCCGGCTGGACACCATCGCCAGGGCCTGCGAGGCGGGCGAGACCGAGCGGGCCACCACGCTGGTGAACTCGCTGCTGGCCGAGACCGGGGCGGTGCCGCAGATCGCCTCGCACGACGGCCGCGGGCCGCACTTTCACGTGTCCAGCTGGCAGGCCCCGCTGGCCGACCGGATCGCCGCTCAGCTGGCCATGGGCCTGGCCTGGCTGGTCGTCGAGGACGAGACCGACCGGGTAAGGACCTGCGGGTCACCGGACTGCCCGGACGTGTTCGTGGACTTCTCTCGCAACCGCTCGCGGCGGTACTGCGACAATCGCAGCTGTGGCAATCGCCTGCACGTCGCCGCCTACCGCGCCCGCAAGTCGGCGCAGGAGCAGACGGCCCCGCACTAGGCTGCGGGGTGGAAAGTCACGATCTACGCCATTCCGCTATCCGTCGGGGAGCGCTCATGAAGCTGCTGGTCACCGGGGGCGCTGGCTACATCGGAAGCGTCGTCGCCGCTCAGCTGGTAGAGGATGGTCACGAGGTTGTCGTGCTGGACGACCTGTCGACCGGGCACGCTGACGGAGTGCCCGCCGGCGCCCGGTTCGTCCAGGGCGACCTGCGCACCGATGCCGCCTCGGTGCTGGCCACCGGGATCGAGGCGGTGCTGCACTTCGCGGCCAAGTCGCTGGTCGCCCAGTCGGTGGCCAAGCCCGCCCGGTACTGGCGCAGCAACCTGGGCGGGACGCTGGCCCTGCTGGAGGCCATGCGGGCGGCACGGGTGGGCAGCATCGTGTTCTCCTCCACCGCCGCGGTGTACGGGGAGCCGGAGTCCGTGCCCATCGAGGAGACCGCCCCGCCCCGGCCGACCAACCCTTACGGGGCCACCAAGCAGGCCGTCGATACCGCCCTGGCCGAGTACGCCCGGATGTACGGGCTGGCCGCGGTCAGCCTGCGCTACTTCAACGTGGCCGGCGCCTACCGGGAGCGAGCCGGGAACTGGCTGGGCGAGCGGCACGACCCCGAGACCCACCTGATCCCGACCGTGCTGGCCGCCGCGTACTCAGGCAACGGCGATCTCAAGATCTACGGCGACGACTACCCGACCCCGGACGGCACCTGCATCCGGGACTACATCCACGTGTCCGACCTGGCCCGCGCTCACCTGCTGGCCCTGGCCGTCTGCCAGCCCGGCGCGCACCAGATCTACAACCTGGGCAGCGGCTCGGGCTTCTCCAACCGGGAGGTGCTGGCCGCGTGCCGCGACGTGACGGGCCGGGACATCCCGGCCGAGATGGCGCCCCGGCGGCCCGGCGACCCGGCCGTGCTGATCGCCTCCAGCGACCGGATCCGGGCCGAGCTGGGCTGGCGGCCGGCCCGGAGCCTGACCGACATGGTGGCGGACGCATGGACGTTCACGCAGGCCAGAGCAGGTGCGCGCTGAAGCCGGCGGGCGCGGTCCCCGCCGCCGCGGCCTGGGCGGGCGTACCCAGGTGACCGTGCCGCAAGCGCGCGAGGACGCCGCCATCTTGTTCACCCAGCGGTTCGGCCGCCAGCCGCGCGGGGCGTGGCGGGCGCCGGGCCGGGTCAACCTGATCGGCGAGCACACCGACTACAACGAGGGCTTCGTCCTGCCGTTCGCCATCGGGGCCGGGCTCAGCGCGGCCGCCGCCCAGCGCGACGACGGCGTGCTGGCCCTGGCCTCCCGCCAGGCCGCCGGCGACGACCTGGTCGTGCCGCTGGACGCGCTGGCGCCCGGCTCGGTCACCGGCTGGGCCGCCTACCCGGCCGGCGTGGCCTGGGCGCTGCGCGAGGCGGGCTATCCCATCGGCGGGGCCAGCATCGCCATCGACTCCGACATCCCGCTGGGCGCCGGGCTGTCCTCCTCGGCCGCGCTGGAGTGCGCCGTCGCGCTGACCCTGACCGAGCTTTACGGGCTGACCGTGCCCAGGGCCCAGCTCGCCGCGCTGGCCCGGCGGGCCGAGAACGACTTTGTCGGCGCCCCGACCGGGATCATGGACCAGTCGGCCGCGCTGCTCAGCCAGGCCGGCCACGCGCTGCTGCTGGACTGCCGCAGCGGCATCGGCACCGCCGTGCCCCTCGACCCCGCAGCGGCCGGGCTGGCCCTGCTGGTGGTCGACACCAAGGTCCGCCACAAGCTCACCGACGGCGGCGGCTACGCCGACCGCCGCCGGTCCTGCGAGGAGGCCGCCGAGGCGCTGGGCGTGCGCTCGCTGCGCGACATCACCGACGTCTCCGAGCTCACCGGCATCGACCCGCTGCTGCGGCGCCGGGCCCGGCACGTGGTCACCGAGAACAACCGGGTGCTGATGACCGCCCAGCTGCTCAGGGAGGGCAACCTGACCGGGACCGGGCCGCTGCTGACCGCCTCGCACGAGTCGCTGCGCTACGACTTCGAGATCTCCTGGCCCGCCGCCGACACCACCGTGGCCGTCGCCCTGGAGGCGGGCGCCTACGGCGCGCGGATGACCGGCGGCGGCTTCGGCGGCTCGGTCATCGCGCTGGTCCCGGCCGAGCGCGACGAGGCCATCCGGACCGCGGTGCGGGCCGCGTTCGCCGAGCAGGGCTGGGCCGAGCCGGGTTTCTCCGACGCCGTGCCCTCGGCCGGCGCCCGCCGCATCCGCTGACTGCATTAGCCCAGGAAGGCCAGGCGATCTCGTGCGGTTCGTGTTCAGCCCGCCCGCCGACGAGGCCGCCGGACTGCTCACCCTCCCGTGGGAGCAGCGGCTGGCCGACTGGCATGACGACCGGCTGGTCGAGATCCGCCAGCGCGGCATCTCCCGGCACGTCGTCCGCTTCGTCGCCGACAACGGCGTCCTGTACGCGCTCAAGTCCATCAGCGAGCGGCTGGCCCGGCGCGAGTACCGCCTGCTGCGCGCGCTGGCCGAGCTCAACGTGCCCGCGGTCGAGGTGGTCGGCATCGTGGTCGACCGCGGCCCGGACGCCGACGCCATCCTGGTCACCCGGTACCTGGAGTACTCCACCACCTACCGGGCCCTGTTCTCCAATCCCCGCGGCGGCGGGCCCACCGACCCGCTGATCGACGCCCTGGTCGAGCTGCTGGCCCGGCTGCACCTGTCCGGCTTCTTCTGGGGCGACTGCTCGCTGTCCAACGCGCTGTTCCGGGCCGACGCCGGCGCCTTCGAGGCCTACCTGGTCGACGCCGAGACCAGTGAGCAGCACAACGAGCTGACCACCGGCCAGCGCAACTGGGACCTCGAGCTGGCCGCCGAGCGGGTCTTCGGCGAGCTGTCCGACCTGCAGGCCGGCGAGCTGCTGCCGCCCGAGGTCGACCCGTTCGAGGTCATCGAGAAGCTGCAGCGCCGCTACACCAGGCTGTGGGACGAGCTGACCAGGGAGGAGATCTTCCGGCCCGAGGAGCAGCGCTACCGCATCGCCGACCGGCTGCGCCGGATCAACGAGCTCGGCTTCGACGCCGACGAGGTGGAGCTGCTGGCCACCCCGGACGGCACCCGGCTGCGAGTCAGGACCAAGGTCGCCGAGTCCGGCCAGCAGACCCGCCAGCTGTTCCGCGAGACCGGCATCGTGGCCGACGAGAACCAGGCCCGCCGGCTGCGCAACGACATCGCCAGCTTCCGCGCCTACCTGGAGCAGAAGCAGGGCCACCCGGTGTCCGAGGTCGTGGCCGCCCACCGGTGGCTGGAGGAGGTCTACGACCCCGTCGTGGCCGCCATCCCCGAGAGCCTGCGCGGCCGCCTGTCGCCGCCCGAGATCTTCCACGAGATCCTCGAGCACCGCTGGTACCTGTCCGAGGACGCCGGCCGGGACGTCGGCACCACCGCCGCGGCTAAGTCCTACTTCGACAACGTGCTGCCCGCCGTGCCCGAGCCGCTGGCCACCCCCGCCGACCTCGACGAGCTGGCCCTGGCCGAGGGCGGCAGCCCGTCCCCCCCGTTCCCCGACGACCTGCCCTAGCGGGCCGACACGACCAGCGTCTGGGTGCCCTGCCCGCACAGCCCGGCCTCGTCGGCCAGCGTGCTCACCGCCAGCGCCGATCCGGCCGGCCCCAGCGCCGTGGCCGCGTCCATCAGCAGCCACTCCCCGTCCGGGTCCCGGTGCAGCACCACCTTCAGGTCCACGTTCACGAACACGTGCTGGGCCGGGTCCAGCTCCGAGCTGAGGCCGTTGCCCGAGTCCGCGATGAGCAGGGCCCGGCACATCGCCGACATCTCCTCCCCCGGCAGCAGCGGGATCAGCGGCCGGGCCCAGGCCGCGGCCGGCCCCGGCTGGTTGAAGCCGCCCGCCACATACCGCCAGTCGACCGCGGTCAGGTAACCGCCCGGCACCACGCCAGGCCACACGCTTTCCTGCACCGGCCGCGGCTCCGGGATCGGCGGCGGCTCCTGGTCGTCGTCCACGTCCGTGGGGTCGTACCCGGGCGGCACCGCGATCCGCCAGCCGCGGGCCCGCAGCACCTCCTGCCCGCCCGCCTCCAGCACCGTCTCCAGCAGCGTCACCCGCCGGCCCGGCCTGATGGTGTGCGTCCTGGCCGTCAGCTTGCCCACCGGCACCGGCCGCAGGATGTCCACGCTCACCGTGGCCAGCCGCTGACCCTCGACCGGCTCGTGCGCCTCGATCAGCCGCGCGGCCAGCGCCGAGGGCGGCCCGCCGTGCTGGGCGTCCGGGCTCCACGGCCCGACGGTGGCCGCCGTGGCCACGAAGGTGTCGGCCCCGCCTACCTCATAGAAGACACTGTGCACAGACCGGACGCTACCCGAGCCGCGTTCACTGCCCGCCGCTGAGGTCGCCGACGGCCTCGGCGTACCAGGCCGGGGCCACGTGGTCGACGATCTCGCGCAACGTCCAGTTCGGGTCCCGTGGCTCATCCCAGGCGGCCCGCCCGGCCGCCGCGAACCGCAGCAGGTACATCTGGGCCAGCCGCCGCAGCCGCTCCCCGGCCTCGTTCAGGTCCTCCTCGGTGAAGGGGGCCAGGTCGCTGCCCAGCGTCACCGCGCTGGCGTGCCAGTGATCGGGCACGGTCGGCGCGCCGGCCAGCAGGGACTCGATCTCGGCCAGGTGATCGACTAGGTGGTCGGCGTACCGGCGGATGGCCTTGTTGGGCGTGTAGATCCGGTCCTCGGCCGGTATCGGGACACCGTCCCAGGCTAGCCAGGTGCCGGCCAGCTCCAGGGTCCGCGCCACTCCCGCGGCCACCACCTCGGCCGGATTGGCGCTCTGTGGCGGCGGGCTCGTCGTCATGGCAGCACCCGAGGACGAAGACACTTCGCCCTCCACCGAAATAAGCCGTCCCCGCCCCAGGGGCGGGTACGGTCCGCCCGGGCTTAGCCGGACGGCTCCACCACCGGGTCGTCCTCGCTGACCGCGACCAGCGTGCCCCGAAACAGGTAGCGGTCGGCCCGGTACACCGTGCGGGCCAGCTCGAAGGCCCGGCCCAGCTGGTCATAGCCGGTCTGCTGGAAGATCAGCACCGGGTCGCCCGGCCGCAGGTCAAGGTGCTTGGCGGGCGCCGGCTCGCACGCCGCGGCCTGGATGGCGAACTTGCCCCTGGCGGGCAGCACCCGGTACTCGGCGCGGAGCACGTCGTACAGGGACTGCACGCCGAAGTCGTGGCCGGCCAGCCCCGGCGCCACGTAGTCGGGCACGATGGCCTGGGTCTCGGCGATCGGCACGCCGTCGAAGCACCGGATCCGGGCCAGGTCGCAGACCCGGCTGCCGGGCGCCACGCCCAGCTCCTCGGCCTCGGCCAGCGTGGCCTCGCGGGACCGGCAGTGCAGCACCTGCGAGGTCACCTTGAAGCCGCGCTTGCGGCCCATGTCGGAGAAGCTCAGCAGCACGTCGCTGCCCTCGCTGACTGGCCCGGCGAACCAGCCGGTGCGCACCGAGGAGCGGACCAGGTCCTTTGATGCCAGGTGGGCCAGCGCGCGGCGGATGGTGATCCGGCTGACGTTCAGGCGCTCGGCCAGCGCGCGCTCGGACATCAGCCGCTCGTCGGCGCCCAGCCGCCCGCTGCGGATCTCGGCCTCGAGCTGCGCGGCCGCCTGCTCGTACATGGGCACCCGCCGCCCGGCCGTCAGGCCCCTGCCGCCGTTGCCCGCTGTCACCGTGGCCCCGCCTCCTGTGCCCCCGACGCCGCGACCATCATTCCACGGTGCTCATTCAACAACGGACCCGGAGAACAGCCCGGCGATGAAGCTGCGCTGGGCGAACAGGTACACGATCACCACGGGCAGCGCGGCCAGGCAGCTGCCGGCGGCCAGCGCGGAGTAGTTGTTGAAGTGCGCGCCCTGGAACGTCGACAGGCCGACCGTGACCGTGTAGAGCGAGGAGTTGGACACCATGACCAGCGGCAGCAGGAAGGCGTTCCACGTCCAGAGGAACACCAGCGCCGCCATCGTCTTCACGGCCGGCCCGACGTTGGGCACCAGGATGCGCCACAGCAGTGACAGCCGGTTCGCCCCGTCGATCGTGGCGCTCTCCGACAGCGACTTCGGGATCGACCGGAACGCGACGTACATCCAGAACGTGCCGAACGCGATGGACTGCGCCGCCTGGGGCAGGATCATGGCCCAGTAGCTGTTGATCAGGCCGGCCGACTGGAACTGGTAGTACCACGGCACGATCAGCGCCTCGACCGGCAGCATGAACCCGAACACCGCCGTATACAGCACCCAGCGCGCGCCCGGCGGCCGGACCAGCGCGATGGCGTAGCCGGCCGGGACGGCGATCAGCGCGGAGATCACCACCACCGACACCGTGACGATGGCGGTGTTGGCCATGTAACGCGAGAAGTCGCCCGACCGCCAGGCGTACCCGAACGCCGACAGCGAGACATGCGGGCTGAAGCTGATCCCGCCCGACGCCCCGCTGGGCGCCAGCGCCGTGGTGAGCAACGTGACCAGCGGGTACAGGGTGACGATCGCGGCCAGGAGCAGGATGGCCAGGCAGGCGAGCCGTTCAGTGCGGGAAAGCATCAAGACCCCATCGATCAACAAAGGTCGTCGCCCCGCCGGCGCCCGCCGCGGGGTCAGCGCGGCGGCTGGCGGCGGCCGGCTGTGGTCGCCCCGCCGACGCCCGCAGGCGGGCCAGCGCGGCGGCCGGCGCGGTGGCGTCCGCGGCCTTCACGTCGCCTTCCTCTCGATCAGCGCCCGGATCCCGAACGTCAGGCCGAAGATCAGCAGCGACATCGCGATGCCCAGCGCGCTGGCCGAGCCGACCGCGCCGAGCTGGAAGGCATCCCGGTAGACCAGCAGCCCGGGCACGATGGTGGCGTAGCCGGGGCCGCCGTTGGTGGCCTGGTAGATGAGCGTGAAGCTCTGCAGTGCCGCCACCGCGGTGATGGTGATGGCCGCGCCGATGTCGCGGCGCAGCATCGGCACGGTGATCCGGAAGAACTCGGTCAGCAGCCCGGCCCCGTCCACCCGGGCGGCGTCGTACAGCTCGGCCGGGATCCGCTGGATGCCAGGGATGAGCAGCACGAAGCACAGCCCGAAGTCGAGCCAGGCGGCGATGAAGCCGACGGCGGGCAGCGCGGTGCTGAAGCTGCCCAGCCACGGCGTCCCGGTGCGGCCGCCCAGCCCGACCAGGTGCAGGATCTCGTTGAGCGTGCCCGGCCCCGACGGCGCGGCCAGCCAGGTCCACACGATGGCCACCACCACGGTGACGATGGCCTGGGGCAGGAAGAACACCACCCGGAAGAACCCGGCCCCGCGGATCTTGCTGCGGCGCATCATGCTGACCGTGACCAGGGCCACGGCGGTCGGGATCAGCGAGTAGAAGATCAGCAGGATGCCCAGGTTGACCAGCGAGCCTCGCTCGATCGGGTCGGTGAAGATCTGCAGGTAGTTGTGCAGCCCGACGAACTGCGCGACGCCGATCCCGTCCCAGTTGTCCAGCGAGTAGCCGAAGGCCCGGATCAGCGGGTAGACGATCAGCACGGCGAGGAAGACCACCGCGGGCGCCAGGAACAGCCAGCCCGCCGCCCAGTCGCGGTGCCGGCGCCGCCGGGCCAGCGCGGTCGCCGTGGCCCGCGCGGCCCGTGCGTCTTGCTCGGTCCGGGCGACGCCGGCCGTCGGCACGGCGGCCTGTGGTGTGCCCACGAGTCCTCCTCTCAGCCAGCGCTAGCCGGTCAGCCCTGCTGCGACCAGTAGGCGGTGTAGTCCGACTGGAGCGACTGCATCAGCGCCGACGGGGTGATGCGCCCGCCCTGGAGCTCCTGGATCCCGGCCATCTCCTGGTTCAGGAAGTCGGGCGTGGCGTAGTCCAGGTAGGGCACGAGGTTGCCGCTGTGCACCGAGCTGGACCAGCCGGTGGAGGCCGACCGCAGCAGCGGCGAGGCCTTGGCCAGGGCGCTGGCGCTGACCGCGGTCACCGGGATGTCCCCGTTGGCCAGCAGCGCGTCCTGGATGGCCGGGCTCAGCAGCTCGTTGATCACCGCGGCGCCGGCGTTGGGGTCCGGGGCCTTGGCCGGGATGGACCAGCCCTCGCCCGGCCCGCCGGTGACCACCGGCGGCACCCAGAACCCGGCCTTGCTGCCCAGCGCCTGCTGGACCGAGCTGGAGTACCAGTCGCCCTCCAGGAAGAACCCGGCCTTGCCCTGGTCGAACAGGTTCAGCGCGGCGGTGTCGGACAGGCCCTGGTAGCCCTTGGGGAAGTAGCCGTCCTTGGTCCAGGCCTGGAAGGTGGCCGCGGCCTGGACGTAGCCGGGGATGTCGACGGACGGGTGCGCGCCCTTGTGGAACACGAACGCGTTGCTCACCGAGGCCGGGACGTAGTGGTTGGCGATCGTGTACAGCATGTGCACCGGCTGGTAGGCGGTGGGCTGGCCGCCGGCGTAGGCCATGGCCGTCTTGCCCGCCTTGGCCAGCAGCGCCATGTCATGGGTGAACGCTCCCCAGGTGGTCGGCGTCGAGCCGCCAACCGACTGAATCAGCGCCTTGTTATAGAAAATTCCGACGACAGTACCGGTCTCCGGGACGCCGTAGATGGTGCCGGACCCGAAGGTCTTGCCGCTGGCGGGCAGGGAGTTGTACTGCAGCGGCAGCGGGCCCACCTTGCTGAACCAGTGGTAGATCTTGTTCCACGCGGCCAGCGGCAGCAGTTCCTTGTCGGTCACCAGCCGGCCCTGGTTCTGCAGGCCCTCGTTGGTCTGGCTGACGTCGGGGGCGCTGGAGCCGTTGGCGAAGGCCAGGGGCAGCTTGTCGTTCTGCTCGGCCAGGCTCATCGAGGTGTTGACGATGTGCAGCCTGGGGTACTGCTGCTCGAGGTTCTTGATCAGGATCGGGATGACGGCGTGCTCACCGGGGTCGTCGCCGGGGATGTCCCAGTTCCACTCCTGAACGGTGCCCTGGGCGCTGGAGGTCAGCGCGGCGGGCCTGGTGCTGGCCGCGCTCGGGCGGCCGGCGCCGTTCGAGCCGCACGCGGAGACGGCCGTCGCGGCCAGGAGGCCGAGCGCGCTGAGCCTGATGGCCGCGCGCCGGGGTGGTCTGAGCCCCTGTCGGTGCTGGGTTCTGGCTGCCACCTGCGACCACTTCCTTATCCGAGTGAGTTCGGGTCGTTGTCGGTGTTTCTGGCACGGGGCGTTTATGAGCAGAGGCCGGTGAGGCCCGCGCCGATCACGCCGGCGTCGGCGCCCTGGGCGCCGCGGGCCAGCACGGTGCCGGCCGCGAAGTCGTGCAGGTACTGCCGGGTGTAGTCCCGGGTGGCCTGCCAGTAGGGGGTGTCGGCGCTGCCCAGGCCGCCGCCCACGATCACGGCCTCCGGGTCCAGCACGTTGACCAGCAGGGCGATGGCCAGGCCCAGGGTCCGCGCGCCCTCGTCCAGCACCTCGGCCGCGGCCCGGTCGCCCCGCTGCGCGGCGGCCAGCACGTCGGCCGCGCCCTCGGCGGTGCCGCCGCGGGCCACGTAGCGCTCGACCAGCGCGCTGCCGGAGGCGATCCGCTCCAGCACGATCTCCCGCGGCTCGCCGCGGTGTTCAGCAGCAGAGTGCTCGGCGCAGTGCTCGGGGAGGCGGGCCAGGACCGTGGTGCCGATGTTCAGCGCGCCGCCGCGGGATCCGGCGATGGGCCGGCCCTGGTAGACGGCGGTGTAGCTGATCCCGGTGCCGACGGTGACGAAGACCAGGTAGTCGTAGCCCTGGCCGGCGCCAAGCACGGTCTCGGCGAAGGCCGCGGCCCGCACGTCGGCTTCGACCCGGACCGGGGCGATCTCGCTCAGCACCCCGGCCACCGGTAGCTCGTCCCACTGCGGGATGACGTAACCGGAGACGATCTCCCCGGCCAGGCTGACGATCTCGGGCACCACCAGCCCGATCCCGCTGACCCGCCGCCCCAGGTCCGTCGCGCGCTCGGCCAGCTGGCCGGCGGCGGCCCTGACGTCGGCCAGCACGGCCTGGCCGCCCCGGTCCCGCCGGGTCGGGATGACCACGGACTCCAGCAGGCTGAGCTCGGCCGCGTCGAGCAGCCCGAGCGCCACCTTGGTCCCGCCCACGTCGATCCCGATGGCGGCATTCCCGCGCTGGCGGTCGATCGCTTCGAGGCTCAGTCCGCTGAACATCAGGCCTCCCCGGCCGGCTGGCCCGGATGTGGCTCCGGGTTGGTGGCTGGCGGATTGGTGGGCGCGTAGCCGAGTAGGTAGCAGGCGGGGTCGTGGTCGAGGCTGCGGACCTGGTACTGGTCGCCAGCGGGGATGAAGAACCCGTCTCCTGGCCGCAGCTCGTCCCAGCCTCGGCCGCGGTCGGCCAGCCAGAGGGCCAGGCCGCCCGACAGCACGTATCCGCCCGCGTCGCCGCGGTGGCTGATCCAGCCGCTCCAGCGCGGGCCGCGGACCTCGCACCGGGCCGCCGTCAGCCGCGGCGTGCTGGCCATGACCCCGGTCAGGACCCGGTCCCGGTCGCCGTCCAGCCGCCAGACGTAGTCGTCGGGCCGGATCACGGCTAGCCGCGGCGGCTCGGCCGGGCCGGGCTGCCCGGGGATGATCGTGCCTAGCACCGAGTCGTCGGCGTACCGGCTGACCTCCAGCAGGGGCTGGCGCTGGGCGTACACCCCGGAGGTCCCGGTGGCCGGCGGCGGCGCGAAGTACTCCAGGATCCGGGCCGGGCCAGGGCCCCAGGTGAAGGCGTGGTGCCAGGTGCCCGGCCCGAAGAACACTGCCTCGCCCGCCGCGAGGCGGACCACGGACCCGGTCTCCGGGTCGGCCAGGGCCACGCAGCCCTCGACCACATACAGCACCTCGTCGGCCCCGAAGACCGTCCGGAAGTCGGCCGAGTGGGTGAACTGAGCAGCCGCCGGGATCTCGAACAGCAGCTGGTGGATCCGCTGGTTGGACACGTAGACCAGGTCCAGGACCTCACCCGACTCGGCGTCGCCCCAGACATGGCGGGCGGCCTGGGAGCGCAGGATCGCCGTGCCGTGGTCGAAGCTGGGCCGGGGCGAGTGCTGGTAGCCGGAGGCTGGGGCGGTCATCCGTCGACCTTGGTGTCGTCCTGGTGAAACCGGAACTCCCCGTCGGGCAGCCCGGCCGCCTCGGCCAGCGCGCCGCTCACCGTCTGCAACGGCAGGATGCCCACCACGCCCAGAGTCGCGTCGTCGCCGCCGGCCACCCGGAATACGGTCAGCCCGGCCGTCTCGGCGTCGTCCAGGGCGGTGATCAGCAGGATCTTGGCGCCGGTGCCGGCCAGCGACGCGGCCAGCCTGGCCTCCCGTGCCCCGCCGATGATCAGCAGCCCCAGTCCCGGGCCGGCGGCCTCGATCGGGCCGTGCAGGTACTGGTAGGTCTCGTAGGCCGACGCGGGCCGCTTGGCCACCTCGCGCAGCAGCAGCGCGCCCTGGGCCGCGGTGCCCGCCTGGCCCCTGGACCCGACCACGTCGAACGACCGGACCTGGCCGAGGGCGCCGAGGAGGTCGGCCGCCAGCCGCTCGGCCGCGGGCAGCTGCCGGTCCACCTCGCCGGCCAGCCCGTCCCAGTCCGCGGTGGGCTGGTCACCCGGCCCGGCCAGGGCGTCGGCCAGCAGGAACAGCGCCTGCAGCGTGCTGGTGTAACCGATGGTCCGGACGTTGCTGTCCCCGATCAGGGCCAGCCCGAGCGTGGCGTCGGCCAGCCGTCCGGCCGGGGCCTCCGGCCGGTCGGTGACGACCAGCCTGGGGCAGCCCGTGACCGGCCCGGCCAGCGCGGCCACGATCTCGGCGCTCTGACCGCTCTGGGAGACCGCGATGACGGCGTCGAAGTTGGCCGCCGCTCCCGGATAGCCCAGTTCTGAGCCCAGCCACGGGGTGGCGGACAGGCCGGCCGACCAGTAGCCGGGCAGCGCGGCCGCGATGGCGTTCGCGCTGGCGCCCATGCCCACCAGCCCGAGCCTGCGCCCCCGCCATGGCTCCAGGTCCAGGCCCTTGAGCTGGTCAGCCACGGCCGCACGGGACGAGCGCAGGGCCTCACCCTGGGCCCGGACGGCCTCGATGTACCGCATTAGGCTGCCTCGCCTCTCTCCCCTAGCGCGACTTGTCCGGCCTTGACCGACAGATGCTTATTCGGTCACTGCTGGTCTACCATTTGGAGCCCAGCAGTTCAAGAGAGCAGCTCAAAATGAGAGCCCAGTTGAGCCCAAAGAAGGTCAGCCGACCGCGGGGACCGGCGCCAGGGCTCCAGGTTGCCCACAGCCGGTTGTGGGCAACGGCCACCCCGCGCTAGCTGTTAAAAGAGCAGTTCGGACGGCGTGTGCTGTGGATCGTGCCATCCGAACAGGTAATCGATATCCACAGGCAGGCGGCAGTTATACACAGACTCAGCGCTGCTTTCAGGCGGCCTGGGCTAGTCTTCTGAGCAGTGGGAGGCGGGCGGCGGCACGTCGAGGGTCGGGTTGCGGCCGAAGAAGCCGGTGGGCTTGAGCACGAAGCCGCACCGGGCCACCGGCATTACCGGCCAGTCCTCGGGGCGCGGGAAGTGCGTGGGCCCGAAGGTGTGCCAGACGACGATGTCGGTGCCATCGATGTCCCGGTCGCGGGCCTGGAACTCGGGCAGCCCGGCGCCGCCGGGGTGCTGGTTCACGAAGTCGCCCGCCGGGTACCGGTGGGAGGGCTCGTACCGGGTGACCCACAGGTGGTTGGTGGCGAACTTGGCCCGGGCCGACAGCGAGGAGTCCGGGTCGGCCAGCAGGGTGGGCGAGGCCTCGGGGTACAGGGTGTAGCCGACCGGCTTGCCGAAGCGGTTCTGGACCTCGGTGTTGACGACGCGCCAGGTGCGGCCCCTGGTGGTGTCCACTCGCCGGGCGGCCTCCGACTCGGTGCCGAGCCGGGTCACGGTCTGCACGATGGCGTTGCCGTACGGGTTGTCGGGGCCGATGGGCAGGCCGCTGTAGTCCACTTCCTCGACGGCATTGGCCTGGCCGTCCACGGCCATGTCGAGCCGGGCGCCGAACAGGTGCTGGTGCACGGGCGCGCCGAGCCCCGGCGCGACCTCGGCCGAGTACGGGTTGCTGCCGTCGGTAGCCGCGGTGAACAGCACGCCGGTCAGCTTGATCTCGCACTCGATGGTGCCGTCCAGGTAGAAGTACCAGTAGAAGCCGTAGTCGTAGTTGCCGACGGTGGTGTAGAACGACACCACCAGTCGGCGCTGGCGGCGCGCCTGGTTCGAGCCGTTGAAGATGTCGAAGTGCTTCCAGAGGATCCCGAAGTCCTCCTCGTGGATGCAGATGGCGTTCTTGATCACCTGGGGCTCGCCGAAGTCGTCGGGGATCGTGGCGTCCATGTAGGTGATCTCGCCCAGGCAGTCGCAGCCCAGCTCGAGCGAGTTGGCGAACTTGCCGACCAGGTACTCGCCGGTGTCGAAGTAGGTCTGCCAGTACCGGAACTTCGGGTCGCCGTAGGGGACCACCATCTCCGGGACCGAGGCCCGGTAGATCACGTCCCGCTGCTGGCCGCCGTCGGCGATGCTGATCTGGTGCAGGGTCAGCCCCTCGCGGGCGTCGAAGCCGACCCGCATGGACCAGCCCTGCCACTGGAGCAGGTTGCCGTCGAGGGTGAAGCTGACCCCCTCGGGCTGGGTGATCTCGATCGGCCGCAGGCCCTCGCGCAGCGGGCCGCGCACCTCAGGGTCGTCGTAGTCGCCCGACTCGGCGGGCACCGGCAGCTCGAACTCGTCGATGATCTGGAAGACCTTCTTCTCCACCAGGTCGACGTAGGCGCTCAGGCCGTCCACCGGGTGAGCCCAGGCCAGGTCGTGCTCACGGGCCTGGACGAAGGCCAGCACCCGCACCATGCGCCGGCCCTGCTCGTCGGGGCGGCCGAACGAGCCCGCGGTCAGCGGGCAGGCGCGGATCTTGGTGACGTCGGTCAGGCCGCGCCGGGCCATGGCCGCCTGCCAGCCGGGGTCGGCGTGGACGATCTCCTCGGCCAGGGCGAAGTCGTTGCTGATGATGGGCAGCTGGCCGTCGGTGTGCGGGTCGAGGATGGCGCGGCTGACCACCCGGCCGTGGGTCAGTGACACGACGACGTCGCTGGACTCGCCGGTATCGATGTTGATCAGGAACGCGCGCAGCCGGCGCTCGGGCTGCTGCCCTTGCTGTCCGGACAGCACCTCGTCCTTGGGCGGCTCCTCGAGCCCGTAGTAGGCGAACCTGACCGGGTCGGCCAGCAGACCATCCTCGACCAGGATCCGCCGGCCGGCCAGGAACTCCTCCGCTGTCACCTGGCTGAGGGGATGCGCCGGGAGTGCGCCCAGGTCAGTCGCGCTCGTAGCGGTGTCCGTCATGGTGAAACTCCCAGAACTCGAAACGGGTTAGCTTCCGCCGCATCCCCGCGGCCAACTGGTGTGGCTACTCGTCGGCGACGATCGAGCCGACTCGATCGCCCAGGCCGGGGTCGCGTCGGCTGAGGACGATGGCGTAGATCACGGCCACGACGAGCACCGCGAGCGCGGCGTACGGGAACCAGTCATACGGTGCCGACTGGCCGGGCTTGACCAGGTAGTACACCGGGACCGCGATGGCGATCATCCCCAGGACGGGCAGGATCAGGTGCTTGACGACGTGGAACTCCTGGGGCCGGTACTTGCGGTAGTAGAACGGCAGGGCCAGGTTGGACAGGAAGTAGACGACCAGGATCAGGATCGTGCCCAGCGTGGACGACTCGAAGAAGAAGTTGATCGGGTCCATGTGGCCGCTCTGGCCGTGGCCGATGAGGTGCAGCAGGCCCCAGACCAGGATGATCAGGCTAGCGATGACCACGAAGGCATAGATCGCGTTGACCGGCGTGCGGCGAGTGGGGTGAACCTTGCCCAGCCAGGCCGGCAGCAGGCCCTCACGGCCGGCGTTGAAGATCAGCCGGCACTGCGAGTTCACGGCCGAGATCAGCACGCCGAGGGTGGAGGTCATGCCCGCGATGTAGGCGCACAGGGCCAGGCCGGGCCAGATGCCGTGGGCGACGGTGATGAACGGGATCGTGGCCGCGCCCAGCTTGGCGCCGTTGTAACCGAACCCGGTCACGGTGGCGAACGCGTACAGCAGGTAGCCGACCGACATGATCGCGATGGACGTGAACACCGCCCGCGGCACGTTGCGGCGCGGGTTGTTGGTTTCCTCGGCCAGGGCAGCCGAGTTCTCCCAGCCGATAAACAGGTACACCGCCAGCGGGAAACCCGCCGCCAGGCCGGAGAAGCCGTTGGTGAGGTGGCTGGGCTCGAACGGCACGCCGCTCAGGTGCCCGCCGTGCTTGATGAGCGCGGCCACGGACACCACGACCAGCACCAGCATCTCGAAGCCGAAGAACAGGCCGGCCAGCTTGGTCGAGACGGCCACGCCGCGAATCATCATCAGCACCGCGCCCGCGGTCAGGATCAGCGAGAAGATGCCCCAGGGGACGTTCCAGCCGAAGTAGTAGTTCAGCAGGATCGACAGGAACCCGCCCACCACGGCGATCACCGACGAGATGGCGATGATGTAGCCGACCCCGCACAGCAGGGCGGTCGTCACGGCGCTGGTGCCACCGAAGGTCTTGCCTACGAACGAGATGAACCCGCCGGTGGACGGCTGTACCCGGGAGAACTGGGCCAGCGTGTTGCCCAGCAGGCCCACCGCGATGGCCGCCGCGACGATGGTCAGCGGCGCCGCCAGCCCGGCGACCAGCACCAGGCCCGCGAAGCCAAAGTAAAAGCTGTAGGCCGGGCCGATATTGGCCATGGTCGACGCCGATATGTCCACCAGGCTGAGCGCACCGCGATGCAGCCGGTCGGGCGATTCGGGCGCCTTAGTTTCCGAGAACGGAACGGAGGCCGCTTCGCTCATGGTCACTCCCCTCGTGGTAACTAGGTGGCTGCCCTGCATTGTGGGACATTGCGCCCCCATGCGGAAGGGCTCGGCGCCACAAGATCAGTACGGGTAATGCGCTGGCAGGGGGTTGATAGTCAGCCAGCGCCGCTCGGTGAACTCCTCGATATTGGAGTCACCGCCGGAGCGGCCGCCCAGGCCGGACTGGCCGATGCCGCCAAACGGGGCCAGCGCCTCGTCCTGCGGTGTCGCGTCGTTCACGTGCACCATGCCGGCCCGCAGGCGGCGGGCCACGTCCAGGCCTCGCTGCACGTTGCCGGATAGCACCGAGTCGACCAGCCCGTAGGCGGTGTCGTTGGCCACCTCGACCGCCTCGTCGTCGGTGTCCACCACCAGCACGGGCGCGATGGGGGCGAAGATCTCCTCGGTCCACAGCCTTGAGCCACGGCTGACACCGGTGACCACCGTCGGCCGGAAGTACGGTCCGTCCACCTCGCCGCCGGTCACGATCGTGGCCCCCTCGGCCACCGCCTCGTCCAGCATGGCCCTGGCCCGCTCGATCTGCCGGGGGCTGATCATCGGGCCCAGCCCGACCTCCTCGGTCACGGTGTTGCCCAGCGTGATCGCGGCGGCCCGGGCGGCCAGGCCGGCCACGTAGGCGTCGGCCACGCCGCGCTGGACGATGTGGCGTCCGGCGGTGATGCAGGTCTGGCCCTGGTAGTGAAAGGCCGACCAGGCCCCGATGATGGTGGCCTGCTCCACGTCGGCGTCGTCCAGGACCAGCAGCGCGTTGTTGCCGCCCAGTTCCAGGGAGACCTTCTTCAGCAGCCCGCCCGCCGTGGCCGCGATCTGCCTCCCCACCGCCGTGGACCCGGTGAAGTGGATCATGCCAACGTCGGGGTGGCTGACCAGCCGCCCGCCCACCGCCACGTCTCCGGGAAGCACCTGGAACACGCCCGCCGGGGCCCCGGCCGCCTCGAATAGCTCGGCGATGGCCAGCCCGCCGGAGACCGGGGTCTCTGGCGAGGGCTTTATGAGGACCGCGTTACCCAGCGCGATGGCCGGGGCGATCACCCGCATGCCCAGCACCAGCGGGAAGTTCCACGGCGTGATGACGCCGACCAGCCCCACCGGCAGCCGCTCGGACAGCGAGAACCGGCCCGCGTGCCCGGTCGGCAGCACCTCGCCGGTGGCCCGCGAGGCCAGCGCGGCCGCCTCGGTCAGCTCGCTGATGGCGGCGCCGATCTCGTAGTCCGCCTTGCCGCCGATGCAGCCGGTCTCGCGCATGATCAGCTCGCGCATGTCCTTGGCCCGGTCGCTCAGCGCGGCCGCGACCCCGCGCAGCAGCGCGGCCCGGTCGGCGTAGGTGCGCTCGGCCCAGCCCGGCTGCGCCGTCCTGGCCACGGCGACCGCGCGGTCTACGTCAGCCTCGGTGGCCAGCCCCGCTGTCGCGAAGATCTCTCCGGACGCCTTGTCCCGCACGCCGATGGTGCCGCCGTCGGCCGGCCGCTCGAAGGCCCCGCCGACGAACATCGCCTCGTGCCACGCCTGCTGGACAGATCCCACAACCGTCTCCGTATCTCGAGCGGGGCCGAAGTCCAGCGCTTAGCCATGTGGCAAGCGCTTTCCATATTCATTCAGGCGAAAGTACCTGAGGTGGACGGAGCGGCGCAAGAGTCCGCCTGCACGCCGTAGATGTCTGTTCGGTAACTGCCCAGACGCCATCCCCCGGCGCCCCCACCAGCCTCAACACGTGCGGCCGACCTGTGGTGGCGCCGGAATGTCTGGCGCGATGATCACGGTCAGTTTTCAGTCAATATCCCTGAGAACTGACCGTGATCACGGAATCTGGCTAGGCGATCATGTAGCCAGGCCTGCCCCCGCCGCCGTCGGCGGCCGAGGCAACGTGCTTTCGCGGAGGATCACCTCTCCCG